>ERZ1034998.2263-NODE-2263-length-10716-cov-3.355220_pt1 | contig 10716 bp, 9 predicted proteins | sample MGYA00520621_ERZ1034998 | MGnify/ENA primary metagenome ERZ1034998 (study PRJEB33766, sample SAMN09781748) | gut metagenome | biome: gut microbiome | host: Homo sapiens | place: Madagascar | study: EMG produced TPA metagenomics assembly of the PRJNA485056 data...
CGCCAACGAGAATCTGTGCTTTTTCGTTCAATTTGCCGTGATCGTCAATGATATCTGTCACAGGAAGATTATGACGGAGTCCGATTTCATAGTCATTGATGTCGTGAGCCGGAGTAACCTTGAGGCAGCCGGTACCGAAACCGATTTCAACATAGGAATCCTCAATGATAGGAATCTCCTTGTTTATCAGAGGGATGAGGACCTTCTTGCCTTTAAGCCAATGATAGCGTTCGTCGTCAGGATTGATGCTGACTGCGGCATCTGCCATGATTGTCTCAGGTCGGGTCGTCGCAACGATGATATATTTGTCTGTGCGGTTTCCATTGCCATCTGAAATGTAGTATCTCAAATGATAGAAATGGCTCTTGGTCTCCTTGTGTATTACCTCCTCGTCACTGACTGCGGTATGTCCTTCCGGATCCCAGTTAACCATACGTACTCCTCTGTAAATCAAGCCCTTCTTGTAGAAATATACAAAGGTGCTGATAACGGATTCCGTGAGATCCGGATCCATAGTGAACTTGGTCCTGTCCCAGTCGCATGATGCGCCGAGTTTGCGCAGCTGGTTCAGAATGATTCCGCCGTGCTCCTCTTTCCATTCCCATGCGTACTTCAGGAATTCCTCACGGGTGAGGTCCTCTTTGTTGATTCCCTGAGCCTTGAGTCTGGCTACGACCTTGCTTTCGGTTGCGATGGAAGCATGGTCGGTTCCTGGAACCCAGCAGGCATTCTTGCCGTCCATTCTGGCCTTTCGGATAAGGACGTCGTTCAAGGTGTTGTTCAGAACGTGCCCCATGTGAAGGATACCTGTCACATTTGGTGGCGGGATGACAATAGTATAAGGTTCTCTTTCATCCGGTTCAGAATGAAAGAACTTGTGGTTTAGCCAATAGGCGTACCATTTGTCCTCTACCTGCGAGGGATTGTACTTAGCCGAAAGTTCCATTATTATGATTCGTTTTCGTTATTATTATCTATTCCTTGTTTTGCGGACAACCAGATACGGGGTCCCAACAAAATCATACAAAGATACGAAACTGGATGCAATTTGTCCTAATCTTTTAGTAAATTTGCGTAAACATAAAAATACATATCATTTATGGCAAACGAAAAAAACGAGCTCAGTCTCGAATTGAGACCTGAAGTTGCAACTGGAACATACTCGAATCTTGCAATTATCACTCACTCTCACAGTGAGTTCATCATTGATTTTGCAGGCATGCTCCCAGGTATGCCGAAACCGAATATCACCAACCGAATCATAATGAACCCGGAGCATGCAAAGAGATTGCTTATCGCATTGCAGGACAATGTGAAAAAATATGAAAGCAATTTCGGCCCGATAGATATGGGAGTACGTCAGAATGCCCCGCAGACGGAAGGCGGAACCTTTGATTTGGGAGGCTTCGGTCCTTTCAACAACGGAACCAAATCATAGGCAGATGACTTCAGAGAACAACAGCATAATGCCCGACTTCAGCAGAATCCGGGCATTTGCTTTCGATGTAGATGGCGTATTCACTGACGGAGGCATCCTGTGTGACCTTCAGGGTGAGCTTTATCGTACCTTCAATGCCAAAGACGGTTTCGGTGTGAGGATGGCCACCATGAAGGGGTACCCCATAGCAATCATTACCGGCGGACGTTCAGGCTCCATTGTGGCAAGATTCCGCACATGCGGAGTAGGTCAGGAGGATGTCTATCTCGGTTCGAGGGACAAGATAGCAGACCTGAATGATTTCTGCAGGAAGTATTCGCTTGAAAGGGCTGAGGTCCTCTATGTCGGTGACGATGTGCCTGATATTGAGGCTATTATTTCATGCGGAATCGGTGTGGCCCCTGCTGATGGCGTACAAGAGGCCAAGGATGCGGCGGATTATGTTTCTGAATTCCCGGGCGGCCGTGGATGCGTGAGAGATGTCATCGAAAAGGTGATGAGAGTACGTGGCGACTGGGTATTCGATGTTGCCAACTACAAGAAGAAATTCTGATAACCATATGGATCTTAAGGGAAAGAAACTGATTTTGTCAAGTGCTTCACCCAGAAGGCGTGAACTTCTCGCCGGGCTTGGGCTTGAATTTGACATTGACACAAATACTTCATTTGTCGAACATTACGACGACAGTACTCCTCTGGAAAATATACCTGCTCTCATGTCAGAGGGCAAGTCTGCCGGTTTTCATCGTCCGCTGGCGGACAATGAAATTCTGCTGACATCTGATACGATGGTGTATTGTGACGGTGTCGTGATGGGAAAACCGCACAGCAGCGGAGAGGCCGTGTCAATGCTGAAGCATCTTTCTGGTAAAGTGCATCATGTTACGACTGCCGTGACATTGAGAGATGCAAGGCATTCCGTCACTGTATCAGATACAGCATATGTGCATTTTAAGGAATTGACTGATAGCGAGATAGAGTATTATGTCGATACTTTCAAGCCTCTCGACAAGGCTGGTGCTTATGGCATTCAGGAATGGATAGGCTATGTGGGTATAACCAAGATCGAGGGCTCTTTCTATACTATCATGGGGCTTCCGGTCCATCTTGTATATCAGGAACTTGAAAACGGATTTATTATTAATAACCAATAACAATCATGAAGAAAATAATCATTTTCGCGGCTGCACTCCTGCTCGGATGTTCCGCTATGTCAGCCCAGAATAAGGGAGACATGTCTGTAGGTGGCATATTCGGCTTTTCTGCCGGCGCCAGCAAGACCAACATCACATCAAATTCTACTACAGTTAAGGGAGACAATGTACCTTCAGCAGCGTCTTTCCAACTTAACGGAAATTTCGGATTCTTTTTCGCTGACAACTGGAAATTAGGAGCTTCTCTGGGTTACACCTTCACTTCTGAGCCAACTGCAAAGAAGGATGACAAGTGGCTGAAGGACAGAGCGAATATTGTCCTTATCGGCCCTTCAATTTCATATTATGTGAGAATCACTGATCGTTTCTTCTATACTCCGGGGGTCGGCGTTTACTGTGCAGTAGGCAACTACAAGAGAGACCTGACCTCATCCATTTCACACAAGAACAGTTGTGCAGGATTTGCTATGAATCTCGAGTTGGGCTCATTCGAGTTCAAGCCGACTTCCCATTGGGGAATTGCAGTAGGTCTGGTCAATGTCAGCTTTGCTGATGTGAAAGTTGAGGAGGATTCTGACAACTATTCTTGGACGACAAGTACGGATTTCTCTTTCGGAATCAAACCTAGCGTAGGTATCAATTTCTATTTCTAGTTTTATAGTAACCTTCAGAAACAGAGAACGGCAGCCTTCCAAGCTGCCGTTCTCTGTTTCTGTAAGTTGCTGCCTATTCGACATAGAGTAGAAGTCCCTTAAGGTACTCCCCTTCCGGATGATAAATATTTACCGCATGGTCTGCCGGCTGGTTAAGCCTGTCAAGGATACGCACCTTCCTTCCGGTCTGAGCCGCAGCAGAGAATACTGCCAATGCAAATGCTTCTTTATCGACTACCTGTGAGCAGCTGAACGTGAATACGAATCCTCCAGGTGCAACCTTGGATATTGCAGCCGCGTTAAGTCTCTGGTAGGCCCTGAGAGCATTACGGAGTACACCTCTGTGCTTTGCGAATGCAGGCGGATCCACAATCATCAAATCATACTTGCCTGCAGGGATATCTTTCAGATAATCAATGGCATCCAGACAAAGACTCGTGTGTCTGGATTTGTCAAATCCTCCGATTTCCACGTTTTTGTCCACGAGGGCCATTGCCTTGGCAGAACTGTCAACAGAATCCACATGAACGGCTCCGGCGCCGAGAGCATAGATGGAAAATCCGCCTGTATAGCAGAACAGGTTCAGCACATTGCGGTCTTTTGCATAGCGCTCCACAAGTTTCCTGTTCTCTCTCTGGTCAAGAAAAAATCCGGTTTTCTGTCCCTCTGTCCAGTTGACGAGGAATTTGTGCCCGTTCTCCAATACAACCTGTTCATTGTCATTGAACCCCTCTTTCTTGTAGAGGTATCCGTCGATGAGGTCCAGGCCGGCCTTGAAAGGTGCAGTTCCGGAACTCTTGTCATAGACGGCCTTCAGTTTGTCCCCATAAATCTTCACAAGGGCGTCTGCAATCTGTTTTTTCGCGCGGAACATACCGGCAGAGTGTGCCTGCATTACACAAACGCCATTATACCAGTCAATGATAAGGCCAGGAAGGTTGTCTCCCTCACCATGCACAAGCCGATAACAGTTCGTATTGCCTCCGTCCTGTGCAAGTCCTGTCGCAATCCTGACTTCCAGAGCTTTGGAAAGCATGGCCTCCCAATATGCATCATTGATTACATCAGTTTCGAAACTGAGGACTCTTACAGCGATGGAACCGATCTGATAGTGGCCGGCTGCAAGAAAATCACCTTCTGAACTATAGACACTTACGACGTCGCCTTCCGCCGGATTACCTACGATCTGTGCAATCGCTCCCGAGAACACCCACGGGTGGAATCTTTTCAGGGAGTCTTCCCTACTTTTTTTCAGTATTATCTTTGCCATTATTTTTCTTTTTTCTGAAATATCTTCTGTGTCTATTCTTGTGTTTTCCTGCAGTCTGCTGCTGGTCCGTACGTGCAGCATTGACATTGGCAGTCGCCGCAGACATTGACTTTTTCCTTCTTGGACGCTTCTTTCTGCGTTTTTTCTCCTTGGCGGCAGCCTCCGGCTCCGCCGGTTTTGCCTGTTCAGATGATGTGTCAATGTTCTTGTGAGGCGGTCCCTGTATCGGCATCATCTGCTCTGGTGTGAGAGGATTCTTCTCGGATTTCATCAGCACGTTGTACATTTCCCGGCATACCCAGGCATCTGTCGCCGCGTAAAGCTGCTGTGATTCGGAAAGTATTTCCGCCTCCCAGTTTGACAACTGCTGTGTCTTTGAAATCTTGTAGCCGAGGATGATGGCGGACATCTTCTTGACGCTCTTGTCGCGGATGCCGTACTCCCAAACTATTTTCTGAAGGTCAATGAAACCCTTGGCTTCGAATGGCTTGTATTTCTGGAGGCCCCGGACGTCATCATGCACTGCGGCTCCGACCTTTATTATCTTTTCATTGGCCAGAATACGGCAGAGCCTATCATCCATTCCAAGTTGTTTGATTCTGAAAAGGAAGGCCTCCTTGGGTCCTGACAATTGCAATAGTGCAACACCATAATGGGGCTGTGAAGGCGTAAAACTCGGGCGGGATTCTGTATCGAATCCTATTATCTTCTGTCGCCTGAGGTATGCTATGGCATGCTCCATTTCCGGTCCCGGCCTATCGATTACCGTAATCTTTCCGCCAAACGCCGCCAACTCCAGCTTTTCTATTTCTTCCGGCAGTACGCTAATCTGAAACATATTCATCATAAATATTTTGGGCGTTCTTTCTCAAGAACTGCTTTAGATTCTCATCCAGGAATCTTGTAGGTTTTTCTACCAGCATGAATGTTTCGAAGTCCGAACAATCTGCCCTGTTGTATTTGAAATCATTGGTGAATCCTCCCTGTGGAGAATAATCCTGTGCAGCCATTCCGGTGACAGGAACTGTACAATATATTCTGGTGGAAGGATACGCGACACGATGAGTGAAACAATTCTCTTTCCGCATGAAGCTGATGCATTCAGATGCTATGGCAGTGGCCGGGTCAATGAATTCAAATCTGTCAGTGAGCAGACCGCTGTAGAATGTAAGACTGTCATCATTGTTTTCACGCATACGGGCAAGTTCCGCATTGAGAACGTCAGCCTTGAGAGGCATATCATCGACTAGTACTGCACCTATCTTGTGTGTATTGCCGATGGCCTTGTACATCCTGAAGAACGATATTATTCTGTCTCTCAATGATTTGCCATGCTGCGGACAATAAGCTTCATATTTCAATGTCTTATATTCCTTTACAATATCACTCCATGCAGTTGCGTAAACACCGGAGCCCAGGGTCTGCTCATCAGTCCATACGGCAAAAGAACCATTTGCCTCCGGATGGTGCTTAATGGCATATCTGAACATTGAGTGGACAGGCGAAATGACAGCAATGTCAGGCCTTGCAGCATTGACAATGCTCATGATATCATCGTATCCGAAAGCGGAAAGATACGAAGAGGATAAAATTACTATTTTCGATGCAGTCTTCCTTTCGGTGATGTTCTTGTCGAACTGGCTTGCATGGAACAATGTGTCGATACTGCTCAGAAAGTTCTTAACAGTCAATTCCTTAAGGAAGATATCATTCCCCTGCTCCAAGTAGCCCTCATATGGGGCATTGGCACTATCGCAGATGAGATCGAAAGTCTCGCCCGCAAAGTCAGGGAGTCCGTCCGGAACCGACTTCCCATTGACATTGTCGAAATCATCGCAGGTTATGAAATTGTCTGCCAGGAACAGTGTCTGCTCGCTTGGTCCGACAATGGCAATTGACCCGTCTCTTCCGTCAATGCAGGATTTCCGTATCTTTTCATATACGATGGATGTCGTGTCCGAGAGAATGTCTCTTACGAAAGGTATAGTCGAAGGGTCACCGGCCCCATGATTTCCGCATGAAACCATGAAGGTCGGTGACACTATCGAAAGTAATAATAGTAACCTCTTTGCTATCACTTAAATCAGTTTTTGGCCCTGCTTCCGCAGGGCGTGGGTTAACTAGAAGAACAGCAGCTCCCTGTATTTCGGAAGTGGCCAAAGCTCGTCATCTACAAGCATTTCCAGATGGTCAGCACTGTAACGTACCTTGTCCATCTCGGCTTTGACTTCCGTTGAATACAAGTATGCGCGTTCCGCCATGTCTTCTACTCTGTTCGCTCTCTTGCGGGCTTCAACCAAAGCTTCGACATCGGCTGAAATATTATTGACGAATCCGGAGATTTTCTTGTATGTGTCCATATCGGCTTTGCAAAGCTTTTTGAACTCGTCTCCGAATACGTCCTTGCATCCCTGGATGCTCTTTACCAATATGTTCTGGTAGCTTACAGCTGCCGGGATGATGTGATTCAGGCACACGTCGCCCAGGATTCTGGCTTCGATCTGAAGTTTCTTTACGTATGTCTCGTTGAGCACCTCATATCTTGCCTCGGATTCAACCGGTGAAAGTACACCGAGTTTGGCGAACATGTCAATGCTGTCTTTCTCGAGGAATACTTTGTATGCTTCCGGCACATTGCGTACGGCCCTGAGTCCTCTGCGTGCTGCTTCCTCCTCCCATTCTTTGCTGTATCCGTTGCCTTCGAACATGATATTCTTGGATTCGGCAATGAACTTTCTTACGACGGTAAGAATTGCACTCTGTCTGGTCTCACCTTTGGACTCAAGTTCTTCCGCTTCTTTCCTGAATTCGTTAAGGCTCTCAGCTACAATGGAGTTCAGAACATATGTCGCACTTGCTCCGTTTGCTGAAGATCCGACTGCGCGGAACTCAAAACGGTTTCCGGTGAATGCGAACGGTGATGTTCTGTTACGGTCAGTATTGTCCTGAACAATTTCAGGGATGGAACTTACCATCTGGATGGAAGCCTTGCTTGCTTCTGCATCTGAGAAGTCCGTCATATTCAGGATACTATCGAAAATTCTGGACAATGTCGAGCCTGAGAAAATGGACATGACTGCAGGAGGTGCCTCATGACCACCGAGTCTGTATGAGTTGTTCAGTGTGCATACTGAGGTCATCAGCAGATAGTTATGACGATACACGGCACGAACTACGGATGAGTAGAATGCAAGGAACTGGAGATTCTTGGTCGGGGTTTTCCCTGGAGAAAGAAGATTCACGCCTGTGTCTGTCTGCATTGACCAGTTGCAGTGTTTTCCGCTACCGTTTATTCCATCGAAAGGCTTTTCGTGGAAAATGACCTTGAGGTGATGTTTTTCTGCAACTTTAGGCATAACAATCATGAGAAGCATGTTCTGGTCGATTGCCTTTGTGGCCTCACAGAAGACCGGTGCACATTCGAACTGGTTAGGTGCAACCTCATTATGCCTTGTCTGGAGCTGGATGCCAAGTTTGTAAGCCTCTGTCTCGAAATCTTTCATGAATGCTTCTACGCGGCTTGGAATGGCTCCGAAATAGTGGTCGGATAGCTGCTGGTCTTTTGCAGATGTGTGACCGATTACGGTTCTGTCGCAGAGTTTGAGATCCGGACGGGCATTGTAAAGTGCCTCATCTACAAGGAAATACTCTTGTTCCAATCCGACATTGACAGAAACTGATTTTACAGATTTGTCGAACAGATTTGCCACTGACGTGGCTGCTGAACTGAGTGCCTGTATGGATCTCAGGTTAGGAACTTTCATGTCAAGGGCTTCGCCTGTATATGACACAAAGACAGACGGGATACAAAGTGTCTCGTCGAGGATGAAGACCGGAGAGTTAGGATCCCATGCGGAATAACCTCTGGCCTCGAATGTGTTACGCAGTCCTCCATTCGGAAAACTGGATGCATCAGGCTCTTGCTGGACAAGTGCGCTTCCGCTGAATCTCTCGAATGCCTGGCCGTCCTTCACGGTAACGAAGGACTCGTGTTTCTCGGCTGTCGTACCGGTAAGCGGCTGGAAGAGGTGCGTGTAATGGGTGGCACCTTTTTCGGTAGCCCAGGTCTTCATGGCTGATGCAATCTCGTTTGCTACAGCCCTGTCGATCTTCTTGCCGTACTGGACAGCAGACAAAACAGCGTCATAGGCGGTCTGAGACATGTATCTCCTCATTTTTGCGAGGTCGAACACGTTTTCCCCGAAGAAGGCCGAAATCGGTCTCTTCTCAACGAAATAGCGCTCAGTTGTGTGAGCGGCAGCTTCGTCCAAAGCTCTTTGTCTGAAAGTTGACATAATTTTTTATGATTTTGTTAAGTACGTCCGCAAAGGTAAAAAAAAACACTATCTTTGCGAAACCCAAAACGAGGGTTTTTCATATTAAAACGAACATAATGATTAAAATTTCTCACAAGTCGGAGCAAATGCCCGCTTCAGCTATCAGAAAGCTGGTTCCTTTTGCCGATGCCGCCAAAGCGGAAGGCGTAAAAGTTTATCATCTCAATGTCGGTCAGCCGGATATCAAATCTCCACAGTGTGCATTGGATGCGGTGCGTAAAAACAACCTGGATCACGTTTCCTATACCAACTCCGCGGGGTTGATCGAACTCAGGAAAGGTCTGGTCGAGAAATACTACAGGAAAATAGGCATTGACATTGATGTTCCTGAACTTATTGTCACTGTTGCCGGCAGTGAGGGTGTGAACCTCTCTCTCCAGATTACTTGCGATGAGGGTGATGAAGTGATTGTCCTTGAGCCGTTTTACACGAATTACAATACATTCGCATTCATGAACGGCGTTACTTTAAAGGCTGTTCCTACCGATATCCGCAACGGGTTCAAGGTTCCTGAGATGTCCGAGTTCGAGAAACTTATAACTCCACGCACCAAGGCTATTCTCATAAGCAATCCTGGAAATCCTACCGGAACCCTTTATACAAAGGAAAACATGCTTGCCCTTGGCGAGATTGCCAAGAAGCATGATCTGTTCCTCATTTCTGATGAGGTTTATCGTGAGTTCTGTTATACGGATGAACCGCATTTCTCTGCCATGAACATCCCTGGACTTGAGCAGAATGTCATTCTTATTGATTCAGTCTCAAAGAGATACAATCTCTGCGGTTCACGCATCGGCTGCATTGTTTCGCATAATCAGGATGTCATGAAGGCCGCCATGAAATATGCCCAGGCCCGTCTCTGTCCTCCTGTTTTCGGACAGCTTGCGGCAATCGGTGCCCTCGATACTCCTGATGAGTATTTCAAGGAAGTCCGCGAAGAGTATATCAGAAGGCGTGACTATATGGTATCCCGTCTCAACAATATGCCAGGTGTCTATTCGCCTGTTCCTATGGGAGCCTTCTACACTGTAGCGGAAATACCTGTTGACAATGCAGAGAACTTTGCCAAGTGGATGCTCACGGAATTCCGTTACAATGGTCAGACGACAATGGTTACCCCTGCGGCTTCTTTCTACAAGACTCCAGGCAAGGGCACGAATCATATCCGTGTGGCTTACGTTCTCGAAATTCCTGAACTGGAGAAGGCGCTGGATGTTCTGGAAAAAGGATTGTCAGCGTATCCCGGCAAGGCCTAGCACTTCCAGAATCTTCGGAATCAGCATTGAGTGGAGGAATTCTTCTTCCATGTAATGTGTACCTTCATATATGGCGTAAGTGTTTCGTCCGAAATGCTTGCGCCAACTTCTGACACTGACGACGCCCCATCGGCGATATGTGTCTTTTGTGCCGAAGAAGGCAAAAAAGTAGTCTTTATTTCCTCTTGAGGGTGAATGACTTAGCACTTTTTCTCGCATGCCGCGATAGTGGCTGAGGATATTCTGTGTGAAGTCGAGTGGCTGACGCCTGCCGGGACGCGGCCGGAATTGCTTTCGCATGAACCACGCTGCCCCAGGAAGGTAACTTGCCAATGCCATCCAGCGTGCTGCGCCTGTCGCAGGTGAAACGAAGAGGTGCGGGACACCGTCAATCCGGATTGCGTGTAGAGAACCTAAAGATTCCCCTATCACGAGCTCAGGATTCAGCTCCTGACGCCATGCGGCGATTTGTTTTTCCGCAATGTCCGGGTCAATGTCATATGTACGCACGATTATGTCAATGCTGATGTCTGATTCCGGTGAGATATATTCTCCTATATGTTCATTCAGAATGGATGGAATCCGGCTGTCTTCACCGCCTCCCATAC
>ERZ1034998.2264-NODE-2264-length-10709-cov-10.079876_pt1 | contig 10709 bp, 8 predicted proteins | sample MGYA00520621_ERZ1034998 | MGnify/ENA primary metagenome ERZ1034998 (study PRJEB33766, sample SAMN09781748) | gut metagenome | biome: gut microbiome | host: Homo sapiens | place: Madagascar | study: EMG produced TPA metagenomics assembly of the PRJNA485056 data...
GCTGAAGTAGTACAGATACTTTTTGCTCATGCGTTGTTTACCTCCCATTTTTGACCGTGATGCATCTGCACACGGTCTCATCGCTTGCCTTGTCTTACTGAGTCGATGAACATTGTTTTGTGAATGCCTAACTATTATACCAGAAAATCCATCTCTTTCCACCGGGCAAAATCCCGAATTTGTTTGCTGTTTTTTATGCAAATCCCTTGAATTTCACTAAGTTTTCCGGTAATATAAAATGGGAGAAAGTTCGAGAGGTTTTTCGTTTTCTGACGCGGATTCCCCACCTGTTGGATACAACTTTCTATCCCTAAAATTTCTATCATTCTTTTTTGTCGGCACATATCTCCTGTTGTATCCATCTTTGGATATGGATGCAACATTTCTCCGGGCAGAAAAAGCTGGTCTGCCCGCCGGGAGAGCACCGTGCCGGAAGGGAGATCTATCGTATGGAAAATTCCGTTTCTTCCGCTGCGCTGAATGCAGCGCGTGAACAGCTGGATGCTGCCGAAGCAGCCCGCGAGGTCATCCTGCTGCAGCATATTGCAAACGGCGTCATCATCGACAGCCGCACTGTGCAGATCGCACCGGATGTGGTCATCGCGCCGGGTGCCGTCATTCTGACGGGCACCATCCTGCGTGGCAAGACCGTCATCGGCGCAGGATGCATCATCGGCCCCAACACTCTCATCGAGGACAGCATCGTTGATGAGGGCACCACCGTCAACGCCAGCCAGATCTACGGCAGCCACATCGGCCCCCACAACAACATCGGCCCCTTCACCCATGTGCGGGTGAACACCGTCACCGACTACGGCGTGCATCTGGGCGCTTATGTGGAGACCAAGAACTCCAACTTTGCCCGCGGCAACACGGTGAGCCACCTGACCTACATCGGCGACAGCGATGTGGGCAAGTACTGCAACTTCGGCTGCGGCACCGTCACCTGCAACTACGACGGCAAGGACAAGTTCCGCACCACGATCGGCGACTACTGCTTCATCGGCTGCAACACCAACCTCGTTGCTCCGGTCAAGGTGGGCGACGGTGCTTACACCGCCGCCGGCAGCACCATTACCAAGGACGTGCCCCCACAGGCGCTGGGCATCGCCCGCGACCGCCAGACCAATCTGGAAGGCTGGGCAGAGCCCAAGATGGAAGCCTACATTGCCAAAAAGCAGAAGCTGGAAAACGAGCAGAACAAGTAACGCTCTGCCCTCACGCTGAAGCTGCAATAAGCCCTTTTGCCCCTGTGTCCTGCGGCACGGGGGCATTTTTTGCTTATAATGTATATCTTTTTGCGCGCGCGTATGTTATACTTAGATGTTGTATCACACTATTATCAGGAAAAGGTATTATTATATCATGAATGCAAACGATATCTGGCTCATTGCAGGGCTGGGCAACCCCGAAGCAAAATACGATGGCACCCGTCACAACGCCGGCTATGCCGCACTGGACTACCTCGCCGACAAATGGGGCATTTCCGTCTCCAAGACAAAATTTCAGGGTCTGTGGGGGCAGGGCGAGGTGGACGGCCACAAGGTGGTGCTGCTGAAACCCCTGACCTACATGAACCTTTCGGGCGATTCCATCGCCCCCATGGCGGCATTCTTCAAGATTCCAACCGACCACGTCATCGTCCTGTGCGATGATATCACGCAGGCTCCCGGCAAGCTGCGCATCCGGCCCTCCGGCTCGGCAGGCGGCCACAACGGCCTGAAGAGCATCATCGCCCGGCTGGGCGGGGAAAACTTCCCCCGCATCCGCATCGGCATCGGCGCAAAGCCCCACCCGGATTACGATCTGGCCGCGTGGGTACTGGGCAAGTTCCCCGCCGAGGACGCAAAAGCCCTTGCTGGCCGCTACCCGGATCTGGAAGCCGCCGCAAAGCTCATCATGGACGGCAAACTGGGACTTGCACAGAGCAAGTATAATGGGTAAATGAGATTTCATTTTCAGAAAGGAGGTCTCCCATGTACGAAGCATTGCTGAAAGCGACCCCGGAATACCAGAAGGTCGCCGCCAATCTCGGCACCCCAGGCCCCGCCGCGCTGTTCGGCCTGCCGCCCGCAGGCCGCGCCCTGCTGTACGCCGCTTTACAGAAAGACCTCGGCCGCGTGCTGTGCATCGTGACCCCCGGCGAAGCGGAAGCCACCCACTTTGCGGACGACCTCAAGGCGCTGGGGCTTTCGGCCGAGGTGTTCCCGCCCCGGGACTTCATGCTGCGTCCGGTGGAAGGCGCGGGCCGCGAGTACGAATACCGCCGCCTTTCGGTGCTGGGTGCACTGGCCGGCGGGCGGCTGCAGGCCGTGTGCGTGCCTGCCGAGGCACTTTTGCAGTACACTGTGCCCCGGGACGAATTTCTGAAAAACACTCTCACCCTCAAGCCCGGCATGGTATACAACCGCGAGGGCCTTGTGGCCCGGCTGTTCGCCGCCGGGTATGTGCGCCGCAGTCAGGTGGACGGCCCGGGGCAGTTCAGCGTGCGCGGTGATATCGTGGACATCTACGCACCGGACATGCACCAGCCCGCCCGTGTGGAATATTGGGACGATGAGATCGATTCCATTGCTTCGTTCGACCTTCTGACCCAGCGGCGGGACGGCGCACTGGAAAAGATCTATCTCTCCCCTGCCCGCGAAGTGCTGTTCGGCGACACGGCCGAGACCGCCGAAGCCCTGCGCGCCGCCGTCAAAAAAGCCCGCGGCAAACACCGCGCCGCTCTGGAAAAGGCTATGGAAGCCGACCTTTCCCAGCTGGATTCCGGTCTGATGCCGGAGGCCATGGACAAATATTACGGCATCCGCTACCCGGAACCGGCCACCCTTCTGGACCACCTCAACGCGCCGCTGTTCGTTCTGGACGAGGTGGGCGGCATCCGGGATGCCCAGAAGGCCACCGAGTTCCGCCGCAGCGAAGAGCTGACCGGCCTGCTGGAAGAGGGCGTGCTCTGCCCCGGACTGGATGTGCTGTACCAGACCATGGACGATCTTGCTGCGGCTGCTCAGAAACAGAGCACCCTGCTGTGCGAGAACTTCCTGCGCGGCATGAACGAGTTCAAGCTGAAAGACCTCATCAACGCCGAAACCTACGCCGCCCCCAACTGGAACGGCGACCTTGCTTCCCTGAAAGAGGACCTCGACCCGCTCATTGCGCAGGGGTACGCCATCACCCTGTTCTCCGGCACCCCCAAGGGTGCTGCCGCCCTGACCCGAGACCTTGCCGACAAGGGCTATGCCGTGAGCATGAGCCGGGACGTATGCCCCGCCAAGGGCCTTGTGCAGGTGCTGCCCGGCCATCTGACCGGCGGGTGTACCTTCCCGTTCGCCCATGCAGCGGTGCTTTCCAGCCGGCGGCACGGTCTGGACGAGGAGGTCGCCGCCGAACATAAAAAGCGCAAAAAGAACAAAAACGCCCTCTCCAGCCTTTCGGACATCAAACCCGGCGACTATGTGGTGCACCAGAATCAGGGCATCGGCATGTACGCGGGCATCCAGCGGCTGGAAGTGCAGGGCGCGACCAAGGATTACCTGAAGATCCAGTATTCCGGCTCCGACGTGCTGTATGTGCCCGTCACCCAGCTGGACCTGCTGAGCCGCTACACCGCCCCCGGCGACGAAGAAAAAGTGAAGCTGGCAAAGCTGGGTGGTGCCGAGTGGCAGCGCACCCGCAGCAGGGTGAAAAAAGCCACCGAAGAGATGGCGCAGGAGCTGATCGAGCTGTATGCCCGCCGCAGACAGGCCACCGGCTACGCCTTCCCGCCGGACACCGAATGGCAGCGGGACTTTGAGACCCGCTTTGACTACGACGAGACCGACGACCAGCTGAATGCCACCGCCGAGATCAAACAGGATATGGAAAAGGGCTACCCCATGGACCGGCTGCTCTGCGGCGACGTGGGCGTGGGCAAGACCGAAGTTGCCCTGCGGGCGGCGTTCAAGTGCGTGATGGGCGGCAAGCAGTGCGCCATCCTTGCCCCCACTACATTGCTGGCGTGGCAGCACTACAACACCATCCTCTCCCGCATGGAAGCCTTTCCGGTGCGGGTGGAGATGATGTCGCGCTTCCGCACCGCCAAACAGCAGAAAGAGACCCTCAAGGGCCTGCAGTCCGGTGTGGTGGATATCGTGGTGGGCACCCACCGGCTGCTGTCCAAGGACGTGAAATTCCACGACCTCGGCCTTGTCATCATCGACGAGGAACAGCGGTTCGGCGTCAAACACAAGGAAAAGCTCAAGGAGAACTTCATCGGGGTGGACATGCTCACCCTGTCGGCCACCCCCATCCCCCGCACCCTGAACATGGCCATGAGCGGCATCCGGGACCTTTCCACCATTGAGCAGCCGCCCATTGAGCGCCAGCCCGTGGAGACCTTTGTGCTGGAATACAACGACGTCATTCTGGCCGAAGCCATGAAGAAGGAGCTGGCCCGGGGCGGGCAGGTGTACTACCTGCACAACCGGGTGGACAACATCGAGAACTGCGCGGCGCATGTGAGCCAGATGGTGCCCGGTGCCCGGGTGGGCATTGCCCACGGCAAGATGACCGAGGAAGAGCTGAACCCTGTGTGGCAGCACCTGCTGAACGGTGAGATCGATATTCTGGTGTGCACCACCCTGATCGAAACGGGTATCGATGTGCGCAACTGCAATACCCTCATCATCGAGGATGCCGACCGCATGGGTCTGGCGCAGCTGTACCAGATCCGCGGCCGCGTGGGACGCTCGGGCCGCAAGGCCTACGCTTACTTCACCTTCCGCCGGGACAAGACCCTCTCGGATATCGCCCAGAAGCGGCTTTCCGCCATCCGGGAGTTTACAGCCTTCGGCTCCGGGTTCCGCATCGCCATGCGGGATCTGCAGATCCGCGGCGCGGGCAGCCTGCTGGGCCACAGCCAGCACGGCCATATGGAAGCCGTGGGCTACGACCTCTATGTCAAGATGCTGACGCAGGCCATCGCCCGGGCTAAGGGCGAGCCGGTGCAGCGGGACAAGAGCGACTGCCTTGTGGACCTGCGGGTGGACGCCTTTATCCCGGAAAAATATATCTCGGACGGAGCAGGGCGCATCGAAGCCTACAAGCGCATCGCCGCCATCCAGACTCCCGAGGACGCCGCCGACGTGCTGGATGAACTGATCGACCGCTACGGCGACCCGCCGCCCTCGGTGAGCGATTTGGTCAATGTTTCGCTGGTGCGGGTGCAGGCTGCCGCCGTGGGCGTATACGAGGTGACCCAGAAAAAGGATCTCCTCACGCTCAATCTGGAAAGTCTGGACGTGCCCATGATCCGCGGCCTGCTGGTCGCCTTCAACGGCCGGGTCACGGCCGGAGCCGGCAGCAGGCCCTACCTCTCGGTCGTTCTCCAGCCCGACGAAAAGCCGCTGGAACTGCTGCAGAGCATTCTGCAGGCGATGGCAGATATCTCAAACAATAAGGAGCAACACACATGAAAAAGAAACTTCTCGCGCTGGTATGCGCACTGGCACTGGTGTTCAGCCTTGCAGGCTGCACCATCTCCACTCCGGACACCGTGGGTTCCATCGGAGACTTCACTGTCACTTCCGGCATGTACCTTCTGGCACAGTTCGGCGCTTATCAGCAGGCGGCCCAGCTTGCTGGCACCGATCAGGACGCCACGGATGTCAAAGCCTTCCTGAAAGAGACCATCACCACCGATTCTGACAGCGGCGACACCGCCGTGGTCAGCGATTATGTGGCCGACCAGACGCAGAAAACGCTGGAGACCCTCGCCGCCGTGGATGCCCGCTTCAGGGAGCTGGGCGGCAAGCTGACCGACGAGCAGATCGCTTCTGCCGACAGCTATGCCCAGCAGATGATGGACCAGTACGGCGACACCTACACTGCCAACGGCATCGGTCTGGAAACGCTCAAATCCTTTGAGCGCCTTCAGATGGAGCACACCCTGCTGCTGGACATGGTCTACGGCCCGGACGGCGAGACCCCCGTGGACGATGACGAGCTGACCAGCCATCTGGATGACAGCATGTACGAGATTGGCTATATCACCATCCCGCTGTACAACACCAGCACCTATGTTTTTGCTGATGATGACCAGAAGGCCGAAATGCTGCAGCTGGCCGACGCGGCTGCCGACAGCGCCAACGCCGCCGAAGCCGAAACGGTCTCGGATCAGTTCAGTGCCCTGCACGCTGCCGCACAGACCGCCCTGCCGGATATCTACGCAGTGCTGAGTGCCGATGTTCCCGATGACGCTGCCAGCATCCAGAACGAGCTGCTGACCGAAAGCGACCTGACCTCGGTCTTTACGCAGGACGGTGCCGCCGATGCTCTGCGCGGCCTTGCCTACGGCGAAGCCGCTGCCGTGCAGCTCAACAGCTACAGCCTGATCCTGATGGTCCGCGCGGACCCGCTGAGCGTCTCTTCTCTGGATGACCTGCGCAGCCAGATCCTCAGCGACATGAAGGGCGATGAGCTGAACGATGGCCTTGCTTCCTACGGTGCCGGGCTTGACCACAGCCTCAACAGTTCTTCCATGAACAAGCTGCCTGCTTCCAAGATCGTGAACAACAGCGCCAATAGCTGATTTTTTGCAATGCCAAAGCCCCTGCGTTTTCCACCGGCTTCCATGCCGGTTGTGGAAAACGCAGGGGCTTTTTGGGTTTTACCGTGTCACTTTTGCAAACTCAGCCGCAAGGGCTGCATTCACCGAGCGGACCGCGTTGGCATCCGGCTTTATCTCGGTGCGGTCGTAGGTGAACAAGCCGTTCACCTCGTCCTCCACATCGGTCAGCTGAGTGTACACCAGCGCCGAAAGCCCCTTTTGCAGCTGCGGCAGCAACGTGCCGAGCTGCAGCTTTTTGTAGCGGGTGGTCAGTTCGGCGCGACTCTTTGCGGTACCGTAGCCGTAGGTTTTTCCGTCCGGTTCGTGGCCGGGCATGGGCCACGCAATGCCGCCGTACTCGCTGAGCGCCACAGTGCGGCTTTTGGGCTTTACCCGCAGCGGATAGAAATAGTTGTGCAGGGAGTACACGTCTCCCCCGCCCTGATCGTACCAGCCGCTGGCCTCGTCCACAAGGCGGGTATCGTCCAGCGCCCGGACGGCCTGCACCGCGCCCGCCGCATCGAACTGCCCCCACCCTTCATTGAAGGGCACCCAGCAGCCGATGCACGGATGCGCTGAAAGCGCCTGTACCGCGGCTTCCAGCTCACGGCGGTATGTTTCCCGGGAAGATGGCTTTCCGCGGCTCAGCAGGCCCCACAGCGGCTCTACATCGGGCAGACGGCGCAGCAGCGGCTGCAGCACGTTGGTCAGATAGGTGACGAACCACAGATTGTACCGGCTGCCGCCGTTGACGATGTCCTGCCAGACCACCAGCCCCAGCTTATCGCAGTGGTAATACCAGCGCTGCGGCTCGATTTTTGCGTGCTTGCGCAGCAGGTTGAAACCCAGCGCCTTCACCTCGCTCAGCTCCCGCTCCACCGCTGCATCCGACGGCGGAGTGTACAGGCCATCGGGCCAATAGCCCTGATCCAGCAGGCCGTTGAGCAGGATGGGCTTGTCGTTCAGGCAAAAGCGCAGTACGCCTTTTGCATCCGGCTCACAGCTCCACTTGCGCAGGGCAAAGTAGCTGTGCACGGTGTCGAACTGTTCCTCCTCTCCCTGTGTGGTGCCCACGGTCAGGTCATACAAAAACGGGGTATCCGGACTCCACGGAAAGAAATGTTCCTCCGGGATGTTCAGCGTCACCTCGCCGTCCCGGTCCGCTTCGTCGCTGCCCCAGTCCTCGGCAATGGTCACGCCCCCGGCCCGCACCACGGCCCACAGGTTCACCGCACCACCGGGCATGGAAGTATGGGCTTTCACGGTCACAGTGCGGGCATCGTAGTCCGGCGTGACCGTGAGCGACTGGATGTAGTTTTCCGGCACACGCTCCAGCCAGACCGTCTGCCAGATGCCGCTCTGGGCCGGGTAGAACATCCCGCCCGGCTTCAGGGTCTGCTTGCCCCGCGCCTGCGTTCCGGTGTCGGAAGGGTCCTGCACCGCCACCCACAGGCTGTTGTGGCCGGTTCCGTTGAGCTGCTCCGTGATATCCAGCGTAAAAGGCCAGTAGCCGCCCCGGTGTCCGCCCACCAGATGGCCATTGACCTGCACCGCGCAGGCATAGTCCACCGCGCCGAAGTGCAGCAGCACCCGGCCGCCCTGCCCGGCAGGCGGAGCAAACCAGCGGTGATAGTGCAGCCACTGGCCGGGCTGCAGAGTGCGCCCCACCCCGGAAGCTTTTGCCTCCGGCGAGTAGGGCACCAGAATGTCGCCGTCCCACGCAGCAGGGTGGTCTGCCGTGGAAGTGATGGCATATTTCCACAGGCCGTTGAGGTTTTCGTAGCTGTCCCGGCGCATGGCCGGGCGGGGGTATTCGGTCAGAGGGTGCATGGACTCACCGCCTTTGTGTTGTTGACCTCATTCTAGCACAGGGCGGATGGTTTGTATAGTACAGAGCATAACAAAAAGGCCGCCATGCCAGACGGCACAGCAGCCTTTTCAAAATCAGAAAAAATCGATTGTCAGGGGAAGAGCCTTACTCTTCGTCCTCATCCTCGTCTTCCTCGTCCTCATCGTCATCATCATCCGTGTGCGGCTTGTAGAAGATACCGCTCAGGAAGATGCTGATGAAGTACAGCAGCACCATGGGGCCTGCCACCATGCACTGGGACACGATGTCCGGCGGGGTGACAACTGCCGCGATGAAGAAGATGACCACGATGGCAACACCGCGCACCTGCTTGAGCAGAGTGGGGTTGATGATGCCCATTTTCGAGAGGATAATGGTGATCAGAGGCATCTCAAACACACAGCCGAAGATGATGAACATCGTCAGGCAGAGGTTGACATAGCTCTCGATACTGGTGGTGGTCTGGATGTACTCTGCACCCTCGATGCCGGTGCTGAGGAAACGCAGCATGAAGGGCATCATGAGCTTGTAGGCGAACAGCACGCCCACGCAGAACAGGATCAGGCCCAGCAGCATGACCATCTTGAAGAAGAAGCTCTCGCTCTTTTTCAGGCCGGGCTTTGCAAATGCATAAATGTGGTAGAACGCCACCGGAACGGTGACCACCACGCCTGCCAGAATGGAGACGCGGAAATACTGCATCAGCTTTTCCTGCGGGGCAATGGAAACAAACTCGTAATAGTCGCGGCCCATGGCAGTGAGCAGATCGATCAGACGGTCGGCGTATGCCAGCGAGACCACAACACCCACCACGAACACCACCGCGCAGATGATCAGCCTGTTCCGCAGCTCTTTCAGATGGCCGGTCAGCGTCATGCTGCCGTCCTCTGCCATGACTTCGGCTTTTTTCTTTTTGCGCTTAACGTTCGTAGCCACAATTACTCCTCGTCTTCGTCCTTCTTGGAAACCTTCTTCTCGGTCTTCTCCTCGGAATCATCGGAGCCTTCCTCGTCCTCCATGCCCTTCTTGAAGCCGTTGATGGTCTTGCCGAACATCTTGCCCAGCTTCGGCAGGTTCTTGGGTCCAAAGATCAGCAGAGCGACGACCAGAATGATCAGCAGTTCGTTAGTACCAATACGCATAATAAAAATCTCCTTTTTACTTTGCCGCGCCGCGTGGCGGGCTTATTGCATGTATCAGGCAACCGCGGGCGCGGGTGCATCCATCAGTAGGGGGTCAGTCCTTCGGCAGGATATCGTTCTGCCGGGGATCCTCTTCCACCGGCTCAGCAGCGGGCTGAGCGGCCGGTTCTTCGGCTGGAGCAGCTTCAGCAGCTTCCTGTGCAGGGGCTGCGGCGGCAGGCTCTTCGGCCTTTTCTTCAACGGGAGCGGGCTGTTCGGCCTTTGCCGGCTCTGCAGCGGGTTTTTCCTCTGCAGGAGCAGTCTCAGCAGCCGGAGCGGTCTCTTCGGCCAGCTCTTCCACCGGCTCCTCGGTCAGGTCCACGACCTCTTCTGCTTCGGCAGCAGCCTTCTTCTCGGCTTCTTCCTTGCTGGTCTTACCGATGCCGGTAAAGCTCTTGGTCACGTCCTTGACGCTGCTGTCGATATCCTTCTTGATATCGGTCAGCGGGGCAACCGCTTCCTTCAGGGGGGCCTGGATCTCGTTCAGCGGCTCCACCACGTTCTTCTGGATCTCTTCGGAGGCAGCGCCGGTGTACTTCTTCAGCTCACGGAGCATCTTGCCGATCTTCTTTGCGTAGACGGGCAGCTGGTCCGGGCCGATGAACACGAACGCCACGATCACGATGACGACAAGTTCCCAAAAACCAATTTTCATACTAACTCGTTTCCTTTCCTGTGCGGCGGGACGTTTTCCGGAGCCGACGCATCCGCTTTGCAGTGGGTGCCGCGAACCATTCCTTGCCCTGTTCTTCGTCCGCTTCCGTGGGAGTTCGGCGCTCTTTGCGCCTGTGTTGCCCTACTTATACCGAAAAGTGGTGAACTCATTCTGAACAATATATGAACTTTTCATGAACGAGTGAATGGACGGGGTGTTTTTGTAAACTTATGATATTTTATAGTCAGTTTATTACAAATCGGATAGGATACAACAGCGCAGTCTTTTGCAAAAAAGAGGACACCGCACAAAACGGTGTCCTCTGAAGTGTCCTTTGCGGGGATCAGTGGCCGCAGCTCTCGCAGTGGTCGCAGTCCTCTTCGAGCTTACCCACGATGGGTTCCGGATCGATGCCCTGACGGCGGTAGTAGTCGGACA
>ERZ1034998.2265-NODE-2265-length-10708-cov-2.925185_pt1 | contig 10708 bp, 6 predicted proteins | sample MGYA00520621_ERZ1034998 | MGnify/ENA primary metagenome ERZ1034998 (study PRJEB33766, sample SAMN09781748) | gut metagenome | biome: gut microbiome | host: Homo sapiens | place: Madagascar | study: EMG produced TPA metagenomics assembly of the PRJNA485056 data...
TTCCTCCTAGAGAATAAAACTTAGATGGCAGGCCATCCGCAAAAGGGTAAACAAAAAGACCCCTGTCCCACTATGGGACAAGAGCCTGACTCCTGCGGTACCACCCAAATTGACGATGTAGATGAAAATCGTCCACTTTAAACCCTGCGCTGTTCCTACGCAGTCCCTGGGGTAACGGGCGGGTTCCCGTCGGCGCCTACTGAAGATCACAGATCGTATGGATCTTGTTTGGGCCGCCCTCGGAAGGCCATTCATCCTCCGGCCGGTGCTGCGCTCACACCCTTCGCAGCTCGCTTTGCCCGGTGGTCTGGAGAACTACTCCTCTTCCTCAACGGTTTGTTGTGTTGAAGTATAGCGCCATTCTTTCGGCTTGTCAACAGATTTATGAAAAAAGTTTGGCGTGAAATTTTGCCCGCCGCAAAATATTCTATGCATAGTCCATCTTTTGGGACACTTTTTATGGTATGATAAGTACAATTATTCCAGAAGAGAAACGGGGCGGTTCTATGCTCAAGCTGCTGCTGGGCAGAAATCAGGATCAGATCAGCGAGGCCGTGCTGCGTGCGGCGGCGGAGCGTGTGCCCGGGCGGCGCAGCTTGGTCATCGTACCGGAGCAGTATTCCCACGTCACTGAGCGGCGGCTGTGTGCGATCGGGGGAGACTCGGTCTCCGCCTGTGCGGAAGTGCTCACCTTTTCCCGGCTGGCCCAGCGAGTCTTTCAGGAGAAAGGCGGAAGTGCCCGGCCGGTGCTGGACAAGGGCGGCCGTTTGCTGCTCATGCATCTGGCGGTCCGGCGTTTGCGCGGAGAACTGAACGTTTACCGCCAGGCGGGGGAGAAGGCCGGTTTTCTGACCGGCCTGCTGGCCACGGCAGACGAGTGTAAGAGCTACTGCATTCCGCCGGAGCTGCTGCTGGAGGCAGGGGAGTCCGAGCCGGAGCGCGGCCAGCGCCTGCGGGAGCTTGGCCTTGTGCTGGGGGCTTATGATGCTTTGACCGCCCAGCGGGCGGAAGATCCCCGGGACAAGCTGTCCCGCTTGGCGGATACTTTGCGAGGCACCGATTATTTCCGGGGGAAAGCGGTCTTTCTGGACGGCTTTACCGATTTTACTCCGCAGGAGCGGCTGGTGCTGGGGGTCATGCTGCGCCAGTCGGAGTTGGTCACCGCCGGCTTGAGATGTGACACGCTGGATATGAGCGGCGCGTCGGTATTTGCCCCGGTGCGCCATACGGCGCTGGCGCTGACCTCACTGGCCCGGGAGAGCGGCACCCGCATGGAATATGAGTGCCTGCCCCTGCCTGAGATGCTGGAGCCGGAGTTCTCTTTTCTGGAGCGGCACTTGTTTTCCGGCGTATCTGCGGTGTTTGAACGCCCGGCGGAGCACATTTCTCTGCAATGCTGCGCCGACCCCTATCAGGAGGCATCCGAAGCGGCGGAGGAGATCCTGCGCCTTGTCCGGGAGAAGGGGGTACGTTTCCGTGATATCACCGTGGCGGTGCGCGACCTTTCCGGCTGGGGCGACCGATTGGAGTCGGTGTTTGCACGCTATCAGATCCCGATCTTCCTGAGCCGGATGGATGACATTCTGCAAAAGCCGGTGCTTACCCTGCTGACAGCGGCGCTGGACGCTACGGCCGGGGGCTATGAGTATGAGGATATCTTCCGCTATCTGAAGACCGGCCTGACCGGCATCACGGCAGAGGAACGGGACGAGCTGGAAAACTATGTGCTGCGCTGGGACGTCCGCGGCTCCCGCTGGACGACGGAAAAGCCGTGGAGCTGGCATCCGGGCGGCTACGGCCAGAGCTGGCATGATGAGGACAGGGAGTTGGTGACCCGGCTGGACGAGCTGCGCCGGCGCGTGATCGCCCCGCTGGAAGCGCTGAGACAACGGAAATTGTCCAGCGGTCAGGCGTGGGCACAGGCCGTCTATGACTTCCTGGAGCAGATCAGCCTGCCCGAATGCCTGAAGCGCCGGGCGGGTGAGCTGTGCGCGGCGGGCGAGCTGCGGGAGGCGGAGGAATACCGCCAGGTATGGCAGATCCTCACCGGCGCGTTGGAGCAGTGCTCCGACCTGCTGGGAGAGGACAGCATGACGCTGGCAGAGTTCGCCGACCTGTTCCGTCTGGTGCTCAGCCAGTATCAGGTGGGCACGATCCCGGTCTCCCTCGACCGGGTGACCTGCAGTGATATGGCTCGGGTGAGCCATGCCAGCGGCCGCATCCTGTTTCTGCTGGGGGCGGATGACGAGAGCATGCCCATGGTGGGCGGCGAGAGCTGCCTGCTGACCGATGAGGATCGCGCTCTGCTGGCTCAGTTCGGCGGCGTGGAGACGGCTTTGGATCAGGATCAGCGGATGGATCGGGAGATGATGCTGATCTACGAGTGCTGCACCATGCCGTCGGAGCGGCTCTACCTGAGTTATTCCGCCCACGATGTGGACGGGGCGGAAAAGCGCCCCAGCTTTGTGATCCACCGTCTGCGGGAGCTGTTCCCTGATGTGGAGCGCGCGCCCGAAAGCGGACGGCTTCCGTCTGCCCTGATCCCGGCGCTGGACGCCTCCTCCGCCCGGGGCGACCGGATCATGCTGGCCGATCTGGCGGAGCTGACCCAGGGGGAGACGGCGCATCGGGCGCTGAATGCCATGGATGAGCATGAAACGCACGGCGTGGGCGTGTATCGCGGCACGGTGCGGCTGTCCGCCTCCCGGATGGATCAGGTGAAGTCCTGCCATTACGCTTATTTTCTGAAATACGGTCTGAAAGCCCAGGCCAGAAAGCCTGCCGGACTGGACGCTCCGGAGGCGGGCACCTTTGTTCATTATGTGCTGGAGCACGTTCTGTCCGAGGCAAAGCGGCTGGGCGGTGTGTCGGCAGTGGACGCGGATCAGATCCGCAGCCTGGCCCGGGCGGCATCAGAGCAGTATATCCGGGAGAATATCGGCGGACTGGAGGACAAAATGCCCCGGTTCCGCTACCTGTTCCGCCGTCTGGCCAACTCCGCCGAACAGGTGGTGGAGCAGATGGTGGAGGAGCTCCAGAGCTCCGACTTTCAGCCCATTGCCTTTGAACTTGGCTTTGGCCGGAATGAGACTCTGCTGCCGGTCCAGCTGAAGGTGAACGGCGTACAGGTGTCCATCTCCGGCTTTGTGGATCGGGTAGACGGCTGGGAGCACAATGGGCGGCTCTATGTCCGGGTCATGGACTATAAGACCGGACACAAATCCTTTGATCTCACCGACGTGTGGCACGGCCTGAATCTCCAGATGCTGCTCTATCTTTTTACGCTGGAGGAAAAGGGAATGCCCGGGGTGGATCGCCCCATCGTCCCGGCAGGGGTGCTTTATCTGCCTGCCCGGGAGGAGCATTTGACCGGAAGCCGCACCATGGACGAGGAGAGCCGCCGGAAGGCGCTGGACTCCAAGCTGCGCAGAAGCGGCCTCATTTTGAATGATCCCAATGTGGTGGACGCCATGGAGCATATCCCACTGGGCAGTGATGCCCGATTCCTGCCTGTGCGCGTCAGCAAGCGCACGGGGGCTATCTCCGGCGACGCGCTGGCCTCGGCGGTGCAGCTGGGCAAGCTGCGCAAGCACATCCATCACATCCTGCGCCAGATCGCGCAGGAGATCGGCTCCGGCAATATTCAGGCTGACCCGTGGTACCGGGATGAGCGTCGTACCGCCTGCGCCTGGTGCGACTACGCTTCAGCCTGTCATTTTGAAGACGGACGCTGCGGCGAGCGCAGCCGCTACCTCTATCCGGTCAAGGGAACCGAGTTCTGGGAGCAGCTGGATGAAGAAGAACGCAGTGACGAGAAGGAGGGAGACTGACCTATGGGCGTGACACTGACGCATCAGCAGCAGGCCGCCGTGGATAACCGGGGCGGAGAACTGCTGGTCTCCGCCGCTGCCGGTTCTGGTAAGACCCGCATTCTGGTGGAACGGCTGTTGAACCGGGTCCAGCAGGAGCATCTGGATCTGGACCGTTTTCTGGTCATCACCTACACCAAGGCCGCCGCCGCCGAGCTGCGGGGGAAAATCATGGACGAACTGAACGACCGGCTGGCCGCGGATCCCGACAATGCCTTTCTGCGCCGCCAGAAGCTGGTCATCTACCGCGCACAGATCTCTACGATCCACTCCTTTTGTACGGCCCTTATGCGGGAGGAGGGGTACCGCATCGACCTTCAGCCCGACTTCCGGGTGGGGGACGACAGCGAGTGTGCCGTTTTGAAAAACCGCATCCTGACCCGGGTGCTGGAGGAGCGCTACGAGCATCTGGAAGAAAACTCCGCCTTTTCTGAGCTGGTGGATACGCTGTCTGCCGGGCGGGATGACAGCCGGCTTCAGTCCATCGTGCTGGATATCCACACCCGCATCCAGAGCCATCCGGCCCCGGCCCGGTGGCTGGCTGATCAGGCCGGAGCCTTTGACTTGAGCGGCGTGAAGGACGTGGGGGCCACGGCGTGGGGGCGGCTCCTTATGGAGGATGCCCGGCGGCAGGCCGCCTACTGGCACCGCCGCTTTGTGGAGGTGCTCGACCTTCTGCGGGAGGATGCGGCGTTGGAGAAGGCATATTCCGAGAGTTTCGACGGCACGCTGGACAGCCTGGACGATTTCCTGACTGCGCTGGATCGGGGCTGGGACAGCGCCCGCGCCCTGTGCCGGATCCAGTTCCCCAAGCTGGGCCGCGCCGCCAAGGTAGAGGACAAGGGATTACAGGAGCAGGTAAAATCCGTCCGGGACAAGTGCAAGAAGCGCCTTGCCAAGCTGGCGGACACCTTTGCGGATTCCAGCGCGGATCTGCTGGCGGATATGGAGCGGGTGCGCCCGGTGGTGGAGGAGCTTTTGCGGCTGACGGCGGATTTTGACGAGGCGTACAGCCGGGAGAAGCGCCGCCGAAATCTGGTAGATTTTGCCGATCTGGAGCATCTGGCCCTGAAGCTGCTCACCGATGAGGAGGGCAGACCCAACGAGCTGGCTCAGCGGTGGCAGGAGCGCTACGCGGAGATCATGGTGGATGAATATCAGGACACCAACGAGGTGCAGAACGCCATCTTTCGCGCCGTCAGCGGCGGCGGGACACGCCTCTTTCAGGTGGGCGACATCAAGCAGTCCATCTACCGTTTCCGGCTGGCGGACCCCACCATCTTCCTGAGCAAGTACCTGGGGTTTGAGGAGTATCAGTATGCAAAGGACGGCGAACCCCGCAAGATCGTCCTCTCCTATAATTTTCGCTCCCGGGCCTCGGTGCTGGAGGGCGTGAACTTCATTTTTGAAAATATTATGTCCACCTCGTTCGGCGAGCTGGACTATACCGATGACCAGCGGCTCTATCCCAGGCTGCCCTATCCGGAGCACCCGGATGACCGGGTGGAGCTCAACGTAGTGGATATGGCCGCTCTGGAGCGGGAAGAGGGGGAGGCAAAGGTGAGCCGGGACGCGGCGGAAGCGGAGTTCGTGGCCCGCCGGGTGCGCGCTCTGTTGGACAGCGGCTTCTCCGTCACCGACGGGAACGCCTTCCGTATGGTTCAGCCGGAGGATATCGCCATTCTGTACCGCTCTCCCGGTTCGGTCATGGGGCACCTGACCCGGGCATTGGACCGTCACCGCATCCCGTGGAGCAGTGACGGCTCCGGAGATTTTTTCGCAGAGACTGAGGTGGCCGTGGCGGTTGCATTCCTTGAAATCGTGGACAATCCCCGGCAGGATGTGCCTCTGCTCAGTGTGCTCACCTGCCCGGTATACGGCTTTACCGGCAGTGATCTGGCTCATCTGCGCGCCCAGTGCCCGCAGGGGGATCTCTGGCAGTGCGTGAAGGCGGGGGTTCAGCGGGGAGAGGAAAAGTGCGTCCATTTTGTAGATGAATTGAATGCACTGCGCACCAAAGCGGTGGATCTGGCCGGGCACCGCCTGCTCTGGCAGATCTATGAGCGCACCGGCCTGCTGGCGGTCTACGGCGCCATGGAGGGCGGCGCGGCCAGACAGGATCATCTGCGCCTGCTTCACGAGTATGCAAGGCGGTTTGAAGCCAACGGACATCAGGGCGTTTTTGGCCTTGTTACCCAGCTGCGTCGGCTGCGGGAATCCGGCCAGGGCTTGCCCAGTCCGGGCCGGGAGGCGGGGAGCGGCGTCCGCATTATGTCAATCCACAAGTCGAAGGGACTGGAGTTTCCTGTGGTGCTGGTGGCCGGACTGAACCGTTCCTTCAACCGGACGGATCAACATGCCCCGGTGTTGTTTCATCCCAAGTACGGCGTGGGCCCCAGCGGGCTGGACGGGGAGCTTCGGATCGAATATCCCACGCTGGCCCGCCGGGCGGTGGCCCTTCAGCTGGATCGGGAGATGAAGGCGGAGGAGCTGCGCCTTCTGTATGTGGCCATGACCCGGGCACGGGAAAAGCTCATTCTGGTGCATACCAGCACCGACTGGGCGAAGCAGTGCGCCAAGCTGGCCCCGGACGCAGGGACGAAACCCGATCCGGAGGCGCTGAATGCGCTAAGCACTGTGGGCGAGTGGCTGCTCCTGCCGGTGTTGGCCCGGCCTGACGCCGCCGACCTGCGCGCCGCCGGCGGCGTGACCTGTCAGCTTCTGATCCCGGAGGATCACTGGGATATTCGGCTGATCCCGGCAGTCAAACCCGGCATCAAACGGACTGAGCAGAAGGAACAGACTGCCCGTGGCCGCCATCTCACCGAGGAGGAATTTGCAAGGCTGAACTGGGTCAATCCCTATGCTGCGCTGGCTGACGCACCTTCCAAGGTGACGGCGACGCAGTTGAAGGGGCGGGAATTGGATGAAGAGGCCGCCGAGGACGCCGCATTGACCGCCGCGCCAAAGCAGATCGACTTTGCCCGCCCGCGCTTCGATCAGGCGCAGCGCGGGTTGACCGCCAACGAGATCGGCACGGCGATGCATACCGTCATGCAGCTGATCCGGCTGGATCATACAGGGAGCGTCTCCGAAGTGGCCGAGGAGGTCGCTCGTCTGGAGACGCAGGAGAGCCTGACGCCGGCGGCCGCCCGGGCGGTCCGCCCGGAGCAGGTTGCCGCATTCTTTGCGTCACCGCTGGGACAGGCGGCGCTCTGCGCCCCGGATCTGCGCCGTGAATTCAAATTCTCCCTGCTCACCTCCGCCGCCCGGCTGGATGCGTCGCTTCCGGAAGGGGAGCAGGTGCTGATGCAGGGTGTCATCGACTGCTGCTTTACCGGCCCTGAGGGGCTGACCGTGGTGGACTTCAAGACCGACCGCCTGCGGCCGGGGGAGGAGCCGGGCCATTCGGAACGTTACCGTGCCCAGATCGAGGCATATTCCGCCGCGCTGAGCCGCATCACCGGCGTACAGGTGCGCCGACGGGTGCTCTGGTATTTTTCCACAGGGACAGGCGTGGAAATTTGAAAATGATAAAAAGTTTTTGTTGCATTTTCCTGCGTGGCGTGCTATTATAGATAAGCTCACGTGGTATGCAACAAAGTGTGCCTACCGATCGTGTTCAATCTGTGATTTTTCGAAAGGGGTGAATCAGTCATGAAGGAAGGAATCCATCCTGATTATCAGCAGACCACCATCCGCTGCGCTTGCGGTGCTGTCTATCCGACCGGCTCCACCAAGCAGGATATCCGTGTGGAAGTTTGTGCCAAGTGCCACCCCTTCTTCACCGGTAAGCAGAAGGTGCTCGATACCGGCGGGCGTGTCAGCCGCTTCAACAAGAAGTACGGTCTGGGCAAGTAATGCAATCAACAAAACCCCCGCATCGGTCTCGATGCGGGGGTTTTGCGTCTTTTTGCGGCAGCAGCTCAGAAGTTATGTCGACCGCTTGCGGTCAAAAGGAGGCTTTTATGCCCGAGATCAACGAAGAAAAGATGAACCGCGCCATTCTGGTGGGTCTGAACAGTCCCCGGCTCAGCCGTATGGACAACGCCACCGACTCTACCATGGAGGAACTGGCCGCCCTGCTGGAAACCGCCGGAGGCGAGAGCCTTGGCGTGGTGATCCAGAATAAGGACGTGCCCGACCCGGGCACCTTTATCGGCGACGGCAAAGTGGACGAGGTGCGGGAGCTGGTGCAGGCCACCGGTGCGGACATGGTCATTTTTGATAACGATCTGTCTCCCAGCCAGGTGCGCGTACTCACCGAACGCATCGGTGTACAGGTCATGGACCGCTCCGCACTGATTCTGGACATTTTTGCCCAGCGTGCCCGCACTCGTGAGGGCCGCCTTCAGGTGGAGCTGGCTCAGTATAAATATCTGCTGCCCCGGCTGACCGGTATGTGGAAGCACCTGACCCGGCAGAACGCTTCCGGCGGCAAGTCGCCCATCGGCACCCGCGGCCCCGGTGAGACTCAGTTGGAGTCCGACCGCCGCCATATCCGCCGCAAGATCCAGAAGCTGGAGGAGGAGCTGGCCGAGGTGCGCCGGATCCGGGGTGTCCAGCGGGAGCGGCGCATCAAGAATGAAGTGCCCGTGGTTGCCATCGTGGGTTATACCAACGCGGGCAAATCCACCCTGTTGAACAAGCTGACCGGCGCGGCCATTCCGGCAAATAACCGTCTGTTTGATACGCTGGACACCACCACCCGCATGTTGGAGATCACCGACACCTGCACGGTGCTGATCTCTGATACCGTCGGCTTCATCCGCAAGCTGCCCCACCATCTGGTGGAGGCCTTTAAGGCCACGCTGGAGGAGCTGGAGTACGCCGACCTGCTCATCCATGTCATCGATGCCTCCAACCCGGAGTGGCGGGAACAGGCCGATGTGGTGGATGGACTGATCCGCGAGTTGGGCGCCCAGGAGACGCCCAGGCTGGAGGTGTTCAATAAGTCCGACCTCTATGTGGGTGAGATCCGCCCTCACGGGGAAGACATCGTTTCCGTCTCCGCCAGAACCGGCGAAGGTCTTGATGAAATGCTCCGGATGATCGCCGAGCGGCTGGACACCGGAGCAAAGAAGGTGGAGCTTCACCTGCCCTATGACCAGGGCGGTGTGGTGGACACGCTCTACCGGGAGGCCAAGGTGGAGAAGGTGGAGTATGCCGAGACCATCGAGGTCACGGCGGTCCTGACGCCCCGCCTGCTGGGCCAGCTGCGGCAATGGATTTATCCCCCGGTGCCGGAGCACAAAGAGGACTGGGAAGAATGACGGAGTATTATATTCCCACCCAGGCCGCCGAGTCAGAGTTTGTGGAAAAGCGCTCCCGCTTCATTGGCTATATCAAGCCGGTGGAGACCGAGGCAGAGGCCCGCGCCTTCGTGGAGGAGATCAAAAAGCGCCACTATGACGCCCGTCATAACTGCTGGTGCTACCTGCTCCGGGAGGGGGGCGTGGTGCGCTACTCCGATGATGGCGAACCTCAGGGCACTGCCGGACAGCCCATGCTGGGTGTATTTGAGAAGGAAGGCATCACCAATCTGGTGTGTGTCGTGACCCGCTATTTCGGCGGCATTCTGCTGGGTACCGGCGGACTGCTGAGAGCCTATACCAAAGGGGCCAAGGATGCGCTGGATGCCGCCGGCGTCAGTGTGGTGCGCCGCTGGGTGCGCCGACTGGTGCCCTGCACATACAGTCTGTATGAGCGTTTAAAGCAGGAGACCGAGCGATTTGGCGCGGTCATCGAGGACACGGAGTACGGCGCGGACATCGTGCTCACCGTGCTGGTGCCTGAGGAACTGAGCGACGCCTATGCCGCCCGCATTCTGGATTTTACCGCCGGAACGGTGGAGACACTGGTGGACGGCGAGGTATTTCAGCCTGTGCCGGTGCGCTCAGGCACGCAGAAATAAAGGAGAGACTATGCTGGTACCCTATTGTCATACCGTGCAGTATTATGAGACGGATCAGATGGCCATCGTCCACCACTCCAACTATATCCGCTGGTTTGAAGAGGCCCGGGTGGACTGGTTTGAGCAGATGGGCCTGCCCTTTGCCCAGATCGAACATATGGGTATCCAGATCCCGGTGGTGAGCTGCGCGGCGAAATATCACTCCTCGGCCCGTTTTGGTGAGCAGGTGCGCATCTATCTGGAAAAGAGGGACTATAACGGCGTGCGTCTGACGGTGGGCTACCGGGTGGTGGATGCCGCAGACGGTACGCTCCGGGCCACCGGCTCCAGTGAGCACTGTTTTACCGATGGAGCGGGGCGTATCCTGAACCTGCACCGCCGCTATCCCGATGTAAGCAGGCTTTTTGAAGTGCCGCTGGAATATGAAAACTGAACAGATCCAAATGAGCCGCCCCACGCAGTATTTGCGCGGGGCGGCCCTCTTGCTTGGCTGTATTATTTTATCAAAGCGGTGATCATCTTGCAGGTGTCGGCCAGATAGTCCTTCTGGAAGTCCTCCAGACGACCCTCGTCGCAGGCCTGAGCCAGCTCCGGGTCAATGGGCAGCTGAGCCAGCAGGGGGATGTTGTTGGCCTTGGCCACCTCGTCGGCGTGGCTTGTGCCGAAGATGTTCAGCTTCTTGCCACAGTCGGGGCAGGTAAAGTAGCTGAAGTTCTCCACCAGACCGAGGACGGGGATGTCCATCATCTGAGCCATCTTGACCGCCTTGGTGACGATCATGCTGACCAGATCCTGAGGAGAGGTGACCATGACGATGCCGTCCACCGGCAGGCTCTGGAACACCGTCAGCGGCACGTCGCCGGTTCCGGGAGGCATATCCACAAACAGATAGTCCAGTTCGCCCCAGCACACATCCGTCCAGAAC
>ERZ1034998.2266-NODE-2266-length-10704-cov-6.529064_pt1 | contig 10704 bp, 8 predicted proteins | sample MGYA00520621_ERZ1034998 | MGnify/ENA primary metagenome ERZ1034998 (study PRJEB33766, sample SAMN09781748) | gut metagenome | biome: gut microbiome | host: Homo sapiens | place: Madagascar | study: EMG produced TPA metagenomics assembly of the PRJNA485056 data...
TTGATGTTTTCCTTTTTCATGATGATTGCTCCTTTTAAAAATACACTTTTGTTTTTTCGTTTTCGCTTCCGGGCATCCCGGTCCTGTTCGGCTGTTGTTTACGCTTTTTATTATACGCCGCGCGGTTTTTTCGTCAATGCAGAAAACCGCCAAACCTTGGGCGCATTTGCGCTCTGTTTTGGTTTATTTTGCATCTTTATTCAAAATTCAAAGAATATATTCGTATATTATGCAATGTGAATGTATTTTTGCATCCGGCTTTTCCGCGCTTTCCGCCCCGGTCCGTGCATTCTGCACAGCCCCGCCGGCGCGGGGTCGGATGCAGCGGCAGACCCCTTGCACCGTTTCTGTTTCCGATCTGCGTACAACTTTTTTGCGTTTTGCGATAAAATGCGTCTTATTTTTCAGTAAAGTTTCCAAAGATGGATTTTTTTCGCATATTTTTCCCGATCGCACAAGATCCCCACCCTTTACAACATCACCCTCGTGAACGAGGCCGGTGAAACGCTGGAGACCCTGACGGCGGAAGCCGACGAGACCGTGTATCTGAACACCCCCGCCAGCATCCCGATGGATCAGATGGTCAGCAGCTGGAAGGTCCTTGAGCCGGAAGACCTCGAACTCCAGAAGGAAAACGGCCGCTGGTACTTTATCATGCCGGCCGGCAATGTGACCGTGCAGGCTCATCTGGAAAGCACCGTGGTCACCCCAGATGAACCCTCTTCCGATGACGGGATGTCGGAAGGCGAGATCGCTGCCATCGTGGGCGGCGCAGCCATCGGCACCGCCGCTGTGGGCACGGCGGCCTACTACGCAGGCACTACCCTTTACCTCAAGAGCGTGCTGCCCAAGGGTGCCGTCATTCCCACCGACCGTCAGGCACTGGCCACCCTGCTGTGGACGAATGCCGACAAACCGGAACCCCTGAGCACCGCACTGTACACCGACGTGGATGCCGATGATGCAGATGCCCAAAAGGCGGACCGCTGGTGCGTGGAGCAGGGACTGCTGAAGGACCGCGGTTCCGATACCTTCTATCCGGGTCTCTATGTGACCCGCGTGCAGGTCATCCAGGCATGGAATGCCGCACAGGATCTGCAGAAGACCCGCTGAATCTGACACTTCTTGATCCTTTCCCATAAACGCCAGCGCCCCGTCCGGAACTCCCGGACGGGGCGCTGTGCGTTTTTTCAGTCCTCGGTGCCGCCGTCGGCGCGGGGCTGGCGGCCGCGCTCCCGGACGGCACGGCCCTGATTGTACCGGATGAGCTGCGCCGCCGCCGTGCTGGACGCCAGACCCGGCCGGGTGACCATGTATACATACCGGCGGTAGCGCTCCTGCCGCAGGGGCACCAGCACGGTATCCGGGCTGTACATCTGCGGGTGGTCGGTGCTGATGAACACCCCCATGCCCGCCTGCACCATGCTCAGCAGAACGGAATCCTCGTTGGAATAGCCGGTGATCTCCGGCTTTACGCCGTATTCGCCCAGCATCCGGTTGAGCAGGTCGGAGTAGGCGGGGGAGTCCGTGAACACCATGGTGCGGCCCTTCAGCCGGTCCGGCGTCAGCTCCGGCTGCTTTGCCAGCGGATCGTCCCGGCGCATGGCCACCACAAAGGGCAGCTCCACCACCGGGGTGAACACCAGATCCGGCTCCCCGGGCTTGTAGCTGCAGAACACCAGGTCGTACTGCCCGGCTTTCAGCCCCGCCAGCAGGCGCTCGGTCTGATCCACCCGGATGTTGAAGCTGGCCTTGCTGCCCGTGCTGGTGCGGAAATCCGCCAGCATCCGGGGCAGGTACGTGTTCACCACCGGCGTAATGCTGCCCAGGGTCACCCGCTCGGCACCATCCCGGTAATCCCGCATGGCAGCGGCTCCGGCGTCCAGCGTATCCAGCCCGGCCTCCACATACCGCAGCAGGGTGCGGCCCGCATCGGTCAGCACCACGTTGCGCCCCCGGCGGGTGAACAGCAGCACCCCCAGCTCCTCTTCCAGCAGGGCGATGGCCCGGCTGAGGGTGGGCTGTGCGATGGACAGCGCATCCGCCGCCCGGCTGTAATGTTCCGTTTTGGCCAGAATGCGGAAATAGCGCAGCTGATTCAGGGTCATGCCGATCCTCCTCCTGTGATCGTGTTTTTCACAAGTATAACACAATTGATAGCGCCGCGCTATCGACCCATTGCGAAATTCATCTTGTTTCCGTGCCGGGCATTCCGTTAAAATAATATCAGTGTCCCATGCACACGGGGCAGGAGAAGAAAATCACACGATAAGGAGAGTAAATCATGCGCAAGAAGTGGATCGCGATGCTGCTGTGCATCGCCATAACCCTCACGCTGCTGGCAGGCTGCGGCAGCAGCTCCAGCAGCACCGCCGCATCCGGCTCGGCGGCCGGCACCTACGAAGGCACCGGCAAGGGCCGCAACGGCGACATCGTGGTGGCTGTCACCCTGGATGACAATGCTGCCATCACCAACATTGAAGTCAAGGAACAGCAGGAGACCCCCGGTGTCGGCGACATCGCCTTTGACCCGATGATCTCCCAGATGGTGGAGAACAACAGCATTGCAGTGGATGCCGTTGCCACCGCCACCATTACCAGCAACGGCCTGCTGGAGGCCGTGCGCGCCGCGCTGACCGCTGCCGGCGTCAACCCCGACGACTACAACGGCGAAGTTTCCGCCGCCAAGGGCGAAGACACCGCTTATGACGTGGATGTGGCCGTCGTGGGCGCAGGCGGTGCCGGCATGGCGGCCGCCGCAGCAGCCGCAGAGAACGGCGCAAGCGTTCTGGTGCTGGAAAAGGCCGCTTCCATCGGCGGCAACACCAAACTGGGCGAAGGCACCTACAATGTGGCCGACGCCGCCCGTCAGAAGCAGCTGACTATGACTGCAGACAACTGCAAGGAAGTGGAAGCCGCCCTGGCTGTGACCACCGAGGACCCCGAATACCAGGCTCTGATCGACGACACCCGCGCCGACTACGAAAAGTGGCAGGCCGAGGACGGCAAGACCCTGTTCGACAGCCCCAACTGGCACGCCCTGCAGACCTACATCGGCGGCGGCTCCATCGACAACATCAAGCTGATCCGCAGCTACGCCACCGGCGCGGTGGATGCACTGGACTGGCTGGAGAACACCATCGGCGTGCCCTTCAAGAATGACTACATCTTCATGGCCATCGGCGGCAAGTGGGCGCGCGGCCATCAGGTGGACCTGATCGCCGCCACCGGCAAGGAGAGCGACAACGGCGGCCGCATCTACATCGAAAAGCTGCAGCAGTACGCGGAGAAGCTGGGCACCACCATCGAGACCAACGCCAAGGTGACCACCCTGACCGTGGGCGATGACGGCAGCGTGAACGGCTGCATCGCCGAGCGCACCGACGGCAGCACCATCACCGTCAATGCCAAGACCGTGATCCTGGCCACCGGCGGCTACGCTGCTTCCAGCGACCTGGTCTACAAGTACTCCAATGGCGCCATCACCACCAAGCTGACCAGCTGTGCTGCCACCAGCACCGGCGACGGTCTGGCTCTGGCCGAGAACGTGGGCGGCAATCTCATCAACCTGGATCAGATCCAGGTGCATCCCCTGGGCGACCCCATCGATGACTGCGGCTGTGTGAGCGAGTTCGTGGGCAACTGGCTGAGCGCCACCGAGTATATGTTCGTGAACAAGGAAGGCAAGCGCTTCATCAACGAGGACAACACCCGCTACGCCATCAGCATGGCAGAGCTGCAGCAGACCGACGGCCAGATGTGGCTGATCGTGGACAGCAGCGCCATTGCCGGTGACGACTCCCGCAATGAGCTGATCGACAAGCTGCTGAACGACGGCCACTCCGTCAAGGCCGACACGCTGGACGAGCTGGCCGAGAAGATCGGCGTGGACGCCGACACCCTCAAGGCCACCGTGGAAGCCTACAACGCCGGCATGACCTCCGGCAAGGATGCGTTCGGCAAGGCCACCAGCGCCGATTCCACCATCTTGCAGGCCCCGTTCTACGCAAGCCTGCGCACCCCCACCGTGCACTACACCATGGGCGGCATCCAGATCGACACCGATGCACACGTTCTGAACGCGGACGGCAATGCCATCCCGGGTCTGTACGCTGCCGGTGAGGTGGCAAGCGGCATCCACGGCAACAACCGCCTGGGCGGCAACGCTTACCCCGACATCATCACCTTCGGCCGTATCGCCGGCACCAACGCTGCCGCCGAGGCCAAGGCCTGATCCAAGCTTTTCTCATTCTTTCTTCTCCATAGAAAACGCCGTCCGGCCTGGTACGCCGGACGGCGTTTCTTGTTGTTCCGCAAAAAAGGAGCGGCTCCCGCCGGGGAGCCGCTCCAGTGCGTTTCAGGGCATTTTCTGCAGGGAAGGGAAGGTCACTGTGCCTTCCACGCGATGGCCAGCACAGCCTCGCTGTAGACGGTCAGCTCCATGCCGTTTTTGCCGTTCTGCAGCAGGCGGATAGGGGTCACCACCACGTCGCCGGCCTTATGGCCTGCGTTGTCGGCAGTAAACATCTGCACCGCGTAATAGTTCTGCGCGGCCTTGCCCCGGGTGCCTGCAGGCAGGGTCAGGGTGCCGGTGACGCCGCCGGCGGGGAAGCGGTCGTTGGGCAGGATGCCGATGCTGCTGCCCACCTGCACGGTAAAGTGCTCGCTGTGGGCGGGGTCGAAGCCGGCCTGCACCAGCGCCGCATCCAGCGCGGCGTTGACGCGCTCCACGCTGTCAAAGCCCGCAGCCCGGGCGTCCTCCACCGTGGTGGCGGTGCGGTTCAGCACGGGATCGATGCTGGGATCCAGCATCGGGATCTCCTGCTGTGCCGTTTCCACATAGCCGCAGGTACTGCAGTGGCTGCCGGCGGTCCGGCCGGTGCTGGTCTCGGTGGGTTCCACCGCAGGGTCTTCGACCATGGTGTGGCCGGCGGCCGGGATCTTTCCGCCGCCGCTGGTCCAGCCGCAGTACTGACATTCGTAAGTATACTCGCCCTCTTCAGTGCAGGTGGGGTTCTTCGTCACCTTGTACTGATCGCACTTGTGCTTGCTGCCGCAGGTGAAGTACTTGAGGTAGGAGCTGACGCTGCCGGTAATGCTGCTGTTCAGCTTATTGGTCTCCTTGTTCACCAGATCCTTGGCAAAATCGCCGATCTTATCGCTGACCCAGTCTCCCAGTCTGCCGGGCAGGAACTTGTGCACGGTGTCATCCACCTTGTTGTCCACGATATCGCCGGCATCGCTGCCCAGATCCGTGATGGTATCCGAGATCAGGCCGTTGATGGGCTGCAGGTCTTTGTACAGGTTGCTCAGGATCTTGTCGTTCGACCAGCCGCTGTTCACGCCGGTGTTTGCATTCACGGCAGCGTTCTGCACAATGCTGCGCACCTGCTGCATGAACTCGGGATCGTTGAGCAGCCTGTCCTTGACGGCCTGATCCACATCGCCCAGCACATCATCGCCGAATTTGGTCTGCAGCAGCTTGCCGTACTTGTCGTTTTCCTTCAGCTGCTGGATAACCTCGTCCAGGGCATCGTTGACCAGGCTGTCCACCATGGCATCCAGTGCGGCCTTGCTGGCCGGGTCGTCCTCGTCCACGGCGGCCTGTGCCATTTTCAGGATCAGGTCGTTGAGGATGGGATCGGTATCTGCGCCGTCATCGGTATTGATGGCACCGCGCGCCTGGGTGAAGATCAGCTCATAGGCACTTTTTTTGGTTGCCGCCGCGCCCGCTTCGCCGGTGGCAGCGGTCACGATGGTGGACACCGTATCCTGCACCGTGTCCTTGGACAGGAAGCTGCTGTTCAGGCTGTCCTGCACCGTATCCAGGGTGCTTCTCAGACCGGCCAGCAGCTTTGCGGCAGTCACTTTATCAATGACGCTGCTGCTGCCGACCTTGATGCCGGTGATCGCCGCCAGGGTCTCGTTGTAGATGGTGTCCAGCGCCTTGACCGCGTCTTCCTTGGTCTCGGCATTGCGGACTTCTTCCTCCGTCTTTTTCAGGGCTTCGTTGACCTTTTTGGTCACGGTATCGGCCACCGAATCCGCCGCTGCTTCCAGCGCTTTGACCTCGCCGATCTCCGCCGCAGAGCCAATGCCCTCGGTCTTGATGACGTCCTTCTCGCCGCAGCCATAGTCGCAGTAGGCGGTCAGCTCCGTAATGACCGTCTTGCCCGCAAGCTTAAAGCTGCCGGTCACTTCATAGTGGGTGAATTTGTGGTTTTTCCGCACCGCATCGCTGAGATGGCGGGATTCCGGATTGCGGGCACCGCAGACCGTGCAGTACTGGGATTCCGTCTGTTCCTGACAGCCGGGCTTGTCGTCATCCTTGTACTCTTCGCTCCAGGTGTGGGGAAGCTTTTCCAGCGGTTCCGTAAACTCTTTTTCGCAGACGCTGCAGACATACGTTGCGGAACCTTCCTCACTGCAGGTCGGTTCCACACGCTTTTCTACGATTTCCGTGCCCTTGGTGTGGCCCAGCGCTCCATGGGCTTTTTCATATTTCGTATCGTGCTCTACCTTACCGCAGTTTTGGCAGACACGGTACCTTACAGCTGCAGCCTCACAGGTTGCATCCGTTCCTTCCCAGTCACCCCAGTAATGCACCGTGACGGTAGTTGTCTCATCGCACTGGTGCTTTGTAAAAATTCCGTAGGTCTTTGTGCACCGGTACTTTTTATAGCCGTCCGCTGTGGCACTGGCAGGCACATCTTCTACAAGCTGTGAAAAGTCGCAGTCGCCCGTATGATATTTTGTATAGGTATCGATCTCATCGTCATGGTCACCACTGGGCATTTCACCGGTCGTGTCCGAACTTGCCGGCTGTTCCGTTTTGGAGTCTGCCGGCTGCTCGGCATCCGAACCGGCGGGTTCTTCCTTGTCCGGATCCGCCGGCTGCTCTTTATCGGAGTCTGCCGGGGTCTCCGTGCCGGAATCCGCAGGCAGCTGATCCGGGTCTACCACCACGGGTCTGCGGGTCTCGGAATCGGCGGGCAGCTCGGTGCCGCCGCCCTCCGCGTCCGATGCGGCGGGCTTTTCCTCTTCGGAATCCGCCGGCTCTTCTGCGGGTTCTTCCGGTTCCCCGGTCTCCGGTTCCTGTTCTGCCGTCTGGGCAGGCGGGGTCAGCACCTCGTCTGCATCCACAGCCAGAACGCCGGGAACCACGGACAGGGTCATGCCTGCCGCCAGCGCCAAAGCCGCCGCGCGGCGTCCCAGATCCTGAATCTTTCTCACGTTCCATACCTCCCTTTGGGGTTTCGTGCCTGCGCCGGACCCCCCTTCCGGCAGCAGAAAACGGGGCAATTGTCCCATCTTTCTATATTTATCACACTCTTAACAAAAATGCAACAAACAAAGCGTAAAATGTGCCGGTTCCGCGCGAATCTGCAGGGAGATTCTGCCGCAGACCGCCGGTTTCGGACGGCATTCAAGTAGGCCGATTGCACAAAGATCCCGCCGGGGATTCAGTCACTCTGTCCGGTGGGCAAGGGGCGGGAAACCGATTATAATAAAAGCAGCACGACCCAAAGGAGGACTCTGCCATGAATCTGTACGATCCACGCCAGCTGGAAAGCCTGAACGAGCTGGAAAGTCTGGTTTACCGCTATATCATCGAACACCCCAACACGGTACCCTTTATGCGCATCCGGGAGCTGGCTTCGGAAGCCCATGTTTCCACCACCACGGTGCTGCACTTCTGCAAAAAGATGGGCTGTGACGGCTATGCCCAGTTCAAATGGAAGCTGAAGCAGGAGACCGGCTCCGCCCAGGAGACCCGCCTGCCGGACACCCTGGGCGAACTGCAGAACTTTCTGTGGCGGGTGGGCACCCCGGAATACGATGCCGCCCTGGATGAAGCCGCCGGCCTCATCGCCCGGGCGGAACGGGTGTTTTTGGTGGGCATCGGCAACTCGGGCAGCATGGCCGAGTACGGTGCCCGGTATTTTTCCAATCTGGGCAAGTTCGCCCTCAGTGTCACCGACCCGTTCTACCCGGTCACAGTGACCCCCAATGTCTCCATGACCGCCGTGCTGCTGTCGGTCTCCGGCGAGACCCGGCAGGTGCTGCATCTGGCACAGCAGCTCAAAGCGCAGAGGTGCAGTCTGGTGGCCATCACCTGCTCGCCGGAAAGCAGCCTGGCCAAGCTGTCCGACCTGGCCCTGCCGTACTACGCCACCAACCGCCGGGTGGGCAGTGAACAGTACGACCTGACCAGCCAGATGCCCGCGCTGTATCTGCTGGAAGCGCTGGCGCACCGGGTATACAACCGGATGCTGGAATGAGCGGCTTGTGATTTTCTTGTCATGCTGAAAGAGACCCCCTCCGCCGAGGTGACCCAGCGCATCTCCGAGATGCCCGCCGTCATCAAGGTGATGGAGAGCGGCGGCCAGTATCAGGTGGTCATCGGCACCCACGCCAAGGACGTGTACGAGGCTCTGGCCGGGATGCTGGATCTGGACGCTGGTGCCGCTGAGGCCCCGGAAGTGAAGCAGGGCGTCGGCAGCCGCATCATCGCCACCATGTCCGCCGTCTTTGCGCCGTTCGTGTACATTCTGGCCGCTGCCGGTCTGGTGCAGGGTGCACTGATCATCAGCTTCTTCAACACCAAATACTACGTCTACGCCGGTCTGCCCGGCCTGCTGACCACCGTCAATGCCATGAGCGACGCCAACCCATCCTCCTTCACCGGCATGATGATCGGCGTTCTGGCCACCATCATCGTCACCATCCTCCTGGTGCAGGTCGTGGGCTGCGACGAAAAGGAATCTGCCAAGAAGTAAAATCACCCTGCAACATCCAAAAAGGAGCCATACTATGCTTTCGGAAAACTTTTTGTGGGGCGGCGCAGTTGCTGCCCATCAGCTGGAAGGCGGCTGGGACGCGGACGGACGCGGCCCGTCCGTCAGTGACGTGATGACTGCCGGCGCCCATGGGGTGCCCCGCCGCATCACCGACGGCGTTGTGCCCGGGGAGCGCTACCCCAACCACACGGGCATCGACTTCTACCACACCTACAAAGAGGACGTGAAGCTGTTTGCCGAACTGGGCTTCAAGTGCTTCCGCACCTCCATTTCCTGGAGCCGCATCTTCCCCCGCGGCGATGAGCAGCAGCCCAACGAGGCCGGTCTGCAGTTCTACGATGACCTGTTCGACGAACTGCTGAAGTACGGCATCCAGCCGGTGATCACCCTGAGCCATTTCGAGATGCCCTACGCGCTGGCCAAGGAGTACGGCGGCTGGATGAACCGCCATATGATCGACTTCTTCGTGCACTACGCCGTCACCGTGATGGAGCGCTACAAGAACAAGGTGAAGTACTGGATGACCTTCAACGAGATCAACAACCAGTCCAACACCGCCAACGACATCTTCGGCTGGACCAACTCCGGCGTGCGGTTCTCCCAGTTCGAAAACAAGAAGAAGGCCCTGTATCAGGTGGTGCACCACGAGCTGGTGGCATCGGCGCTGGTCGTGCAGGAAGGCCACCGGATCAACCCGGACTTCAAGATCGGCTGTATGTGCTCCTTTGTGCCGTATTATCCCTACTCCTGCAACCCGGATGACGTGATGATGGCGCTGGAGTCCATGCACGAGCGGTTCTACTTCTCGGATGTGCACTGCCGCGGCCACTATTCCGCCTACGCCAAAAAGGAGTGGGAACGAGAAGGCACCGCCCCGGTCATGGAGCCGGAGGACGAAGCCATTCTGGCCGCCGGCAAGGTGGACTACCTGGGCTTCAGCTACTACATGAGCAACGCGGTGCGGTCGGATGTCACCGTGGAGAGCGACGGCGTCAGCGGCGGCAACGTCCACACGGTGCCGAACCCCTACGTCAAGGCTTCCGACTGGGGCTGGCAGATCGACCCGGAAGGTCTGCGCTATTCGCTGGCCACCCTGTATGAGCGGTACGAGCTGCCGCTGTTCATCGTGGAGAACGGCTTTGGCGCCATTGACGAGCTGAAGCCGGACCACACCTGCGATGACAGCTACCGCATCGACTATCTGCGCGCCCACATCCAGGAGATGAAGAAGGCCGTGGAGCTGGACGGTGTGGACCTGATGGGCTACACGCCCTGGGGCTGCATCGATGTGGTGTCCTTCACCACCGGCGAACTGCGCAAGCGCTACGGCTTCATCTATGTGGACCGCAACGACGACGGCACCGGCACCGGCAACCGCTACAAGAAGAAGTCCTTCGACTGGTACAAGAAGGTCATCGCTACCAACGGCGAAGATCTGGCATAAACTTTCCCTTCTGCACTGCAAAAACCAAGAGGAGCGCCCCGGCCGCATGGCTGGGGCGCTCCTCTTGTTGTATCACGGTGCAAAGGGCTTTCCTGCCGCCTGCCAGGCGGCGCAGAGCCGTTCTTTCTGCACTTTGGGCAGTTTTTTCAGGGCGATCTCCCGCCGCAGGGCAGCGGACTTGTCCGCGCAGCGTTCCAGGTAAGCAAAGTCCACCGCACCCTTTGCGCGGGTGTAGCGGGCGCCTCTGCCGCTGCGGTGCACCCGCAGGCGGGCAGCCGGGTCATTCGTCCATCCGGTGTACAGGGTGCCGCCGGAACAGCGCACCATGTACACGAACGCCGGCTTGGGACGCACGGGATCAGATGCGGCCATTGTTTTTCAGCACCTGACGGCAGGCGGCAAGCGCGGTCTCCTTGTCCTTGGCGGTGATGAGGAAGCGGCTGGCATGGCAGAAGCTGA
>ERZ1034998.2271-NODE-2271-length-10686-cov-27.913084_pt1 | contig 10686 bp, 7 predicted proteins | sample MGYA00520621_ERZ1034998 | MGnify/ENA primary metagenome ERZ1034998 (study PRJEB33766, sample SAMN09781748) | gut metagenome | biome: gut microbiome | host: Homo sapiens | place: Madagascar | study: EMG produced TPA metagenomics assembly of the PRJNA485056 data...
CCCACGTCTCCGCTCCGCTTCGGTCCGTGCTAGACATGTGCCACTGGCACATAGATATGACAGACGAATAAATTGTAAAAGGAATTCAAAATGGAAGAACAAGAGAAGGAAAAAAGAATAGAACTGGAACAGGACATGTCCTGGAAAATGTATCAGATTCTGACGATAACGGCGTGCACCGCAAATCTGATCGGAACAATCTGCAATTTCTGTATTCACGGTACGAAACTGCCGACCATAATCTGCGGGATATGCCTGCTGATGATCGTGATCATCGGCATTGCCGGATGGACTACGAAAAAGGTGCAAATACCGGCGGTCTTGATCATATTACTACTTGTATGGTTTGAATTTCCTTATTTGTATTATTGCTACGGGGATGCCTCTATCGTATATCTGGTCCTGGGGGTCGTTGGACTGGCGATATTTTTCCCGAGAAATGTGGTGATCGTTTCTTTTACGGTCACACTGCTGGAATATCTGGTGATCATGATGAGCAGCTTTGAACGGCCTTCCGTATGGAGAAATATGGATAAAGCGGGTAAAATAGGAACTACGCTTGGCTCCTTTGTTATTGTGGGAGTGTCTGTATTTGCCATGATATTTGAATTGCTCAGAAGTTACGAGGAACAACGAAAGCAATTGCTGAGTCTGAGTGAGGATCTGAACTTTGCAGCGAACCATGATCCTCTGACCAGACTGTATAATCGGCGCTATCTTGTAAATCAGGTGAATGAATGGATATGCAAGCCGGAGAAGAGCTTCTGGATCGTATTGATGGATGTAGATGATTTCAAGGCAGTCAATGATACCTATGGGCATGGATACGGTGATGATGTACTGCGGGAAACCGGCAGACTGATGCTGGAAGAAATGATGGGAAAAGGAATCGCAGCCCGGTTCGGCGGCGAGGAGTTTATGCTGGTGTTTGAACAGGATGATCGGGATCAGGTGTTAAATTCATTCCGGAATATCCAGGAAGGCTTAAGGAGATATTCCCAGAATACCAGACAGACGGATATTACCATCAGCGGTGGAATGGAACGTTATGAGGCTGATAAACAGCTGGATCTATTGTTTACTTCTGTGGACCGAAGATTATATATTGCCAAAAATAACGGTAAAAACCGTATTGTGGAATAGTTTTAAAATAATAAAAAATGCTTGCAAAGCTTAAAAAATAGAGCTATGATAAGACCCGTGTGATTTTATAAAAATTTTATAATTTCACCCGGGTCTTTTTACTGAGGAGATTATATTGAGGAGAATGTTATGGAAAAACTGAAACCGAAGCTTTTCTCCGTGATGAAAAGCTACACGAAAGAACAGTTTGTAAAAGATGTGATCGCGGGTATCATTGTGGCAATCATTGCCCTGCCCTTATCCATTGCACTGGCACTGGCTTCCGGAGTAACTCCGGAAAAGGGTATCTATACAGCAATCACCGCAGGCTTTGTGATCTCTTTCCTGGGCGGCAGCCGCGTACAGATCGCAGGTCCTACTGCGGCATTTGCCACTATCGTAGCCGGTATTGTGGCGAAGAACGGTATGGACGGACTGATCATTGCGACATTGTTAGCGGGTGTGATCCTGATACTGATGGGATTTTTACGACTTGGCAATCTGATCAAGTTTATCCCCTATACGATCACCACCGGTTTTACTTCCGGTATTGCTGTGACGATCTTTATCGGACAGATCAAGGACTTCCTGGGACTGACCATTGTCAGCGAAGAGCCGCTGATCGAGACCATGGACAAATTAAAAGCGGTATTTCAGTTTATATCCACCACCAATCTGCAGGCCCTTCTGGTGGGTGTGATCAGTCTGCTGATCCTGATCGTATGGCAGTATCTGCCGGGCTTCTGCAAGAAGATTCCCCCTTCACTGATTGCAGTACTGGTGGGAAGTGCCATGGTAGCACTGCTTAATATGAATGTAAACACCATCGGAGATCTGTATGAGATCTCCAATAAGCTCCCGACAATTTCTCTGCCGTCCTTCAGCCTGAAGACCGTACAGAATGTCCTGCCGGATGCTTTCACCATCGCTATTCTGGCGGCTATCGAGTCTCTGCTTTCCTGTGTGGTGGCAGACAGCATGGTGAATAGTAGACACCGCTCCAACATGGAATTGATCGCCCAGGGTGCCGGCAACATTACTTCCGCATTGTTCGGAGGAATTCCGGCTACCGGAGCCATTGCCAGAACCGCAGCCAACGTGAAAAACGGCGGACGTACCCCCATTGCAGGTATGGTACATTCTGTGACACTGCTGTTAATACTGGTGGTGCTGATGCCTTATGCGGCACTGATCCCCATGCCTACCATCGCAGCGATCCTGTTCATGGTGGCATACAATATGTGTGACTGGCGGAAGTTCGTAGGACTCTGCAAGACTGCACCCAAGAGCGATATCATCGTTCTGGTGACCACGTTTGTACTGACCGTTGTGTTTGATCTGGTGGTAGCCATTGAGGTAGGTATCCTGCTGGCAGCCATTCTGTTCATGAAACGTATGAGCGATGTGACGGAAGTGGAAGGCTGGAAATATGTGGACGATGAGGATGATGCGGACAGCCTGTCCTTAAGAGTCGTACCGCACAACACTATGGTTTATGAGGTCAGCGGCCCTCTGTTCTTCGGCGCAGCGGACAAGATCCTCAAGATCACGCTGGATGAGAAGATGAATTGTCTGGTACTGCGTATGCGCAGCGTGAGCGCTATCGATGCCACAGCTATGCATAATCTGGAACAGCTATATACAGACTGCAAGAAGAAAAATATCCAGATCATTCTGTCCCATGTAGGGGAACAGCCCATGCACGTCATGGAGAAGAGCGGTTTCCTGGACAAGGTCGGCAGAGAGAATGTGTGTGCACATATTGATGATGCACTGGAGCGCGCCGCACGGTTGGGATAAGGGGCAAAAACTATCATTTGTGGACGGGTTCTTTAATTTACAACCTCAATATTTTGTGCTAAGATAGATGCGGATACGCAAGCTTTTGCGTGTCCGCTTTGTCGTGTATTCTTTTACAGAACAGGAGAAAATCATGGCTGAATTGACACCAATGATGCAAAAATATATGGAGACCAAGGAGCAGTATAAGGACTGCATCCTTTTTTATCGTCTGGGAGATTTCTATGAAATGTTTTTCGACGATGCGCTGGTGGCTTCTAAGGAACTGGAGATCACGCTGACGGGAAAAAGCTGTGGCCTGGAGGAACGTGCGCCCATGTGCGGTATCCCTTACCATGCCGTGGAAGGCTATCTGTCCAAACTGGTAAGCCGTGGCTATAAAGTAGCTATCTGTGAACAGGTGGAGGATCCGAAGCTTGCCAAGGGACTGGTGAAGAGGGAAGTGATCCGTGTGGTGACACCCGGTACCAACTTAAACGTACAATCACTGGAAGCCGGCAAAAATAATTATCTGCTGAGCATTGCCTATACTTCGGATGGCATCGGCATCTCCGCGGCAGATGTAACTACCGGTGATTATTACGTGACGGAAGTTGAAGATTTGAAAAAATTAAATGATGAACTGATGAAGTACGAACCATCGGAGATCATCTGTAATGAAGCATTTTTAGTCAGCGGCTTTGATGTGAACGATTTAAAGTCCCGCCTGCATATCTCCGTCAATGCGTTGGAATCCCATATGTTCGATGATGACGGGTGCAGACGGATCCTCATGAAGCATTTTAAGGTAAATACGCTGATCGGACTTGGCGTCGAAGAATTTCCTACGGGACTTTTAGCGGCGGGAGCACTGTTACAGTATCTGTATGATACCCAGAAGACGGATCTGGAGCATTTTACCCATATTTATCCCTATCTTACCAGCAAATATATGCTGCTGGACAGTTCCACCAGAAGAAATCTGGAACTGACGGAGACTCTCAGGGAGAAGCAGAAGAGAGGTTCTCTTCTGTGGGTGTTAGATAAGACGAAGACCGCCATGGGTGCCAGACTTCTGCGCAATTACATAGAACAGCCGTTGATTGAGAAGGATGAGATGGAGAAGCGTCTGGATGCCATCCAGGAGCTGAATCAGGACTCTATCTCCAGGGATGAGATCCGGGAATACTTAAATCCCATCTACGATCTGGAGCGACTGCTCAGTAAGGTGACTTATAAGACAGCCAATCCCAGAGATCTGATCGCATTCCGGAATTCCCTGGAGATGCTGCCGCCTATTAAGACGGTGTTGTCTGCATTTGAAAAAGAAGAACTTGTGGAAATCCGGGAGCAGATTGACGGACTGGAGGATATCTATCAGCTGATCGATGAAGCGATCATTGAAGAACCGCCGATCTCCATAAGGGAAGGCGGAATGATCAAAGACGGGTTCGATGAGACTATAGACAGACTGCGCAGTGCCAAGCATGATGGAAAACAGTGGCTGGCACAGTTAGAGGAAGAAGACAGAGAACGTACAGGGATCAAGAATCTGAAGATCAAATATAACAAAGTCTTCGGTTATTATTTCGAGGTGACCAATTCTTACAAGGATCTGGTGCCGGAGGACTATATCCGCAAGCAGACTCTGGCAAATGCGGAACGATATACCACACCGCGGTTGAAGGAACTGGAAGATACTATCTTAAATGCGGAGGACAAGCTCCAGACGTTGGAATATGATGTGTTCTGCAGAATAAGGGATACCATTGCTCAGGAACTGGTCCGCATCCAGAACACCGCGAAAGCGATTGCAAAGCTGGATGTGTATGCGTCCCTGTCGTTGGTTTCGGAGCGCAATCATTATGTACGTCCGAAGTTAAATGAAAAGGGTGTTATTGACATCAAGGACGGAAGACACCCTGTGGTGGAACAGATGATCACCAACGACATGTTTATTGCCAATGACACTTATCTGGATAATGGCAGTCATTGTATCAGTGTCATTACCGGTCCCAATATGGCGGGTAAGTCTACATACATGCGTCAGACGGCACTGATCGTACTGATGGCGCAGATCGGGTGCTTCGTCCCTGCCAGAACCGCTAATATCGGTATTGTAGACCGGATCTTTACCCGTGTGGGAGCTTCGGATGATCTGGCCAGCGGTCAGTCCACTTTCATGGTGGAGATGAATGAGGTGGCGAATATCTTACGGAATGCCACTTCCAGGAGCCTTCTGATCTTAGACGAGATCGGAAGAGGTACTTCCACTTTTGACGGACTGAGCATTGCCTGGGCAGTGATCGAACACATCAGCAACCGCAAGCTCTTAGGAGCCAAGACATTGTTCGCTACCCATTACCATGAGCTGACCGAGTTGGAAGGCAAAATGAATAATGTGAACAACTATTGCATTGCTGTGAAGGAATGCGGCGACGATATCGTGTTTTTGCGCAAGATCGTAAAAGGCGGTGCGGACAAGAGCTACGGCATCCAGGTGGCGAAGCTGGCGGGAGTGCCGGATATGGTCATTGACCGTGCCAAGGAGATCGTGGAACAGTTGTCGGACAATGATATTACGGAAAAGGTGCAGAGCATCGCTATCGATAATAAAAACGATGGCAAGGCAAAAAAACAACCCAAATACGATGAGGTGGATCTGGCACAGATGTCTCTGTTCGACACTGTGACGGATGAGGATATTCTGAAGGAACTGATGGAGATCGAGGTAACGACTCTGACCCCGTTAGATGCACTGAACACGCTGTACCGGTTACAGAATAAGCTGAAGAACCGCTGGAACGGTTAGTTATAAGGGAAAGGCATAGGTAGATATATGGGAATACATGTACTGGACTCCCGGACGATCGACAGGATCGCTGCCGGTGAGGTGGTAGAACGACCTGCCAGCGTGGTGAAAGAGCTGGTGGAAAATGCCATAGATGCCGGTTCCACGGCGATTACGGTAGAGGCAAAAGAAGGCGGTATTGAGTTCATCCGTGTGACGGATAACGGCTGCGGCATTGAACGGGAACAGCTTCCCACAGCGTTTCTGCGGCATGCCACCAGCAAAATCGAAGATGCGGACGACTTGAACCATATCGCAAGCCTTGGCTTCCGCGGTGAGGCTCTGTCCAGTATCGCGGCGGTGTCCCGTGTGGAGATCATCACCAAGAGAAAAGAGAACCTCACCGGAACCCGCATGGTGTTAGAGGGGGCAAAGGAACAGTCTGTCGATGAGATCGGCGCGCCGGACGGTACCACATTCCTCATGAGGAATCTGTTCTTCAATACGCCCGTACGCCGGAAATTTTTAAAACAGCCTGCCACGGAGGGCAGTTATATCACGGATCTGATGGAACATCTGGCACTGTCCAGACCGGATATCTCCTTCAAATTCGTACTGGGGAATCAGACCCGATTCCATACCTCCGGAAACGGTGATCTGCGGGAAGTCATCTACCGGATCTACGGCAGAGAGATCGCCACACAGCTGGTACCGATCCAGATTGAAGAAAACGGCATAAAGGTAGAGGGGTATCTGGGCAAACCGGTACTGGTACGTTCCAACCGCAATTTTGAGATCTATTTTATCAACGGCCGCTTTATCCGCAGCGGTGTGATCGCTAAAGCCATTGAAGAAGGTTATAAGCAGTATCTGATGCAGCATAAATTTCCGTTATGCGTGCTGCATATTACGATGGATACGGAGACCGTGGATGTGAACGTACATCCCTCCAAAATGGATGTGCGGTTCTCCGACGGCATGGCATTTGCCAGAATGCTGAGTGAGAAGATAGCAGCAACCCTGCGGAATCGGGAAATGATCCCGGATGCTTCCTTAGAGGATGAAAAATCCATTCATAAAAAGGAGCAGGAAGACAGGAAAGCTTCCTGGAAGGAGCACACGCCGGAGGTGTTCGAGAAAAAAAGAGAAGAAAGCTACCGCGTCATGGAGGCTGCCAAATATGAAGCGGTACCGAAAGACCGGAGGGAATTTATACAGAAGCCGATCTGGCAGGAGGCACATGCAGGCATACAGACCAGTATCCGTAAACCGGAACCGGTAAGTGCGCAGACAGAGGAACAGCCTGCTGCACCTGTGGCAGCACCGGAACCGAAAGAGGACGATTTCTTCGTAGAGGCAGAACCATTGAAACCAACATCTTTGGAGCCTGTCATCTGTCCGGAGACCGCTGAGGTGATGGAAGCCGTAGATGGTATTCCTGCGGAGAAACAGCCATCGGCTATGGACATGGAACCCGTGGTGAAGGATGTACAGCAGATGAATCTGTTTGAAGAGAAACTGCTGTCCGTGCAGAACCGCAGCCGCTACCGTATCATCGGACAGGTCTTCGATACCTACTGGTTGATCCAGTTCGAGGATAAGCTGTTCATCATTGACCAGCATGCTGCCCATGAGAAGGTGAAATACGAACGCCTGATGAAGCAGTTTCATGAAAAAAGTGTGATATCCCAGCGCCTGATGCCTCCCATCATTGTAAGTCTCACGGGACAGGAGGAAAGCATTCTTCACACCTATGAGGATGCCTTTGCACAGCTTGGATTTGAGATCGAAGCCTTCGGTGGCAACGAATATGCCCTGCGCAGTGTACCGGTAGACCTCTACGGGTGCAGCGAGAGAGAACTGTTTTTAGCGGTGCTTGATGAACTGTCTCAGGAGACCGGCAACCGCGGAAGCTTCCAGGTCATCGAAGAGAAGATCGCATCCATGTCCTGCAAGGCAGCTGTTAAGGGTAACAACCGCTTAAGCCTTCAGGAGGCGGAACAGCTGATCGATGAACTTCTGACACTCGATAACCCCTATAACTGTCCCCACGGCAGACCTACCATCATTACCATGACGGAGACTGACCTGGAGAAGAAATTTAAGAGGATTGTATAATGCGCTTACTGATCAAACAACGAGTATTTTCCTGGACAGATTCTTATGACGTCTACGATGAAAATGAAAATGCAAAATATTTTGTAAAAGCGGAGTTTTTCTCCTTAGGACACCAGCTTCATGTCTATGACAGAAATGATCATGAACTCGGTGTTATCAGACAGCGGCTGTTTACCCTGCTTCCGGCATTTGAAATCGAAATTAACGGACAGATAAGGGGCGAGATCCGCAAGCAGTTTTCTTTTTTTAAGCCAAGGTACGAGATCGATTACAACGGCTGGCGCGTGGAGGGAGATTTTTTGGGATGGGATTATGATGTATACAGTGGGTGCTGCAGTATCATTCATATCTCTAAGGAGCTGTTCCATTGGGGAGATACCTACACGATTAACTTCGCTGATCCGAAGGACGAACTGGAAGGGCTGATGTTAGTCATCGCCATTGACGCGGCAAACTGCACCCAGAATAATAATGGATAATGTGTAAGGAAGAAGAATTATGTCGGTAACACAATCTATAAAAAGACCGTTAGTCGTATTGACCGGCCCTACGGCAGTGGGTAAGACAAAACTGTCTATTGCGCTGGCAAAAGCTATAGATGGGGAGATCCTGTCGGCAGATTCCATGCAGGTATACAAACATATGGATATCGGATCCGCCAAGATCCGCCCGGAGGAAATGCAGGGAGTGCCCCATCATCTGATCGACATTTTGGAACCCTGGGAAGAATTTAATGTGGTGGTGTTCCAGAAGCGCTGCCTGGAATGCATGGAACAGATCTATGAAAGGGGACATATTCCCATTCTGGTGGGAGGCACCGGGTTCTATATTCAGGCGGTACTTCGGGGTATTGATTTTACAGAGAACGAAGAGAATACTGAATATCGGGAAAAAATGGAACAGCTTGCGAAAGAAAAGGGACCGGAAGTACTACATGACATGCTCAGAAAAATTGATCCGGTTTCAGCAGATAACATTCATGCAAACAATATCAAGCGAACCATCCGTGCACTGGAATATTATGAATTGACAGGGGAACCGATCTCTGCTCATAATGAACGAGAAAAAGAACGGACGAGTCCATATAATTTCAGCTATTTTGTCCTGACGGATGACAGAGAAAAGCTGTATGCGCGGATCGAAACCCGCATTGATGAAATGCTGTCGGAAGGACTGGTGGAGGAAGTCAGAAGCCTGAAAAAACTGGGCTGTCACAGAGGAATGGTATCCATGCAGGGACTGGGCTACAAAGAGATTTTGGAGTACCTGGACGGAGAATGCAGCCTGGAGGAAGCGGTGTATACTCTCAAGCGGGACACCAGGCATTTTGCCAAGAGACAGCTGACCTGGTTCCGCAGGGAGAACGAAGTTACCTGGCTTTATAAACAGCAATTTGACTATGACGAAGAGAAAATTTTAGAATATATGATAAAGGAATTAGGAGAAAAAGGGATCTATGAAAAACAGCAATAACAGTAATGAAGAAATGTATCTTTCCATGGGGATCAGCAAGACGGTATATGACTATGGATGTGCCATTGAGAAAAGTCTGCGGGAGCGTTTTGACGAGGTGGACCGGAATGCGGAGTATAATCAGCTAAAGGTGGTAAAAGCCATGCAACAGCATCAGGTAAGTGAAGCCTGCCTGCTGGGTACTACCGGCTACGGATATAATGACCTGGGAAGGGATACTCTGGAAGCAGTATATGCAGCAACCTTCCATACGGAGGATGCCCTGGTGCGTCCCCAGATCACCTGCGGTACCCACGCACTGGCACTGGCTCTGATGAGCAACTTAAGACCCGGAGACGAGCTGTTGTCCCCCGTAGGCAAGCCGTATGATACTTTGGAGGAAGTCATCGGCATCCGCCCTTCGAAGGGGTCTCTGGCAGAATACGGTGTAACTTATCGCCAGGTAGACCTGCTGCCGGACGGAAGCTTTGATTATGATAAGATCCGTGAAAACATTAATGACAAGACCCATCTGGTAACGATCCAGAGATCCAAGGGATATCAGACCAGACCGACCCTGTCGGTACAGCAGATCGGTGACCTGATCGCTTTTATCAAAGGGATCAAGCCGGATGTGATCTGCATGGTGGATAACTGCTACGGAGAATTCGTGGAGACGATAGAACCCTCCGATGTAGGTGCGGATATGATCGTGGGATCTCTCATCAAAAATCCCGGCGGCGGACTGGCTCCCATCGGCGGTTATATCGCCGGTAAAAAGGAATGCGTGGAAAATGCGGCATACCGGCTGACTTCCCCGGGACTCGGTAAGGAAGTAGGAGCATCTCTTGGCATTCTGAAGGATTTTTATCAGGGATTTTTCCTGGCGCCTACCGTGACGGCTGGTGCATTAAAGGGAGCGATCTTTGCAGCAAATGTATATGAAAAATTAGGCTTTGCGGTAGTACCGAACGGTACAGAGAGCAGACATGATATTATCCAGGCGGTAACGTTTGGACAGCCGGAAGGCGTCATCGGCTTCTGTCAGGGAATCCAGGCAGCGGCTCCGGTAGACAGCCATGTGACGCCGGAACCCTGGGATATGCCGGGATATGATGCACAGGTCATCATGGCGGCAGGGGCATTTGTATCCGGATCCTCCATTGAACTGTCAGCAGACGGTCCCATTAAGCCTCCCTATGCCGTATATTTTCAGGGTGGACTGACCTGGCAGCATGCCAAGTTCGGTATTTTGAAATCCCTGCAGGTGTTGCTTAAGAAGGGAATCGTGACAGAAGAACAGATAAGGCAGGCAATATAGAACCTGCCAGGAAATACGAATCCTGTAGAAAAAGCGCAAAATAAAATCCACTAAATTTGTGTACAGAAGAAGCTTTTTGTGATAGTATAAAAAGACGTATGGA
>ERZ1034998.2279-NODE-2279-length-10670-cov-5.180217_pt1 | contig 10670 bp, 10 predicted proteins | sample MGYA00520621_ERZ1034998 | MGnify/ENA primary metagenome ERZ1034998 (study PRJEB33766, sample SAMN09781748) | gut metagenome | biome: gut microbiome | host: Homo sapiens | place: Madagascar | study: EMG produced TPA metagenomics assembly of the PRJNA485056 data...
TTAATGAGACAACTTAAAATAACCAAATCGATTACAAATCGAGAGAACGCCTCGCTCGATAAGTATCTTCAGGAGATTGGCCACGAAGAGCTGATTTCCGCAGAAGAGGAAGTGGAGCTCGCCCACCGCATAAAGAACGGCGACCGCAAGGCTCTTGAGAAGCTGACAAAGGCAAATCTGCGTTTTGTTGTCTCTGTTGCAAAGCAATACCAGAACCAGGGTCTCTCGCTGCCCGACCTCATCAACGAGGGCAACATCGGACTGCTGAAGGCTGCCGAGAAGTTCGACGAGACACGCGGCTTCAAGTTCATCTCGTACGCCGTATGGTGGATCAGACAAAGCATTCTACAGGCCATCGCAGAGCAGAGCCGCGTGGTACGTCTGCCGCTCAACCAGGTGGGTAGCGTGAACAAGATAAAGCGCATACTGAACAAGTTTGAGCAGGAGAACGAACGCCGACCAAGCATCGACGAGATAGCCGAAAAGACCGATATGCCGCACGAAAAGATTGAGGACGTGCTGAAGGTGGACACACGACAGGTGAGCGTAGACGCGCCGATGACCGAGAGCGACGGAGCAAGCATGCTCGACTTCATGCCGAGCGAGAACGAGCCGTCTACCGACAGCCAGCTCGTGATAGAGTCGATGCGCGAGGAGATTGCGTTGGCCCTCTCCGTGCTCAACGAGCGCGAACGCAACGTGATAGAGGCTTTCTACGGCATCAACCAGCCCGAATGCACGATGGAGGAAATCGGCAACAAGTACGGACTCACACGCGAACGTGTACGCCAGATAAGAGAGAAGGCAATACGCAAGCTGAAACAGAATACAAAGAACAAGCTGCTCAAGGCTTACCTGGGCAGATAAAGCTGCGACGCAACCAAAACGGACAGCGCCGCTGAAACAACAGAAAACAAGGAAAGAAATGAAGATTCGCACATTACTGGCATTGGCACTGCTGCTCATGCCGTCGCTTATGTTCGCACTGCAGAAGCAGGAGCGACTCTACGTATACGGTGTAGCCACATCGTTCAACGACTCTACGGTGTACATCACAGAGATTCAGCAGCTCGATTCGGCTTGGGTAGACACCAAGACGGGCTTTCTCTACAGCCGCAACAACTACTCGTTCCAGTTGCGCGACCATCTGAAGGCTAACGGATTCGCCACCCCCACTTGCGTAACCTACTTCGCAAAGACACGCAAGGAGATAGAGAAGAAATACGTGGCTATAAAGAAGCGCTACGCAACAAGAGGACACTACAACGTGAAATACGTCACAAAGCACGACTTTACATACAGCTGTCTCGTACCAGACGATAGCGAGCGTGCCGATTTGCAGACAAAGAAGGCGAAGAAGAAATAATGGATATCATAGCAGACTATTGCATCGCAGAACATAACGTGAGGGTTGTCTTTGCCGAAAACGGAAAGAACAATACCGAACTGTTACCGTCGTTCGAGCCTTTCAAGAAGGAAGGCTCAAACGACGATTTTCTTTTTACGCTGCGCGTGGACGACACGCTGCCTCCCGTGGATAAGGACCGCCGCGAGCGCATCGACACGTTCGAGACGGGCAACGGCGACACCGTAGTAGACCTACTCGACAACGGCGGCTACCAGTATATAGTGAAGGACATACACGGACGCAGCTGCTGTCTGCTGCAGACCAACAAGGACTTCAGCGAGGGCGTTTGTGCGCTGAACGGCGACTATCAGATGCGCCAGTTCGGACTGAACAATGCGCTGATGATGCTCTATGCCTTCCGCGGCAGCTTCTTCGACACGTTGCTCATACACGCTTCGCTCGTGAGAAACGGCGGCTACGGCTATGCGTTCACCGCAAAGAGCGGCACGGGCAAGAGCACGCACACGCAGCTCTGGCTCGACAACATACCAGGATCGGACCTGATGAACGACGACAACCCCGTGGTGCGCGTCATCGACGGCAAGGCGTACATCTACGGCAGTCCGTGGAGCGGCAAGACGCCGTGCTACCGCAACATTAAGGCACCGATCGGAGCCTTAACGCAGATAGTGCGCGCGAAGGAGAACCGCGTGGAGCGTCTGGCGCCTACAAAGGCGTTCACATACATTCTGCCTGCCTGCTCTACGATGAAGTGGGACAAAGTGGTGTTCCGCAACACATACAACGCCGTGATACGACTCATTGAGGCTGCACAGTACATCTATGCGCTGCACTGTCTGCCCAACAAGGAGGCAGCAGAGGTGAGCTTCAAGACGCTGACAGCACCCCATCAGTAAAATCACAACACATCTCAACACCTCACCACCACAACACCTCACCACCACCCTATCTCAACATGGAAAAAGAAATAAGACAGTACAACAATGCACAACTGATACCGTACTTCGTGGAGATGATAAACCAAGGGCACACCGTCACCTTCAAACTGAAAGGCTTCAGCATGCGCCCGTTCCTCGAAGACGGACGCGACAAAGCGATACTTGGCAAACACACCACCGTGCGTTGCGGCGACGCTGTGCTGGCAGAGATAAGTCCGAAGACGTACGTGCTGCACCGCATCGTGAATATCGACGGCGACAAGGTGACGCTGCGCGGCGACGGCAATCTCGGCACCGAGGAGTGTACGCTGGCAGACATACGCGGCATCGCTCTGGCGTTCTACCGCAAAGGACGCAGCACGCCCGACTATACCTCAGGACGCAAATGGCGCATCTATTCGGCTATCTGGACCCGACTGCTGCCCATACGCCGCTATCTGCTGTACATATATAGAAAAATAAACAGGTTGGAAAGGTAGAAAGTAAAAGAGTAAAAAGAATTAGCAAAGGCTTAGAAAGGCCTAAAAAGGCTTAGAAAGGCCTAAAAAGGCCTGGCTCAGCTTAATAACACCAAGAAATATGAAGATAAAGAAAGGTTTCGTCCTGAAGGACATTTGCGGCGAGAGTATTATCGTTGCAGAAGGCAAAGAGAACATCGACTTCACAAAGATTATCAGCATGAACGAGAGTTCGGCTTTCCTCTGGGAGAGTGTTAAGGACAAGGAGTTCGACGCTGAGACGCTGAAACGTCTGCTCTGCGAGGAATACGACGTCGACGACGCTACGGCGGAGAACGACGCAAAAGCATTGCTCGACAGCTGGATAGAAGCAGAAATCGTTGAGTAAACAAAACACGCAAAAACGGCATATCCCCAAAACAAGGATATGCCGTTTTTGCATTTTTTTAAAGTCTTAGTATTTCAAGACCTTGGCAGCCACACGCTTGAATTGCGGCATTGCCTTTCCTATGGATGCACCGATGTAAGTAGGGTCGCAAACTATGTATTTCTTTCCCTCTACGGTGACGAAATCGCCCGACACATTCTCGTTGAAGCATACCGCTGTGGCGATATGGTTAGGATAATCGAGCAACACGACATCGAGTTTCAGCAGGTTGCGCACCAGATATGAATAGAGCACCGCACGATCCTCGCAGTCGCAGTAGGGATAGTAGAATAGTTCCTCTACGAAAAACGGCTTCTCATATCCGAACTGTTCTTGATCAGTGGCGTACTTGAAGCCGGTCTGCACGAAGTTGATGAGCAGGTTGGCAGCTTCGGTCTCGCTCTTGCCCTCAACGATCGGAGCAAGCGACGAGAGCAATCTGTCGGCAACAGCCGGGTTCACCTTCGCATTCACATACACGCTATAGTCGCACTGCGGCATGCTCTTATAGAACAGCATCAGCGACTTGGGAACGTCGACAGATACCGCCACTGTGCCCGCACCATTCTTGTGTACGGAGTTGACCATTCCAGAATTGAGCAGCGGAGCGTTAGTTATCTGCATGTCGATACTGCTCTTTGCCTTTGGCGAATCCTCCTGACACATATAGAACTGGCAAGTCTCGTCGCTTGTAAGGTTGTAATAGTTGAGTCCGTCCTTAGTGAAATAAGGACGACCATACATCTTACAGTCGGTCGCTACGAAGAGAAGCATCTGGTCGCGGTCGGCACGGCGCGCCATCTTCGACTTATATCCGAGTTCGTTGAGTAGGAACTGCTGCATTACAACAGACGCATTTGCATCGGCACAAAGGGCATTAGACACGTCGCGAACAAAGAGGAACACACCCCAATCGTTGAGCTTGAGGTCTTTCTTCAACTGACGACAGTCGGCAAGCAACGGCTTGTAGTCGGCCTTGCACATCGCCTCGTAAGCATCGGCAACAGCCTTCTCGCGCATATTGCCTATAGAGCATACTCCCTTTAGCGACTTGTCTACGTAAATTCTCTGTCCGCAGTAGTTAATCATCTGCTTCTCTGACGACTCTTTATAGAGTGCGCTCATAGGTGCAGAAGGCTTAGCGGTTGGCACCGGCACCACTGCTGGCGGAGTGGTTGGAGTTGTCGGAGTTGCTGGCTTGGCTGCAGGAGTCGTAGGCTTGGCTGTCGGACTTGCAGGCTTGAGAGCTGGAGTCGTGGGCTTGGCTGTCGGACTTGTAGGCTTGAGAGTAGGAGTCGCAGGCTTGAGAGCTGGAGTCGCAGGCTTAGCTGTCGGAGTCGCAGGCTTGAGAGCTGGAGTAGCAGGCTTAACTGTTGGAGTCGCAGGCTTAGACTGCGGTTTTTTTAAGCCAACCTTCTCGCCGTCATTAATCTTGCCCTGCGGTCGCTGCTTGCTCTCGCCGGTAGACTGTCCGAGGATGTCCTCGATATCAAGTTCCACGGGTGGCGCCACCGGGTCCTTCTTCTCGTCGTATACGACCGGCTTCACAGGCTCCGGTTTGGTGCGCTTCTCCACCGGCTTCTTTGCCTCAAACTCCTTCCAAGGATTGCGCAGGAAACTGATGAACTGCTTGTTGGCATCGTCAATGAACTTGTCGAACGACTGCACCTCAGTCTTTATGAAGCTGTCGAAATCGTCGTCTACAACTTGTGCCTGAGTCCCCATACAACACGTTGCACCTAAAGCAAATAATATCAATCTTTTCATTTGTACGGGTTTCGTTTAGTTAATCATTGTATAAAAAATCCGAAGAAGAGCAGACGAGTCTACCCTTCCCCGGATTGGATAAAACATCTCTAAGAAATTACTCGTCTGCCGGTACCGGCTCACCGATGAACTCCTCAACCTGCTCTGAGAGGTCGTCGAGGGCTGCTTTCTTCTTTGCTTCTCTTGCAGCCTCCTCGCGAGCCTTCTTTGCAGCAGTCTCGTCGAGAGTCATGTAAACCTGGAACTCCTTAACGCCGCCCTTCTCGCGAACGAGCATGAAGTGTACCTTTACAAGACCAGAAATCTTTGTGTTGACGCCCGACTCGTAAGCAGCACCGAACTTGTCGATCTCCATACCCGACTGTTCGCTTGCGTCAGCAGACATGATGCTCTTCATCTTACCTACGACTTGAGCCTTTGCACGACTTGCATAGCTTGTGATGCCGTTCATCATGGCGTTATCGCGACCTATCTTCGGGTTCTTGCCTACAGCAAGACCTGTGAGCACGAGGTGGTTGTCAGGGTCAGCCTCAACGTATGTGCGATACTTTGTCAATGCGTACTCCATTGTAGAAGCTGTGGCATACAATGACCAACCTGCCTTCTTCCACTCTTTGCAGGTCTTCTTTACATCCTTTGCCAACGCTTTCGACTGAGCAAAAGCTACTGATGTGCCGCAGAACACAAGGGCTATAGCCAGTAATACATTAAAAATTCTCTGTTTCATAACGGTTCAGTTTAAATAGTTATTAATTATTTTTGTTAAATTCTTTCACTCTTCAAATCTCTTGGTCTAAACTTTATTAAGACTAAATCTGAAACATTTTCAGGCTAAGGTTTAGAACCCGAAAACCAGTCTACTCCCAATTTGTAGAATACTGCAACGCGACATTGATAGGTTCGATAGCTCCGGTGTTGGGGTTTACGACCGTGAGCGTGCCGTTAACGAATGCGAAGTCACTCTTTTTCACCTTACGCAGCGAGCAATCGCCCTTCGCCAGCATCTTTATCTGGATGAGTCCTTTTGTAGAATAGACGGCGTCTGCATTGTCGAAGATAAGCGGAACAGCGAGGTCGGGCACATTAAGTTCAAGACTCTTCACCGCAAACTTGCTGCCATTGCGGTTGTTGACAGTAAGGCGCACAGTGATGTCGGTCACTTCACGTGCGGCTGCGTCAACCATTGCGGCTGTCAGCATTACCTTTCCTTCAGGAACAAGCGAGAGCCTTTGGTCGGCATTGCCTGCGCCGGCTTCAGCCAGCGAGAACTTATGCGAAAGACGCTTACCGTCGAGGCGCAACTGCACATTGATGAAGTTTTCTTCGTCCTCAATACAGTCGCTATCGTCGTATGTGATGACGAACTTGCCGTCGGCTGTAGGATGCACATTGAGCTGCGAAGCACAGTTCGACTTCAGTGTGGGCACCGTAGACACCTTGACAGGCATGCCCTTCAACAGTAGCTGGCAGTGGTATTCGCCATGCTTAACGAACTCTCCAGTGAGGCTGAGCGCATCATAAAGCTGACGATAGCGCTTCTTCAAGCCGTCAACCTGCTCCAAACGCACATCATCAAAGAAGTAAGCCTTAAGAGCATCGAGTTCGGTGATGGCAGTCTTGATGTCTTCCACCGCTTCTATATTGTCCAACTTCTGTTCCAGCTGTTCGTACTTGGCGGTCATCTCCTTGTCGAGAGCCTCAAACTCAGCCTGAAGTGTGAGTTGCTCGCTACGCGAGTAAGGATAGAGCACTGAATACTCGTAATAACCCTTGCCTGTCTTCTTGTTGAGCATACGCTGCCAATAGATGCCGGCAATCTTGTTTGGCGAAATACCCTTGAGGAAAGGCAGGTTAGCCGACTTTATCTTTGAAAGACGTGTGAACTCGTCGCGCGAATCGACGCTGCCGTTCTCCACAACCTCGCTCGACTCGTTGCGCTGCGACACACTGACATTGCTTGCCACCGAGAGAATGATGCGTTCTGTCACCTCCGTCATCGCCTTCACTTGAGCGTCGGCAAGAGAACTGGCTGTGACTGTAACTACAAACGCTCCATCGTTGGCTTGGTTAAGCCATTCGGGAGTCTTCTTTGCGCTACGCTCCACCACCTTGTCCTGTGCCAATGTCATGCAACACGCAGCAAGAAGCAGACACAAAGCCAATGATATTCTTTTCATAATATACTTAATTATTACCAATTAACCTTCAAGTTGCGAATCTCCACTATACCATCGCGCACTTTGAGCTTCAGATAAGACACAGTCTCCATAGGATGGTCGTAGTTGATGATGTAGAAATCGTGCTTCAGTTTGACGCGTGCTGGCATGCTCACCCATTCGTATGACGAATCGTTAGAGGTAACAGCCATATTTTCACGAGTGAGTTCGCGTCCATTGTCGTCAATCACTACGTTCATTGCGATGTCGCCATTAGAGATATTCGCATTATTATTGACGTATTCAGCCTTTATGGTGATGCGCTTCTGCATAGGATTGCCCGTGCAACTGAGAATGCAGAAGTCGAGGTCGTTCTTAGAGATGGTTATCTCGCACTCTGGAGCGGCAGGAGCTGGCGCCGGAACGGGTTTCTCCACAACCTTCTCCACTACAACAGGCTTCTCCACAATCTTCTCCACCACAACAGGCTTCTCTACAACTTTTTCCACAACAACCGGTTTCTCTACGACCTTCTCCACGACCTTCTCTACGACGACCGGCTCTGTAGTGTTGTCCATATTCTCAAGAATCTGCTTCTGCAAAGCCGCAGCCTGGTCGTAGCAAGGCACGTTGGCTGTAGCGGCAGACAGATAGCTCACAGCCTCCTGACAACGATTTTGGTTATAAAGACTCTGAGCCTTCTGCAGAATGAAAGCACAATTGTTAGCGTAATAGTCGGCAATCTTCTTGCGCGCCGTATTGATGAAGCGCGTGAAGGCAGGTGCAGTCACCTTTATGTTCTTCACCATCGAGAGCATAGCCTTCTCCTTGTTGCCTACAGCTTCGCCCTGAACCGGAATCGTCACGCTATAATACTCTGCACCGTCGATGATGTTCTTGGCGATAAGCACCAGTTCACCTTGAGCCAAAGACACGTTTCTCACCATGCCGCCGTCTGTAGACAGCACTTTGTCGAGAGACAACGACGGCGAAACAGCGAATACGTTGTACACATCGGCTGCAGCCACACTGTTGCGGTTGAACACCTGGTGCAGCTTAAGGTCGAGCGCATCAACAACATCCTCAGACAAGCCCTTTGTCTCCGACTTCAATATGGTGAAGTGTATATCGCTTTGTGCATATCCTACCATTGCAACGAATAGGAATATGATCTGTAAGAATGTCTTTTTCATAAAACACCTTTATATAGAGTTATTGAATCATAATTTCGAGCTTCTGTCCCTGTGCCGTTACAGAAGCCTTATAGCCATCGCCCAACTGAGTCTTGAGGAATTTCTTCAAGTCGCTGCTGAAGTTAGACAATGTGTAAGAGCGTCCACGCTCCGCATTCCACAGCGGAATATTCACAGTCATGTGTATATATTTGTCGGTGTTGTTGCTCATGTCGTACACGCTGTTCTGCGCATGGCTGCGCAACCACTCGTCGAGCACATCCTTGAAGTTGTCGCCGGTAGACGGACTGTCCAGATCGAAGTCCCAATCGTCGATAGTGTTAGAGATTATCATGTCTACATACACTTCTCTGCCCTGGCTCACCATAGCCTCAAACGATGTCTTTATCTGGTTGAAGAAGTCGGCCTTTATCTTCTTGAAGGCATAGTCGACGAGTTCCGACTCGCTTACATTGCCTTTATAGTATTTTCCGCTGGGGAATGTAGCAGAAGCAAGATTGCCGTTTGTCTGGCTCTCCACAGCGCTTATGCTCAACTGACACTCCATCTGGTTGTTTGCATCTGTAACAACCGCTGCATCAACGGTGACGATGATGTCGCCAGGCAGCTGCTGCACAATCATTGTATTGATGTCCGACTGGCTTTCCGTACGCATCATCTCATCTTTCTTCGAGTTGCGCAGTTGCGATACGAAGTTACGAGTCTTGTAACCTTTCTTTGTAAACTCGCCAGTCATCTTGTCGAGAGCGTATTTCTTTGCCTCGCTTGCGTCAATGGCTTCAAGCATAGCCTGGAAGTCGGATCCTTCGCTCGCCTTCAGACCAGGCACAATAACGATAGTTGGGTTGAGCGCCGATGTGCTTTTCTTTGCACTTGCCACGCCCCACGACGGAGATATCGACATGTTGTTATGCTGCAAGTCGGCGATAAGCGACTTCACGTTTATCGAGAGCTGCACCGTGACACGCACCTTGTTGCCTACCTTCTTGTCGCCAACGGTCTTCACCTCGCTTGTGATGTAGTTGATGTAGCGCGACTCCGAGAAAAAGCGATAGTCGTAGTCGTTACGCTCCACAGCAACCATAGGCGTGCCGTCCTTCACGCCTTCTATACCAGCATGAAACAGAGTATGAAAAGCCGACTTGGCAGCCAGCAGCGCAGCGTCCTTCTTCTTGTCGGCAACGGCTGAAGAACGTACTGTGATTATATTACCGTCCTGCGACACCAATGTAGCATCGGTAGAATAGACTTCTGCATTTATATTTGTACAGAAGAAGAGTCCGAATAAGAGAGATAAGATTATTCTGGTCATAGCTAAAAAAGATAAAAGATTTCTGGTTTCATGCCGATATAAACTAATGACATGGCTCCATTTTTTCAATGAAGTCATGCCATTTTTATAAACAAAGTCTAATTAGATTATCTTCTTTGCCTTGTCAAGGAATGATACTTTATGGAACACCTCAACCTCAATCTTCTGCTGAGCGTCCATAGCAGCCTTTATCTCCTTGCCGCCCTTTACAACGTCGCAAAGTGTGAGGTCCTCACCCTCAACAGCGCTCACCTTAAGCTCGCCGATCTCCTTGCGTGAGTTGCGGCCGGCAACAGTGCGAAGCTCGAACACTTTGAAACGTGCCTTGCCGTCTACACCATGAGCAGAACCGAGGCTGATGTACACCTGCTTAGCCTCAGCACCCTTTGTAGCGTTGATTTCGAGGATTGTACCATTGAGCTTGAAAGCCTCGTCAACCAAAGCGCGTACAGCCTTGCGTGCGAACTTGGCAACGTCTACAGCAGCTGCGTCCGGTGTATCGCCGGTAGCCATCTCAGCAACGCTCTCGCCATGCTTGAATGTCTTTGAAGCAATAGTTGTGCCGTTCTTCGGGTCAACAACCTTCAATGTATAGTTTACTACAGCAGCATACCACTCCGACTTGCCGTCGTCAGAACGCTTGTGGTCTACAGACAATGATGTGATTGTGCCCTGCAACAGATAGTTTGCACCGAGCTGTGTCATCACAGCGAGACGAGAAGCGTCGCCTGCTGCCGACAGCTCGCCATTCTGACGACGTGCTTTCTCTACTCTCAAAGCGTCTTCTGCATCAACATCAGTGATAAGAACGCGATTGGTCTCCTGGATGCCTTCAATCACTTTGCTGCGAAGAGCCTCAGCCCAAGAATCCTTCACGTTAGACGGATGAGCAAAATAATCGATGAATACTGATGACTTGCCTTCTGTCTGCTTCTGAGCCGATACGCTCATTGCGCCACATATAAAAAGCATAAGGAATGCAACACGTAAGAATGAGAATTTCATAATAGATAAAGTTTAAAGTTTATAAAGTTAAGTTTAAATTATGCT
>ERZ1034998.2283-NODE-2283-length-10652-cov-7.542229_pt1 | contig 10652 bp, 5 predicted proteins | sample MGYA00520621_ERZ1034998 | MGnify/ENA primary metagenome ERZ1034998 (study PRJEB33766, sample SAMN09781748) | gut metagenome | biome: gut microbiome | host: Homo sapiens | place: Madagascar | study: EMG produced TPA metagenomics assembly of the PRJNA485056 data...
CATACAAAACAGCCGATGGAACAGAGGTAGCAGGAACATTTGCATGGAAGAATAGTAATATCAAGCCTACAGCAGCAGACAGCGGAAGGACAGAGTATGATGTGATATTTACACCATCAGATACAGATAATTATAATGCTGTTGATGCGAAGCTTACACTTACTGTAATTAAGGCAGCTCAGGCACCGAACATGCCGCAGGCTGCAATGGCTCCGGCACACAGCACAAAGAAGGTTGGTGATATTACACTTCCGGATGGATGGACCTGGCAGGAGGATGATAAGGACACGGCACTTGCAGATGGTGTGGCAGTGACAGCGAATGCAATTTATACAGGAACTGACAAGGGCAACTACGAGACAGAAAGTGTAAGCATTACGATCACAAGAAGCGAATGTGAGCACAAAAATACAGAAATCATAAACAAAAAAGATGCAACCTGCAGCGTTGAAGGCTATACAGGCGATACCTACTGTAAGGATTGTGGTGAAACGCTTGCCACCGGTACAGCAATTGAGAAAAAACCGCACACGGTCAAAACGTCTGCTACATGTATATCTAAAGCTGTGTGCAGTGTTTGTGGTGAAGCTTTTGGTGAAGTGGATGCCAATAACCATGTGCATACAACCGTGAAGAACCGAAAGGAAGCAACCTGCACACAGACCGGCTACACCGGAGATACCTATTGTACGGATTGCAACAAACTTCTGGGAACGGGGAAAGAACTGGCAGCACTGGGACATGACTATAAAGCAACCGTGACAAAGCAGCCAACGACAACAGAGGAAGGCATCAGAACCTACACCTGCACCAAGTGCGGACACAGTTACACACAGCCTATCGCTAAGATCAAGTCCGATGACAGCGGTAAAAATAATGGTAATGAAAATCAGAATCCAAAGTCCGATGACAACAGCAAGGATAATGGCAGTCAAAACCAGAAACCGCAGTCTGGCACAGATAATGGTAATCAGAATCAGAAGCCACAGCCTGATACGGATAAAGGTAAGGAAAAAGGAGATTCAATTAAGCCATACATCAAGAATGACAGCGGCAAGGAAGGCTGGAATGTGATCAGCACACAGCTTGACAAAGCCAAATCCGGTAAGACAGTGACCGTTGCCATGAACGGGACAACGGTAGTACCGAAGGATATTTTCGACAGTATTAAAGGCGAAGACATCACACTGGTGCTTGACATGGGAGACGGCATTTCTTGGAAAATCAATGGAAAGGAAATCACGGATGCAGCCGGAGATATTGATTTCGGCGTGACGATCGGGGCAGATGCAGGAAAATCCATTCCTATAGATGTCATTAATAGCGTGACCGGAGAACGGTATTCCATGAACCTGACGCTTGCCTATGACGGAGAGTTTGGATTTACAGCCAGACTGGCTATTAACATGGAATCAAAGAATACAGGACTGTATGCGAACCTGTTCTACTACAACGAGCAGACAGGAAAGCTGGAGTTCGTCAGTGCCGAACAGATTGATGAGGATGGAAATGTGGAACTTGAATTTACCCACGCATCCGATTACACGATTGTCATTGATGTGGCTGTGATGGATGGCAGAGATGAAGAAACTGTCACATCCACGGAAAACACTGAAACGGCGGAAAACTCCGAAGCAGCGGAAAACACTGAAACGGCGGAAAGCACTGAAACGGCGGAAAGCACCGAAGCGGCAGAAAACTCCGAAGCAGCGGCAAGCACTGAAACGGCGGAAAGCACCGAAACGGTGGGAAGCACCGAAGCGGCGGAAAGCACCGAAACGGCGGAAGGCACCGAAGCGGCGGAAAATACCGAGACAGAGGGAGACAAAACGATTCCAGCAGTAAATGAGGAGGATGCAAAGAGTGATGCTTGGAATCCAACAGTCCTTATCATTATTGGAATCTGTATTCTGCTGATTGTGTTTGGTGCAGTAATTTACGTCAGAAAAAAGAGCGGCTCTGAGGAAGAATAAGGATGTACGTTATTTGAGGTATTTTTGTGCGAAAATGTCGAGTGTTTTTTCTCTTATAAGTCATGGTATGATAAGAAAAAATATAAAAAGGAGTTCATATTATGAGACGAAGAAAACATTGGGCGGTTTTTCTGGCATGTATCATGCTGTTCTCTCTGTTTACCGCAGGCTGCGGTAAGACCGAGGAGGTGGACAAGGATTCGACACAGACCTCAGAAGCAACCACGGAAGCTGCGGATACGCAGGAAGCAGACACCGAGCAGGATGCCGGACAGGATGTGGCAGTAAAGCCAGAAGGGAATTTTATCGAGCTTGCATTGAATGTATATTATAATGACAGCGATTCCGGCTATTACAACAACGAGGCAGGTCCTTCCATCTATGTGACGGAGGAGGGACAGTATACGGTTACGTTTGACTGCGCGACCGACCTTTCCGAAGACGCAGCCTCCAAGGGTGTGCGTTATCTGAACAACCTGACCGCGGTCTACATTCTGGATATGGGAGCTGCAAATGGGGAGCAGTCTCCGCTTAAGGGAGCAAATATTCAGTACGATGCGGTTGAGGTTGACGGAACAGCGCTTACCGTTACACAGACGGAGCCAAAGAGTGCTTTTAAGTCCTCAGGTCTTTTTGATACCAACGACCCGATCAACGCATGGGATGGCTCTTATGTAGAAGAGGTATCTGCCTCCTCGGATCATGTAGCAAACTTTACAACCGTAGAGAATCCGACAAAGGTATCGGTTACCTTTACCTTATCCGATCTCGACTGGACCGGAAGTGAGGAGAGCGCAGGAACAGAAGTGACCGGAAGCAATTACAAGAATCCGGCGGTATTCAGCGATATCGATTTTACCGATATGGATGCGTTGACACTCAGCAAGTATCTCGGCAACGGTATCAACCTTGGAAATACCATGGAAGCATACGGACATGCAACGTTAGGCACCAATGCCAGCGTAAGCAATTACGAGACATACTGGGGACAGCCGGTTACCACGGCAGAGATGATCCAGGGCATGAAGGACTGCGGCTTTGATACACTCCGCATTCCGGTGGCGTGGACAAACATGATGGACTATGAGTCCGGAGATTACACGATCAACACCGCATACTTAGACCGTGTGGAGGAGATCGTAAACTATGCACTCGACGCTGAAATGTTCGTTGTATTAAACGACCATTGGGACGGCGGCTGGTGGGCAATGTTCGGTTCTTCCGATGAGACCTCTGCCCAGAATGCATTTACCATGTATGAGACCATGTGGTCACAGATTGCAGACCGCTTCAAGGATTATTCTGATATGCTGATCTTTGAGTCTGCAAACGAGGAGCTTGGAGACGGCCTGAATGACAATTCCGATTGGGCTGATTCCGGAAGCCTGACACAGGACGAGTGTTATGCGCTTACCAATGAGATCAACCAGCACTTTGTTGACCTGATCCGTTCAACCGGCGGCAACAATGATGACCGGTTTCTTCTGATCGCGGGCTACAACACAGACTTTGACATGACGGTGGATGACCGCTTTGTTATGCCGACAGACAGCGCAGCAGGAAAGCTGTTCGTCTCTGTCCATTACTATACACCTTGGAACTACTGTGGTGCTGAGACCGATGCCCGCTGGGGAATCAAGGATGATTATGCACTGATGGATACACAGTTTGCAAAGCTTACCAGGTTCACAGATGCAGGATACGGCGTGATCATCGGAGAGTACGGTGCGCTTCCTGTTTATGATTCCGCAACCGGAACAAGCACTGCAAAGCAGAACACGACAGAGTTCACAAAGCATCTGCTTGACCTTTCCGACATTTACAATTATTGCCCGCTTCTGTGGTCCACAAACGATTCTTATAAGAAGGCTACCCAGACCATGCTGATCGACAGCCTGACAGAGCTTTTTACCTCAAGATGCTATGCAAAAGAGCAGGAGGCAGGGGACGGATACTTAAGCGGCGTACAGGCCTCTATGGATGAGGATGAAGCGAATGCGATCGATATGTGGGAGGATGTTACTACCTACGAACCGGGAACACCGGTTGCATGGATCATGTGGAACGGCGGCGCAGGAACCTACTCCGTCGGAGATGCTTACAATCCGGCAGACAATACCGCAGGAATAACAGCGCATGACGTTGTTGTGGACGGTGCAGGCGAATATACGGTAAGTCTTGACTTTGCAGGCGGCAATACCGGTGTTACGTTTGCGGCACTCGGAATCGCAGACGCAGAGCTTCTGTATCCGGGCTGCATCATCGATATCAAGGAGATTACCTACGATGGCAATCCGGTAAAGCTTCAGCAGCTTGCTTACACAAGCTCCGATGACGGAATCTGTACCAGAGTAAACCTTTACAACGAATGGGTAAAGGAACTCCCGGATGACGCAAGAAACAAGTCCGGTATGCTTGGAATGGCAGGTCCTTGCATTCTCGACAAGACAGAGATCAATGACATCAAAAATATTACGATCACATTTGAACTGATTGTTCCGGAAGAATAAAAAAAGGATGGCTGTGTGCATTTAATGTGTGCACAGCCATTTTTTCGCATTTTTTGAGGTACATTGTTGACAGCAGCCTGCATCATCCGTAAGATGAAAGTTAGTAATGTTCAGTACAGAAATATGCGGTACCGCATATTTCGTAAGAAAACGTATATTATGTAGGAGCAAGCGCCCATCAGCGTAGCTGATTTTAATGCGCTTGCGGTTCGCAACTGTGAAGGAACTGAACAGTTGCGATATGCTGACCGGGCAAGCGGATGCTTAACCGGAAAGCGTCGGATTATATTGGAAGTACGATTCTATGACTGCGAGGAATTTTCCGAACGGAAACAGAAGGACTAAGGGACTCTTCTGCCTTGCGGCGGGGGAGCTTTTTGTTTTACAGCTGAATAGCGGATCGGATATTCCGGCGTGTAAGAGCATACACAATACAAGAGGGAAAGCAGGTAAAAAAATGTTAAAGATCGCGATATACGGAAAAGGCGGAATCGGAAAATCAACAGTCACAAGTAATCTGGCGGCGGCGTTTGCAACACTCGGCAAGCGGGTAATACAGATTGGCTGTGACCCGAAAGCAGATTCCACCATCAATCTGCTGCACGGCGTGCCGGTGCAGCCGGTTATGACCTATATGAGAGAGAATGACGAAGATCCGACCGATTACACGCAGATCTCCAAGGAAGGCTTTGGAGGCGTGCTTTGCATCGAGACGGGCGGACCAACTCCGGGACTCGGATGCGCGGGAAGAGGAATTATCGCAACCTTCCAGCTTCTGGAGGATCTGGAGCTTTTTGAAAAGTACAAGCCGGATGTTGTGCTCTATGATGTCCTTGGGGATGTCGTCTGCGGAGGATTTGCCGCGCCGATCCGCGAGGGATATGCCGAGCATGTCCTGATCGTCACCTCAGGAGAGAAGATGGCATTGTACGCGGCGGGAAATATCCATGCGGCGGTGAAGAATTTTGAGGACAGAGGATACGCGAGTGTTTACGGAATCGTTCTCAACCACCGGAACGTAGAAAATGAAAACGAAAAGGTGGAAGCCTTCGCAAAGGAGCGGGGATTACGCATTGTCGGCGAGATTCCAAGAAGCAATGAGATCAACCGCTATGAGGATGAGGGCAGGACGGTCGTTGAGGCGGATGCCGGAATTCCGGTAAGCCGGTGCTTTATAGGACTGGCAAAGCAGCTGCTTGCAGACTGCAACTAGCAATAGATAAGAGAAAAAAGACTTGGAGCATGATATATGACAGAAAAGCAACATGCAGTGTACTATACCGCAGAGGAACTGGTTCAACGTGGAAAAGAGAATATCCCAACGGAATTTATCTCAAACGAGCATCTGATTTACAGCTCTCCGGCAACGCTTGCCTTCAATTCGCCGGGCGCGGAGGGTTTTGGTGTAAAGCGGGCAGGACTTGCGGTTCCGGAATCGGTCATGCTGATCGTTTCGCCGGGCTGCTGCGGAAGGAACACCTCACTGATCAGCAGGATGCCGGAATATAACAATCGTTTCTTCTATCTGACGATGGATGAGGCGGACATCATCACGGGACGCCATCTGAAAAAGATCCCGCAGGCAGTCGCAGAGATCGTGGGTTTTCTGGACAAAAAGCCATCCGTTGTGATGATCTGCATCACCTGTGTGGATGCATTGCTTGGTACGGATATGGACCGCGTCTGCCGAAAGGCGGAAGAAGCAGCAGGAATACCGGTTCGCCCGTGCTATATGTATGCCTTAACAAGAGAAGGACGCAAGCCGCCGATGGTACATGTGCGGCAGTCAATCTATTCGCTGCTTGCCCCGGCAAAAAGAAATCCGGTGGCAGTAGATATCTTAGGCTTTTTTGCACCGCTGGCAGATAACTGCGAGCTATACGATATCCTGCGTGCGCTTGGCGTGAAAAAGACAATGGAGATTTCACGCATGGAGACCTATGGGGAATATCTGCACATGTCAGAAGCCAACTTCGCGCTGGTATTAAATCCGGAGGCGCGATTTGCTGCAAAGGATTTTGAGGATCGGCTTTCGATCCCTTCGATTGAGCTTACACGATTTTATGATATAAAGCGGATTCAGAAGCAGTATGCGGCACTTGCGAGAGCGCTCGGCAGCACGATTGATGATGCGGACTACTATAAGAATGCGGAGCATGCGATCGAACGGTTAAAGGAACGGTTTGGTCAGGTGACATTTTCGGTCGGTGAGTGTTTAAACGCAGATCCGTTTGAGCTTTCACTTGCGCTTTTACAATATGGACATACGGTGCCGGAGATCTTTGGAACGATCACGGCGGAGAATTTTATCTACCTTAAGCATATCGCACAGATCAGCCCGGACACGAAGGTGTATTCCAACCTGCATCCGTCCATGATCTTCTATGAGGAGGAGCAGAAGGGAGGCCCGTTTGTCACAATCGGAAAGGACGCGGGCTATTACCATGAGGGCGGTGCGAATCTTGCATGGAATGCGGATGTGCAGCCGTATGGCTACCAGGCGGTCGAAGGGCTTTTTGATGCACTGTATGAGCTGCTTGACAAAGAGGCAGCCGGCAGCGGAAAGGAGCGGGAATGAAGGGACTTTTTAAATATCTGACACCGTTTGCACCGGATCAGTCCGGTGTGGTATCGGTGCTTTATGAGTTCGGCGGACTGCTCGTGATCTGTGATGCCGGTGGCTGCGCGGGAAATATCTGCGGCTTTGATGAGCCGCGCTGGAGCACGGCAAAGAGCGCTATTTTCAGTGCGGGACTCCGGGATATGGATGCAATCATGGGGCGCGACGAGCGGCTGGTGAAGAAGCTGGCGCTCGCGGCAGAACAGATCTCCGGCAATTTTGCCGCGGTAATCGGGACTCCGGTGCCTGCGGTGATCGCAACTGATTATCATGCGCTTGCAGGAATGATAAGGCGCAAGGTCAAGCTTCCGGTCATTGCGGTGGAATCGACCGGAATGTCGTACTACGACAAAGGCGCTGAGGCGGCATACATAGAGCTGGTACGGCAGTTTGGAACGGAGAAAAAAGGGACGCAAGCCGGTCTTGTCGGTGTGTACGGTGTAAATCCTCTGGATATGGGCGACCTTGCGGCAGCAAAAAAGCTGCAGCAGTATTACGGCAGCAAACCGGATGCGTGCAGGCTGGCATGCTACGGAATGGGAGCAGGGATTCGTGAGCTTGCGGAGGCTTCCGCGGCGGAAAAGAATCTGGTGGTTGCACCATCCGGGTTAAAGGCGGCAAAATATATGAAAGAGCACTATGACATACCGTATGAGATTGACAATCCGCTCGCGCTCGACTGCCTTATGGACATTGACTATATAGGCAAACGTGTGCTGATCATACACCAGCAGGTCAGCGCGCATACACTCCGCAAAGAGTTAGAGCGGCGGGGAGCCGCAGAGGTTGTTGCGGCAAACTTCTTTATGCAGATTCCGGAGCTTACACAGGAAGGGGATATCCGGCTGACGGAGGAGAGCCAGTGCGAGGAGCTTATTAACAGTGGCAGCTTTGACATTCTTATCGCGGATGCGGTGTTTATGAAAATGGCAAAGAATTTTGCGGGAATTTTCATGGAATATCCGCAGTTCGCAGTTTCGGGAAAGCTGGTTGAAGCATGAGTAATCATATAACCAGAGAGATAAAAGTATATGGGATCGTGCAGGGTGTCGGCTTCCGCCCGACCGTGAGCAGGCATGCCGCGGCGTGTGGCGTAAGCGGTTATGTGTGCAACAAAGGACCGTATGTGCAGATCCTTGCACAGGGGGACGAAGCTGCGGTCGCGCAGTTCTTAGAGAAAATTGAAAAGGAGCCGCCGGATCGTGCGGTCATCCTGAAAATAGATGCGGTTCCGGTGGACGATGGCACTTTGTACCGCTCGTTTGAGATCATAGAGAGCGAAAAGGAGACGGGCGAGATCTTTATCCCGCCGGACATTGCAATATGCGAGGATTGCAGGCGGGAGCTTTACGACAAAACAAACCGTAGATACTTGCATCCGTTCATTAACTGTACCTGCTGCGGACCGAGGCTTACGATCTTAGAATCACTTCCTTACGACAGGGAACGGACGAGCATGAAAGCGTTTGCAATGTGCCCGGAATGCAGGGATGAGTATTATGATCCAGGCAGCCGCAGATACGATGCGCAGCCGGTCTGCTGCAATGCGTGCGGACCGAGGGTATATCTGCTTGGAAAAGAGGCGCAGGATCAGGAGGCAATCCGCTATGCCAGACGGACATTGCGGGATGGAGGCATCGTCGCGGTAAAGGGAATCGGCGGCTTTCATCTGTGCTGTGATGCAAAAAACGCATCGGCGGTACAGCGCCTCCGGGATCAGAAGCAGCGCCCGACAAAGCCATTTGCGGTAATGATGAAGGATATACAGACCGTCGAGCGGGAGTGCATAGTCACAGAAGAACAAAGAGCCATTCTGACCGGACACCAGAAGCCGATCCTTCTTTTAGAAAAGAAAGAAGCAAGCAGTCTGTGCGAGGCAATCGCGCCGGGGAATCCGAAGGTCGGAGTCATGCTTCCCTACGCGCCGGTCCAGTTGCTGCTCTTTGATGACAGGGACGAAATTAAGGTCAGTGATACGCTCGTAATGACAAGCGGAAATACATCGGGAGCGCCGATCTGCCGGGAGGATGCAGACGCACAGGCAGAGCTTTTTTCCCTTTGTGATGTCATTCTCTCACATGACCGGGATATCCGCATGAGAGCCGACGACACCGTTATGGATATGTTTGAAAATAAAGAGTACATGATCCGCCGTTCCAGAGGATACGCGCCGCTTCCTCAGCTTGTCCGTTCCAATCGCACACAGCATACACAGGTGCTTGCGATGGGCGGTGAATTGAAAAATTCCTTTTGTGTCGGCAAGGACGAGCTTTTCTATATGTCTCCGTACATCGGGGACATGGAGGACATACGGACGGTGGAGGCACAGCAGGAGAGCATTGCACGTTTTTTGGATATGCTTGAGGTCACACCGCAGGCTGTTGCGTGTGATCTTCATCCGAAATACAACACCTCGGTTCTTGCAGAGGGATACAATATCCCGATCATCCGGGTGCAGCATCACTACGCACACATTGTAAGCTGCATGGCAGAAAACGACCGCATGGAGCCGGTGATCGGCGTATCATTTGACGGAACCGGATATGGCACCGACCACACGATATGGGGCGGAGAGCTTCTGCTGGCGGATGCGTGCGGCTTTGAGCGCGCCGGACATATCGCGCCGTTTGTGCAGATCGGCGGCGACTTATCCGCGAAGGAAGGCTGGCGGATCGCAGTCTCCATGCTGTATGGACGATACCAGAATGAGGAGAAAACCCTCGCCGCGGCAACGGTACTCGGACTTTGCGCGGAAACGGATGCAAAGGTGCTGATGCGGATGTATGATCGTGGAATGAACGCGGTTACTTCCACAAGTGCCGGACGGCTGTTTGACGCGGTCAGCGCGGTACTTGGGATCTGTATACATTCCACCTTTGAGGGGGAGGCATCCACCGCACTGCAATTCGCGGCAGAAGCCTACGAGAAGCAAGCACCAGAGGAAAAGTCCCCACTCTGGAAAAAGCAGACCAATCCAATCGTATCTGAAAATAGTGATACAGAACATCTGGTATTGCCTACGGATCAGCTTTTTGACTGGATCGTAGATGAAAGACAACAGGGCATGGAGGCTCCGGCACTTGCCTATGCCTTCCACGAGGCACTTGCGCAGATGATCAAGGATGCCTGCTTATCGCTCCGCAGCCGAACCGGACGCAATATCGTTGCACTAAGCGGCGGCGTTTTCCAGAATCTGCTGCTCCTTAAGCTATGCAGGACAAAGCTTACAGAAAGTGGCTTCGAGGTGCTGATCCATCATCTGGTTCCGCCAAACGATGGGGGGCTTGCACTCGGACAAGCAGTTGTGGCACGAAACATCATTCAAAATACAAAATAAATAATCACAGAACTTATGCGCATCCGGAGCATAGGCAACATAATTGTTTTTATACTTCTCCTTTTTGAAAAAAGCACCACTTCAAATTGTGAAATTCTAATTCAACCGTCCGGCGGTTTATTTATGAGTTCTGTCTTTTATAGGTTTGAGCACTCCAGCCCGGCGGTTCGCGGCAGAAAGACTTGCAATTCGAGAACTTTTGTGTTCTTCTT
>ERZ1034998.2285-NODE-2285-length-10647-cov-4.681835_pt1 | contig 10647 bp, 9 predicted proteins | sample MGYA00520621_ERZ1034998 | MGnify/ENA primary metagenome ERZ1034998 (study PRJEB33766, sample SAMN09781748) | gut metagenome | biome: gut microbiome | host: Homo sapiens | place: Madagascar | study: EMG produced TPA metagenomics assembly of the PRJNA485056 data...
ATCGCGGATGCAAATATCCGGCTGGTTAGAAATGCCGCATTTTTGAACAGAATTTTCATATGCATTCCATCTGAAATTGAAAGATGTAATCTTTTTATATATTACCTGTCGCTCAAAGGACACTCAGAGCTGATTGCAAAAGATCCGTTCTGTGCTGGCGCGGCATTTAAACGCGTTTTTTCAGGAAGGCAATAAATTTTTCAAAATGCATCGGCGTTCCCTGGATCTCCTGCACCTTCAGACGGTTCGCTTCGGAGAATCCGACTAAAATATTGTGGTTCGCCTCGGCGAGGTAATCTATGATACCGTCGATGTCCGACTTGATGTTCTTCGGGCACTGGATGTAGAGATGCCGGTTCGCACTGATATGCAGCGTGTAGGAGATGCTGAAGTGGTACCAGAAAAACTTGTGGAGCGTCGAGTATTTGTAGATCCAGATGATCTCATCGATCGGTACAATGGCATTGCCGTACACCGAGGTCTCGATGAAGAAATGTTCTGTGATAAACATATCCTCCGTTGCAAGCTGCGGCAGCGTCGCAAGTTCATCCTCTGCCTGCTCCAAAAGCTTTTTCGGATTGCCGAACAGCGCGAGATCCTGGCACGCGGGCGAGAGAATTGGAAAGCAGATATAGAGGATGAAAAATACAATGCAGATCAGGGCATAGCCGCCGGTCGCAAAAAATACGACGTAGAGCAGCGTGTTTCCGAGCAGATTGTAATCAGGCTCACTCAGTACATACTGGGAGACTTTGTTGTGAATGCCGTTTTCGGTCCAGTTCAGATCCGAAGCGAGATGATTTAACAGCTCATCAAAATTCTCGGAACCGTGAAGAATCTTGGCACGGACGGACACCTGCGGAATCTCCGGAAGTCCCTGTTCACTGGTATTCGGGGAGAGCAGCACGATGATGCACTCGTCATTCCGCATCGTGTAATAGTAGTAACCGCTGATGTGCCCTAGAAAGGACTGGGTGTAACCGGTGAACTTCAGATCGGATAAGGTGGCGGATATGTATTCTTCATGCCGTCTGTAGGTGCTCTCGAGGGTATCCGGGGCATCGAGCGTGTCCGGAAAAAGCGGCGCTGACAGCGAGAGAACGAACCACAGTACCAGAAGAAAAATCAGATACAGGATCGGTGTCAGCAGTCTGCGCTTGTAGAATGCCTTTATATTTTTGGTAATATAGTGTTCAAACTGATCGGGCATAGGTGTAAGATCCTTTGCTGTATTTTGCTGTGTTTCCAGAAACATCGGAAAAAACAGCATTTTATGGAATAAGTATACGGTTTACCGGAAAAATAATCAAGAAGATTTGTGCGGGGGAATCTGTCGGCAAACCTTGATTTCACATTGGAAACTTGGTAGTATTACATAGAAATGTTCCGCATGCTGGCGGAAGAGAAAGTGAGAACGATATGGGTGCATACGAGAGCTTTGCGAGAGTGTATGATCTGTTTATGGATAATGTTCCCTATGAGGAATGGGGTTCCTATCTTACGGGGCTGCTCCGGGAATACGGCATCTGCAGCGGAACGGTTGCGGAACTGGGTTGCGGCACCGGAAAAATGACCAGGCTGCTGGCGGCGGCAGGGTACGATATGATCGGCGTGGACAATTCCGAGGAGATGCTTGAGATCGCACGCGAGGCAGAGTATGAGGCGGATGCGTGGAGTGCGGCAGAAGCATGGGACGAAGCTGACGAAACCGATGAGCCGGAAGAATATGCAGAACTGGGCGAGCCGGATGAACCGGACGAGCTGCCCAATGGGGGAATTCTCTATCTGCTAGAGGATATGCGTGAACTGGAACTGTACGGAAGCGTGTGCGCGGTGGTGTCGGTCTGCGATTCCATGAATTATATTTTGGAGGAAGCGGATCTGCGCGAGGTGTTTTCGCGTGTGCACGAGTATCTGGAGGAGGATGGCATCTTTATTTTTGACCTGAATACGGTATACAAGTACCGGGATCTTCTGGGAGAGACGACGATTGCGGAAAACCGCGAGGAGGGCAGCTTCATCTGGGAGAATTATTTTGATGAGGAGAGTGCCGTAAATGAATACGATCTGACGCTTTATATCCGCGAGGACGGTGAAACCTACCGCCGGTTTGAGGAAGTGCATTATCAGCGGGCCTATGATTTAAAGACGATTGACAGACTGCTTGCGGATGCGGGAATGGAATTGCTGGCAGCCTACGACGCGTTCACAAAGGAGCCGGTCAAGGAGGATTCGGAGCGGATCTATGTGGTGGCGCGCCCACGCAGGTAGAAGGCTTTGAGAAGATGCAGGAACAACGAATCCGAACTGAGTACAAAAAGATACAGTATATGAAAACGGAGCAGAAAGAAAAGATACCGTGCATGAAAACGGAGCAGGAAAAGAAGATGTAGCAAATCCGAAATACAGCAACAATAGAAAAGGAGAACGAGATGAGTCAGGATAGAGATTATATTGTAAGAGCTACCGCAGCGGAGGGAAGTATCCGCGCCTTTGCGATCACATCGCGCCATCTGGTGGAGGAGGCGAGAGCGGATCATGACACCAGCCCGGTGATTACGGCAGCGCTCGGCAGACTTCTCTCCGGTGCGGCGATGATGGGAACGATGATGAAGGGGGAGAAGGATCTTCTGACGATACAGATCCAGTGCGGCGGCCCGGCGAAGGGCTTTACGGTGACCGCGGATGCAAACGGACATGTCAAGGGATTCCCGAATGTTCCGGATGTGGAACTGCCGTTAAATGCACAGGGAAAGCTGGACGTCGGCGGTGCGCTGGGGCTTGGCGTGATGAGCGTCATCAAGGACATGGGATTAAAGGAGCCGTACGTGGGACAGATCGCGCTGCAGACCGGTGAGATTGCGGAGGATCTGACGTACTATTTTGCCACCTCCGAGCAGGTGCCGTCCGCGGTAGGACTCGGTGTCCTGGTGAATCCGGACCGGTCGGTCAGACAGGCGGGAGGATTTATCATCCAGCTGATGCCGTTTACACCGGACGACGTGGTGGATCGTCTTGAGAAGAAGATCACGGAGATTGCCTCCGTCACGGAGATGCTGGAAGATGGGAAGACACCAGAGGAGATCTTGGAGTTGATTCTCGGCGAGTTCGGGCTTGAGATCAACGATACGGTGGATGCCGCATTCCAGTGCGACTGCTCCAAGGAGCGCGTCTCCCGTGCGATTGCGACACTGAGCAGAAAAGATCTGGACGACATCGTAAGCGACGGGGAGTCGATTGAGGTAAAATGCCAGTTCTGTAACAAAGCGTACCATTTTGACATCGACGAGTTAAAGGAAATGAGAAAATGAGAGATGGATTTGTAAAAGTTGCCGCCGTCACGCCGAAGATCCGCGTGGCGGACACAAAATACAACGCCGACGTGATCGTGGAAGGAATCCGGGAAGCGGCGGCGGCAGGCGCGAAGGTGATCGTGCTGCCGGAGCTTGTCATCACGGGATATACCTGCAGTGATCTGTTTTTGCAGGAATATCTTTTGGAGCAGGCGAAGCGGGCGCTCGGAACGATCGCGGAGGAGACGGCAGAGGTGGACGCCATTCTTTTTGTCGGTCTACCGCTTGCGTACAACGGAAAACTTTATAATGTGGCAGCGGTGCTCTGCCGCGGGGAAGTGCTCGGGTTTGTGCCAAAGACCTATCTTCCGAACTACAATGAATTTTACGAGGCAAGACATTTTGCCAGAGGAATGGCAGATCCGGTCGAGGTCGATTTCGAGGGAGAGTGTGTGCCGATGGGGACGAGGCTTTTATTTGTCTGTACGTCCCTGCCAGAATTAAAGATCGGCGCGGAGCTCTGCGAGGATCTGTGGACGCCGGAGCCGCCGAGTATCCGTCATGCCAGAAATGGTGCGACGCTGCTTGTGAATCTGTCTGCATCAGATGAGACCACCGGAAAGGACATCTACCGGCGGGAGCTGGTAAACGGACAGTCGGCGAGACTTCTGTGCGGCTATATCTATGCAAGTGCGGGAGATGGGGAGTCCACGCAGGATGTCGTCTATTCCGGACACAATGTGATTGCTGAGAACGGTCATATTCTAAAGGAATCGGAGCGGTTCGGAAGCGGTGTGATCTGCACGGAGATCGATGTCAAGCGGATCGAGGCGGAGCGCCGCCGGATGACGACGTTTGAGATGGCGGATGACAGCTATGTGGAGGTGCGTTTTTCTCTTGAAACGGAGGAGACGGCTCTGACCCGCTTCATCGACCCGATGCCGTTTGTGCCGGGAAACGAGGCGGACCGTATCAGACGCTGTGATGAGATCCTTGCCATTCAGGCAGCGGGATTAAAAAAGCGTCTGGAGCATACGCACTGTAAGACGGCGGTTGTGGGCATTTCGGGCGGTCTGGATTCCACACTGGCGCTGCTTGTCACCGTGCGCGCGTTCGATCTGCTCGGCATGCCGCACGACCGGATCAAGGCAGTCACGATGCCGGGCTTCGGGACGACGGACCGGACCTATGACAACGCGGTGTCCCTGATCCGGTGCCTCGGCGCGGATTTTACGGAAGTCGACATCAAGGAAGCGGTGAATGTGCATTTCCGTGATATCGGGCAGGATCCGGCCGTTCATGATGTGACCTATGAGAACGGCCAGGCAAGAGAGCGGACGCAGATTCTGATGGACATTGCCAACAAAGAGGGCGGCATGGTCATCGGAACCGGCGATCTCTCGGAGCTTGCACTCGGCTGGGCGACATATAACGGCGACCATATGTCCATGTATGCGGTCAATGCCTCCGTTCCGAAGACGCTGGTGCGCCACCTGGTGCGCTACTACGCGGATACCTGCGGGGATGAGAAGCTTGGCGCGGTATTGACGGATGTGCTGGACACGCCGGTATCTCCGGAGCTTCTGCCGCCGGAGGACGGAAAGATCTCGCAGAAGACGGAAGATCTTGTGGGACCGTACGAGCTTCATGATTTTTACCTGTACCACATGCTGCGTCTTGGATTTGCACCGAAAAAGGTGTACCGTCTCGCAAAAGTGGCGTTTGACGGCGTCTACGACGATGAGACGATCTTAAAATGGCTGAAAACCTTTTACCGGCGCTTTTTTGCACAGCAATTCAAGCGTTCCTGTCTGCCGGACGGACCGAAAGTCGGTAGTGTGGCGGTCTCTCCGCGCGGGGATCTGCGGATGCCGTCGGACGCGTGTGCGGCTGTCTGGCTGCAGCAGTTGGAGGAGATCGGATGATCATGCAGTATCGCAAGGATAAAAACGGAAATGAGATTTCGGTGCTCGGCTACGGGTGTATGCGTTTTACCAAGGAGGGCGGGCATGCCGATATCGATAAGGCGGAAAAGGAGGTCATGGCGGCGATAGATGCCGGTGTGAACTATCTCGATACCGCATATGTCTATGCCGGAAATGAGGCGGCGGTCGGGGAGATCCTCGCGCGCAATCATTGCAGGGAACGCATCTACCTGGCGACCAAGCTGCCGCACTACCTGATCAAGTCGGTGGAGGGCGCCCAGAAGATGTTCGAGGAGGAGCTGCGCCGCTTACAGACAGATTATATTGATTACTATCTGATGCATATGCTGACGGATCTTCCAACCTGGGAAAAGTTAAAAAAGCTCGGCATGGAGGACTGGATCCGGGAGAAAAAGGCGTCCGGACAGATCCGCAACATCGGATTTTCCTATCACGGCAGATCGGATATGTTCATGCAGCTGATCGACGCCTATGACTGGGATTTCTGTCAGATCCAGTATAATTATATGGATGAACATTCACAGGCGGGCGTGGAGGGACTGCGCTACGCGCATGCGAAGGGGATTCCGGTGATTATCATGGAGCCGCTGCGCGGCGGCAGGCTGGTCAATCTGCTGCCGGAGTCGGCGAAGGAGCTGTTCGCACAGGATGAGGAGCACCGCACCCCGGCAGAGCTGGCGCTCAAGTGGCTGTACGACCAGCCGGAGGTGACCTGCGTGCTCTCCGGCATGAATTCCATGGAGATGGTCGAACAGAATGTGCTCACAGCATCGGAATACGGCGTCGGGTGCATGACGGAGTCGGACCGCGCGTTGGTGGAAGCGGTGCGGCAGGAGATCACAAAGCACGTCAAGGTGGGATGCACCGGCTGCGGTTACTGCATGCCGTGCCCGCGTGGGGTGGATATCCCCGGGACATTCCGCTGCTACAATGCGATGTATTCCGAGGGGAAAAAGTCCGGCCGCAGGGATTATCTGCAGTGTACGGCGTTCCGCAAGAATCCGGCGAGTGCGTCGCAGTGTGTGGGCTGCGGCAAATGCGAGCAGCACTGTCCGCAGCATATTGAGATCCGAGGGGAGTTAAAAGCGGCGGCGGGAGAACTTGAGACGGTGAAGTACAAGTTTATGAAGACGGCAATCGGCGTGCTGAAGCTCTGGTAAAAAGGTATGACAGGAATAAATTCTATCTGGTAAATCGGAAAAGTGTGTGTTATACTACAGTGCAGATACAAATGAGAGGAGGACTTTGTTATGAAAATGAAGTTTGGTATTAAGGAAGTTGTTGCAACCGGTATTGGAACAGCGTTGTTCGTTGCGCTGACAGAGGTACAGATCCCTCTGGGAATTATCCCGAACACCGCCTTACAGCCGAGAGCGGCATTGCTCGCATTCCTTGCAGCCGTATTCGGTCCGGTAGTCGGCGGTATTGTCGGTCTTTTAGGACATGCAATCGGTGATGCACTGTTTTATGGAAGCGTATGGTGGAGCTGGGTATTCCCGGATGCGGTATTCGGTATTCTGGTCGGACTTTTCGCTGCAAAATATGCGATCAAGGACGGCGGATTCGAGAAGAAACAGATCGTGCTGTTCAACGTTGTGCAGGTTGTTGCCAACCTCGCTGCATGGGTGATCGTTGCGCCGGTACTTGACATTGTGATCTACGCAGAGCCTGCCAACAAGGTATTTGCACAGGGTGCATGGGCATGCCTTGGAAACGTGATTATTATTGGTATTCTTGGTACTTTGATCGCAGCAGGATACTCCAAGATCGGAGCAAAATCGTCCAGTCTCTCCAAGGAGGACTAGGCGGATTCCGGAAGCAGCAGAAAGACAGAAGCAGACAGAGTGCGCGGAGACGGGGTGCAAAATGTGACCGGTTCCGCGCACTTTTTCTTCCATTTGGAATTATTATCAAGTATAATAGTCGGGAAGTACCACAAGAGAGGAAGACGAGGATTTCGGAATGGAACCGATCATAGAATTTCAGAATTTTTCTTTTAAATATCGTTCCCAGAAGGAACCGACGCTAAAGGACATCAATCTCGCAATTTATCCGGGGGAGAAGGTACTGATCGTCGGACCGTCCGGTTCCGGAAAGTCGACATTAGCGCACTGCATCAACGGGCTTGTGCCGTTTTCCTATGCCGGAGACATCACGGGGACTTACCGCATTAAGGGCGAGGATCCCGCAAAGCTTGGTATTTTTGGACTGTCGAAGTCTGTGGGTACGGTTTTGCAGGACACGGACGGTCAGTTCATCGGGCTTACGGTGGCGGAGGATATCGCATTTGCGCTGGAGAATGACAGAGTGGAATATCACGAGATGCGCGGGCGCGTGGACAAAGCGGCGGACGCTGTGGATGTAAAAGGCCTGCTCGATCACGCGCCGGGGGCGCTGTCTGGTGGACAGAAGCAGCGCGTATCCATGGCGGGCGTGCTGGTCTGCGATGTGGAAATTCTGCTTTTTGACGAGCCGCTTGCCAATCTGGACCCGGCGACGGGAAAGCGCACGATCGCTTTGATCGATGAGCTACAGAAGGCAAAAGGGGCAACGATCCTGATTATTGAGCATCGTCTGGAAGATGCACTGTACCGGGATGTGGACCGCATCATCGTCGTCGGTGAGGGAAAGATCGTGGTGGATACGACGCCGGATGAACTTCTGGCAGCCAATGTACTGGCGGAGGAGGGAATCCGCGAGCCACTCTACATCACGGCGCTTAAGCATGCGGGATGCGAGATCCGTCCCGAGACGCATCCGGCGCATGTGGAGACGATGGAATTGTCCGGTTATAAGGAGGCGCTGTGCCGCTGGAACGAGAAGGTTGCACTGCCGGAGAAAAAACTGGGGGATGACGTCATCCTCTCGGTGGAGAATCTTGCTTTTTCCTATGACGGAAGAACGCCGATTCTAACCGACATCCATATGCAGGTACAAAAGGGCGAGATGCTGGCGATTGTTGGCAAGAACGGTGCCGGAAAGTCGACGCTCTCGAATCTCATCTGCGGCTTTTTAAAGCCCGGTCAGGGGCGGATTCTGTTTGGCGGCGAGGACATTGCAGACTGGTCGATCAAGGAGCGCGGCGAGAAGATCGGACTTGTCATGCAGAATCCGAATCAGATGATCAGCAAACCGATGATCTATGATGAGGTGGCGCTGGGACTTGCGGTGCGCGGCGTGCCCGAGGAGGAGATTAAGGAGCGGGTCTATGCAACCTTAAAGATCTGCGGCCTCTACCAGTTCCGCAACTGGCCGGTCTCCGCGTTAAGCTTCGGTCAGAAGAAGCGCGTGACGATCGCTTCGATCCTCGTGCTGCATCCGCAGGTGCTGATTTTGGACGAGCCGACGGCGGGACAGGACTACAGACATTATACGGAGATCATGGAGTTTTTAAAGAAGCTGAATGAGGAGTACGGCATTACGATCATCATGATCACACATGACATGCATCTCATGTTAGAGTATACGAACCGCGCGGTCGTGATTGCTGACGGCAGGCTTCTGGCAGATACCGCTCCGGCGGCGGTACTCACGGATGACGCGGTGGCGGATCGTGCCTATTTGAAGAAAACATCTCTCTACGATCTGGCGGTGCGCTGCGGCATTGCAGAGCCGACACAGTTCGTGGAGCGCTTTATCGGCTACGAGCGGCAGATGAGAGCGGCGGAAAGAGAGGAGGAAGCATAATGTCGCGCGTATTATCATATGAAGAAAAAGACACATGGATTCACCGTCTGAGCGGGGTGACAAAGCTTTTGTTTTTCCTCCTGTGGTCGATCACCAGCATGATCTCCTACGATACGCGGGTGCTCTTGGTCATGCTTGTGTGCAGCCTGATTATTTTTGCCATGTCGAAGACGAAGTGGAAGCAGGTCGGTACGGTATTCAAGTTCATCATGTTTTTTCTGGTGATCAATCTCATCGCCATTTTCTTCTTTTCTCCGGGACAGGGGACGAAGATTTACGGAACGGAGACGCCGATAGTGCATCTGTTTGGACATTACACGTTGACAAAAGAGCAGCTGTTTTATGAGTTCAACGTGATGGTAAAATACCTGACGGTCATTCCAGCGGTGTTCATGTTTATCGTGGCAACGAATCCGAGCGAACTGGCCGCTTCTTTAAACCGTGTTGGTGTCAGCTACAAGATCGGTTACTCCGTGGCGATTGCGCTCCGGTATATTCCGGATGTGCAGGATGATTTTGCAAAAATCAAGCACGCCCAGGAGGCGAGGGGAATTGAGATGTCTGGCAAGGCGAAGCTCGGCGACCGCATCAAGAACGTGGCGGCGATCATTTTCCCGCTGGTATTCTCCAGCATGGATCGCATCGACGTGGTCAGCAATGCGATGGAACTCCGTGGGTTCGGAAAGCACAAGAAGCGCACCTGGTATATGGGAAAGCCGCTGGCGGCGGCAGACTATGCGGTGCTGATTGTGACGGCGGCATTTTCCGCGGTGGCACTGATGATTACCTTCAGCAACGGAAGCCGTTTTTACAATCCGTTTGTGTAATTAAAATGGAAGAAAGCGGGTTTAGAATACGATGGAACAAATGGAAGCATTAAAACAGTCGATCCGGGAAAAAGAGAAGATGGTTGTTGCATTTTCCGGCGGTGTGGATTCGACATTCTTATTAAAAGTGGCACATGACGTGCTGGGAGATGGGGCGGTCGCAGTGACGGCTCGCTCCTGTTCCTTTCCGGAGAGAGAATTAAGAGAGGCAAAAGCATTCTGTGAGAAGGAGCACATAAAACATATCGTGGTGGAGTCGGAGGAATTGCAGATTGAGGGATTTTCCCATAATCCGACCAACCGCTGCTACCTCTGCAAGAAGGAGCTTTTCACAAAGATCTGGGATATTGCAAAGGAGTACGACATCCCCTACGTGGCGGAGGCGTCCAATCTGGACGACAACGGCGATTACCGCCCGGGACTGATGGCGGTTGCCGAGCTTTCCGTGCTTAGTCCGCTGCGCGAGGCGGGGATGAACAAGAGCATGATCCGCGAACTCTCCCACGGGCTGGGGCTTCCGACATGGAATAAGCAGTCGTTTGCATGTCTTTCTTCCCGCTTTGTCTACGGGGAGGAGATCACCGAGGAGCGCCTTGGCATGGTGGACCGCGCGGAGCAGCTTCTGCTGGATGCCGGATTTCATCAGGTGCGCGTGCGGATTCACGAGAGCGGAACGAACACGATTGCCCGTATCGAGATCGGCACGGAGGATTTTGCAAAAATGTTTGCAGACGATTTTTACCAGAAGGTCAATGCGGCATGCAAGGAGATCGGTTTTACCTATGTGACACTCGATCTCGGCGGATACCGGATGGGAAGCATGAACGACGGCATCCGGAAAGCATAATATTAAAACTGCATAGAATATAGAAATAGAGTAATAGAACAAAACAG
>ERZ1034998.2289-NODE-2289-length-10641-cov-6.348101_pt1 | contig 10641 bp, 5 predicted proteins | sample MGYA00520621_ERZ1034998 | MGnify/ENA primary metagenome ERZ1034998 (study PRJEB33766, sample SAMN09781748) | gut metagenome | biome: gut microbiome | host: Homo sapiens | place: Madagascar | study: EMG produced TPA metagenomics assembly of the PRJNA485056 data...
CCTTACCGTCGGCACCGCGATATTCTCCGTTGACATCAGAGAATACGGATGGAGCGGTCATCGAATGATACATGGCTGTATAGAAAATGCGGCGAGCAATGGAATCTGAAGTTTCCACCTTCACCTTGCTCAATTCCCGATTCCATGCCTCGTCAGCCTGCGCCACTACCTGATGGAAATTCCAGTCAGGAATCTCTGTTTGCAGATTCTGTCGGGCATTGGCAATGCTGACTGCAGAGAGACCAACCTTGATCATCAGAGGGCGGGTGGCATCTGCCACCTGAACCAGCCAGCGTCCACTATCGAGCGGTTGTACTTGAACCGGTTGAGAGAACTCAGCCACAAAGAAATTCTTCTGGTCCTTCGCCCATCCTGTAGAGAAGCGATGACCAGCCACTGCAGTTTCCTTCACCTCATCCAGCGCATAATAGGTAGGTTTATCCCATCCGATACCCTGGAAAAGGTCGAGTACCAACTGTGCCTTCTTCACGTCTGCCCCAAAGGTATAGCGATGGAAACCAGCACGCTTGGTGGCGGTAAGTTCCACCCATACATTCGGCTGCTGCAATTTCACCGCATAATAGCCCGGACGAACATTCTCGTTGGCATGATGGAAGAGCACTTCCTTCTGATGAGCATCTGTCACCGGGAGGAAAGCAACATCGCCTAATTCTCCGATACCCGTTCCGCTGAGGTGCTGATGACCAAAGCCGATGAGAATGGAGTCTGACTGATGATAACCGGAACACCAGTCCCAACCACGGGTATGCTCGGTAGGGCCCAGCTGGATATAACCGAAAGGTACGTTGGCACCGAGGAATACATGACCATGACCGCCCGTTCCGATTCTTGGATTGACAAATTGGGTCAGACTGGAGGTTGCCTGAGCTTTATCATGAGCAAAAACGGCTTGTGGATAGTCTCCACCTATCACACAAGCCAACAATAATAATATAGGAAATAATCTTCTTCTCATTTTCTGAATTTAAGATAGATTTTGATGATACTATTTTGTGAATTTTGAGAAAGAGTATGGCGCATCTGACTCCAGAATACCTCTCTGCAAATTCGGTTTTTCAGAAAGGCGGAAAGAGATCTGCGCACCCTGTCTCAGGGAATTCAGGTCAAGATAATTAAGATCATACTTCTTTCCGTTCATCTGCATGTCATCAACATAGCATCCGTCACCTTCCGACTGTATGCTTACCTGCTGTCCGTTCTCCAGATGGAGTTTCATAGACTTGAAGTAAGGAGTACCCAATGCATACTGTCCTGAACCCGGGCAAACCGGATAGAAGCCCATCGCAGAGAAAACATACCAGGCAGAAGTCTGACCGTTGTCCTCATCGCCGCAATAACCATCTGGTGTCGGTGTGTAGAGGCGGTCCATCACCTGTCGCACCCAATACTGGCACTTCCAAGGTTGTCCGCTATAATCATAGAGATAGATGGCGTGCTGGATAGGCTGGTTGCCGTGTGCATAATTGCCCATGTTCATCACCTGCATCTCTCTGATTTCATGGATGGTAAATCCGTAATAGCTATTATCGAAAACAGGAGGGAGAAGGAATACCGAGTCAAGCATCTTGTTGAACTTCTCCTTTCCGCCCATCAGACGGATGAGTCCTTCAGGATCGTGGAATACCGACCAGGTATAATGCCAGGCATTTCCCTCGGTAAAGGCATCGCCCCACTTGAGCGGATTGAAAGGAGACTGGAATTTTCCATTCAGCAATCTTCCGCGCATCAGACCACTCTCCCTGTCGAACACCTTCTCATAGTTCATCGCTCGTTTGGCAAAAGGTTTCAGTTCCTTCTTCGACTTGCCGAGCGCCTTGCCAAACTGGTAGATGCACCAGTCATCATAAGCATATTCCAAGGTACGGGCCACACTCTCATTGATCTTCACATCATAAGGCACATAGCCCAACTTATTGTAGTACTCAAAACCATAACGTCCGGTAGAATTCACTTCAGGATGAACAGCATTGGCTCCATGAACCACAGCCTGCCAAAGGGTCTCTGCATCATAACCACGTAAACCGGAAAGATAAGCATCGGCCACCACAGAGGCTGAGTTGTTGCCCACCATGCAACCGCGATGCCCCGGACTCGCCCACTCTGGCAGGAATCCGCTCTCGAGATAGGTATTTGCAAGACCCGCCTGAATCTTCTCATTCACAGAAGGATACATCAGATTGAGCAGTGGGAAAAGGCAGCGGAAAGTATCCCAGAAACCGGTATCGGTAAACATATAGCCCTTCTGTACGGTTCCGTTGTAAGGACTGTAGTGAACCACCTCACCGGCTGCATTCTTCTCATAGAAAGCACGAGGGAAGAGAACGGAGCGGTAGAGACAGCTATAGAAAGTACGGAGATGGTCAATGTCCTCATCCTCCACTTCTATCTTGCCGAGCACCTCATTCCAGCGGTTTCTACCCTGCTGACAGAGCTGCTGCATATCTGCCTGTCCCAATTCCTGAAGGTTTTGCCAGGCCTGTGACTCACTGATGAAGGAAGAAGCCACACGAGCCACAACCTTCTCGCCTCTCTGACGAATCTTGAAGGAGATGATGGTGCCCACATGATTGCCTTCCTGCTGGTAAGTCTCCTGATAATCGCCCTGAACCATACCCTGGTATTGACCATCCTTCACATTGACGAAAGCCTCAAAATCATGGTCGAACTCGATGACGAAGTAATTTCTGAAATTCTCAGGAACACCTCCACTATTGCGGGTAGAAAAGCCCACCACCTTTCGCTCCTTCGGGAAAACCTTGATGAAGCTGCCCTTGTCGAAAGCATCAACTACCACATGAGCACTATCGGTCTGAGGAAAGGTGAAGGACATCAGGGCTGCACGTTCCGTAGGACAGAGTTCTGCCGTCACATCATAGTCGGCGAGATAGACACTATAATAATAAGGTGTAGCCTTCTCTGCCTTATGAGAGAACCAGCTGGCACGCTGCTCCTCATCAAATACCGGTTTGCCCACGATAGGCATCAATGAAAACTGACCGTAATCATTGATCCAGGGACTCGGTTGATGCGTCTGCTTCAAACCTCTTATCTTCTTAGCTGCATAGGTATATTGCCATCCGTCGCCCATCTTTCCTGTCTGTGGAACCCAGAAATTCATGCCCCAAGGCATGGCGATGGCAGGATAAGTATTGCCTGTGGAAAGTCCATGGTCGGAATCGGAACCCATGAGAGGCTGCACGAAATCTACCGCATTCTGTACATTCACCCTGACGGCTTGTGCCATCAAGGTGAAGAATACAAATATGAACAAAACTGATTTTCTTTTCATAGACAACAGTCTGAATGATTATCTGAAATTGTTTGGCTGCAGGCGATGGCCGTCAGCGTCATTGGTATCAGCCACATCCCACCAGAGCCTTGTGCCCTGAGTATTCACCTTCTGGAGTTCTGGATGAGAAGTGAAGTAAGTGTTGTTATTCTCGTTGAAAGGATAGAGAATGCGCTTGATATTCTTACCCATAGGCACGTCACCTCCACTATTGTTGGTCAACTGATTTGCCAAAGCAGGATAGTCGGTGCGACGGAACTCAGCCCATCCCTCATTACCATTAGGGAAGATAGCCATCCACTTCTGGGTGATGATTGCTTCAAGCTGCTTCTCCTTGTTGTCGCTACCCTCGAACACCTTACCCGTAAGGGCCTTCTCACCATCGATGTAAGCCTGTGCCTTGTCATTGGCAATGCCGTAGTAGTCCATAGATGCCTTGATACCAGACTTATAGTAATCCTCTACGGTACCTGTAAGTTCCATGCCTGCCCATCCACGCAAAACAGCCTCTGCCTTCAGGAACTCAGACTCAGCATAGCCCAAGAGGAGGTAAGCACGCTCACGACTGAAGAAGTAGTTAGGATCCAAGTTCTTGCCCAGACTCTTAGGCGCAGTACGGGTGAGTGAATAATTCAAGGTTCCCATATCAATGACAGGAGCCTGAGCACCACGCTCACAACCTACGAAGTCTTCTCTCTGGCTATCTTCACCTGCCTCCAAAGTGCTCGCTGTCATCTTGCCACGATACCAGCTTACCAAGCAACGTGGGTCTATCTTCTTGGTGGTATAGTTATTACGGCCTGTCTTGATCTTGTATTCTGCACCACCTTCACTGGCGTTGCGATAGAAGTTCTCCAAGTCTTTAGACATCACACTCTCACCATTGTAGCAAACACTACACATCACCAGTGGATGCTCGTTACCACCGTCATTTGTACCTCCCTGGCTTACAGGAGCATACTTAGGAACAATCTGCATATTGTCTTCATTGTTCTGCATCAGACCATACTGGTTGTTGAGAGCATTTTGAGCCTCCTCCTTAGCACGGGCAGGATCTACATTGGAAATACGCAAAGCCATGCGAAGGCGCAGGGTGTTGGCAAATCGAAGCCACTTGTTCCAGTCGCCATGATAGCAAATATCGTCTGTGGTATAACCAATCTGGGTTGCATCCGTTGGCTTGATACTGTCAACAGCCTGCTCCAACATACGGAACATGGCATCGTAAACCTCAGCCTGGGTGTTGTAAGACACATTGTTGGTCTCAGGAATCTTGGCCTGCACATACTCCTTGAAAGGCATATCGCCATAAGTATCGGTATTGGCAAGTGCTAAGAACGCATAGTAGATACGTGTGGCATAGAACAAGTTCTTGTACTTCTTGGTATTTTCGTTGAACTTGTAGGCACGCAACAAGGTACGATACTCACTGCTACGGTCGGTATAGAAATGTCTCCAGCGCGCATTGCTCCATCCATCTTTATAAGAATAATCAGGAGATGCGCCTGCATGCTTGGGCTGGTTGTTGGCCACGAAACCCGCATAGATGTCATGACTCAGGTTGGTAGTAGTCTGATAGTCGTTGAAAAATCCCTCATAGAGGAAGTTGCGGAAAACAGAGTTGGCAGAGCTCAACTCACTCTTCAGCGCCAAGGAGTCTTCCTTGCTCACCTTATAGTCGATATTGATATCGGCATACTTGGTATTGTCATCTTCACCAGGCTGCTCTTCACCGCCGCCAGTAGTGTTATCAGGCAATTCGTATGGATTCTTGCTCATCTCATCCATGTCATAGCAGGAAGATAAACTTACCAATGCCATGGACACAAGCATCGTCTTGAATATAATCGTCTTTTTCATTGTCTTGAACTGTTTATGATGTAGTTGATAGTATTTAGAAGCCTACATTGACTGAGAAACCGAAGGTGCGGGTATATGGCACTGCGGCAAAGTCAAGGGCCTGTGAGAACATAGAAGTATCATAACCTCCATCAGGATTGCCTGGTGTATGTTTCAGCAGGAAGCAGAGATTACGTGCCACGAATGACAACTTCACATTGGTAAGAGGAGTCTTCTTGAGCACGCTCTTTGGCAGGCTGTAACCCAATGCGAGTTCCTTCAACTTGATATAGGAAGCGCTGTGGATAAACATCTCTGCATAACCCTTCTGCGACTTGTACAAACCGATGTTGGAATAGTAAGACTGTGCACTTACCTCCTTGGTATTCACCTGTCCGTCGGCTGTCACGCCAGGAACTACCATATAGTAGTCGCTCACACCATTCAACTCCTTGTACTCACCACGATAAGCCGAACGCTCTGAAGTTCCTACAGCAGTAGCCATACCTTCTGATACACTCACGATATCGCCGCCAAATCGCATATCAAACATCGCAGTGAGACTTACACCCTTATAGTTCAGACTTGGAGTAACAGACATGAGAAGCTTTGGCTCGATGTTTCCGATAGGATGATCGAGGATATACTGCTCCAGATTTCCGCCGGCATCACTACTGGTAACAGGCATCGGAAGACCGTTCTCGCCAATCACCATCTGACCATTCGCATCGCGCTTGATGAGGTTATTGGCATAGATATCGCCCAACTTACCTCCTGCCTTCGCACCTACCTTAACTGGCATGTTGCCATCGCCATTGAAGTAGATGTGATCCACGCCATTAGCCAGTTCATCTACACGGGAGATATTCTTGGAAATATTCATGGTGAGGTCGAACTTGAGGTCCTTGGTCTTGACAGGTGTGCCGTAAAGCATCAGCTCAATACCCTTGTTGGTAATCTTACCTGCATTCACCCATTGCTGTGTCCAAGGAGCAGATGCATCTACAAGCATAGCCTGGTTCTTGGTCTTGGTATAATAATAGGTGAAATCAAATCCCAAACGGTTCTCCAGGAACTTCATCTCAAGACCCCACTCGAAGGAAGACTTGATCTCTGGTTTCAGGTTGTTGTTCTTCTTCACGGTCTGTGGAATTGGCACACGGATGCCATTCTCATAGGTATAAGAACGGGTGTTGTAGAGATTGTATGGATTTGGGTCCTTACCTACCTGAGCGAAAGACAGACGAGTCTTGGCGAAAGTCATCCACGCTGGCAACGGATGGTTGATAGAGCGCATGAAATCGCTGAAGATATAGCTCACACTTGCACTTGGATAGAAGAAAGAACGGTTGTCCTTTGGCAAGGTAGATGACCAGTCATTGCGGGCTGTAAGATCCAATGAGAGATACTCACGGAAAGCCAACTGCAAAGAACCGAAGGCTGAGTACATAGAGCGCTCATGACCATTCTCACTGGCATTGGTCAACTGATAACCTGTATTGAAAATCCAATTATCCTTCTCCAACATATTCTTGGTAGCAGCACTCAGCAACTCGTACTTCTGGTACATGATGTTGGCGCCCAGATTGTAACCCAAGCGCAAATCCTTGGTCACCTGATTGTCACCCAAGAAGAGGAAAGAGATATTGTGCTCGAAGTTGTTTTCCTCCGAACGGCTCATATTATCATCGGTAACAATCTCGCTCCAGTGTCTGCCCGGAATGCTCACAGCAGAGTTACCCAAACTCAAGTCTGTGGCCTGGATGCGTGTGCGATAGTAATCGAAAGCATATTTAGCATTAAACTTCAACCAGTCGGTTACGTTGACATTAGCACCATAGTAACCGAAGGCACGCCAACGCTCATCACTATTCTGGAAGCGATGACGAACATAGTATGGGTTGGCATACTGCATATCTGGTCCGAACCAGTTGCGATGCAATTGGTCCTGAGTTGTATAAGTCTGAAGATCCTGCAAACGCACGTTGCCAGGAATGAGAAGCAACTGGGCTACCTCTCCATTGAGACCAGTCATCGGACGGTTCTCGGCTTTCATGCGAGAAACAGAAATCTTGCTATCTGTAGAAAGATACTTATTGATAGTTCTACCTGCATTAAGGTCAACTATCAGCTTATCCAATTTCTCTCCATCGAAAAGACCCTTATTGCCGTTGAAACCCAAAGAGAGACGGAAATGACCTTTCTCATCAGAATTTCCGAGAGCTACGGTATGGAACTGGGAGAAACCTGTATTGAAGTAATCCTTCAACTTATCGCCATAATAGCGGTAAGCGATGTTCTCACCGAGAAAAGAAGGTTCCATTCTGCCATCAAGCGGAGCACCGAATGCCAACTCGCTGGAAAGCGTCTTGTTGCCATCCTCATCAGTCTTATAAACCGTAGCACCCTGAGAGCCCTGTCCGTACTGCTTCTGCATAGGGATTGTTTCAGCCACCTTACTCCAAGTAAAGTTACCATTGTATGTGATGCCGAAGCCCTGCTTGTGACTACCCTTCTTGGTTGTAACGTAGATCACACCATTACCTGCACGTGAACCATAGAGGGCTGCAGCGTTGGCACCTTTGAGTACCGAGATAGACTCGATATCCTCTGGGTTGATGTCCAGAGAAGTGCCACCACGGTCGTATCCGCCATAAGCAGAAGCATCAGAACTCTGGTTGTCGGTAAAAGGAACACCATCTACCACCCAAAGAGGCTGGTTATTATCAGTAAGAGAAGAGTTTCCACGGATAGTGATCTTGGTAGAACCGCCGAGACCCGTGCTGGAAGTATTCATCTGCAGACCAGCCACCTTACCGTCGAGGGCACCAGTCACAGAAGGGTCGCCAGTCGTATTGAGAGCATCCGCCTTGACATCCTGTACGGAATATCCCAACATCTTCTTCTCGCGCTTGATACCGAGGGCAGTAACCACCACTTCCTTCAGCGCCTGAGAGTCAGGAAGCATCTGTGCGTTCACGTTATGTCCTTCCTTTGCAGCCATATCCATCGTCTTATATCCAAGATATGTAAACTGCAAGACAGGGGCAGGTTCATCGGTCTCGATGGTAAAATTACCATCCATATCAGTTACAGCACGATGATTGGTGCCTTTTACGAGGATGGCAGCGCCAATGAGAGGTTCCTTGTTTTCATCGAGAAGCGTACCCTTATATGTACGTTTCTGTCTTGGTTGCTGGGTGCTTGGAGTTGTAGTAATTTCCTTTTTCTTCAGATAGATGATTCCATCCTTAATCACATAAGATACACCCTTATCCTTCAAGAGCTTGTTTAAAACATCCTCTACCTTACCGTTCTTCACCTGAACGGCATTCACCTGCATCTTTGCCAAGTTGTCGTCGTAAGTAAACTGGTATTTAGACTGTTTCTGGATTTTCTGGATGACTGCTCCCAAAGTGGTCTGAGAAACATTCAACGAAATCTGGGCTTTTACAGATGTCCAGGAACTGGAAACCAACATCAGAGCCAAAGCTGCAGCTGCGGTTTTAGTTTTTTGTAAATGATACCAATGTGTCATAATCCTTGTTTTTAGCATTTAGGTTGTTATAACTACCTTTTGTTGTTATTAATTTCAAATATATAACAGCAAAAAACAAAAAAACACTTACCCAAAAAATTATTTTTTTTGAATAAGTGCTCTCTTTTTCTCGTATAACAGTATAATTAAGGTGTAAACCTTACTAATTCACTACTTCGTGATAAATACTTTACTGCCTTTCACGTGATAGTGGATAGGCAGGGTGTTCTGCAAGAGATCGAGAACCGAGTCGATGGTCTCCTTCTCTTTGATGACACCGGAGTAAGTATTCTCCTGATCGATGGTAGGATCAACAACCACCTGCACATCGTAGATATTCTCCAGCATCTTGGCAATTTCATTCACGCTTGCATTATTGAAGGAAGTCTTGTGCTCATGCCACATTGCATCCTTATAGACATCGGTTTCAGAAACCGTCATGCTACCTAAGCGCGCATCCACACATGCCTTCTGTCCTGGTTTCAAGACGATCATACCCTCATCATGATTTCCTTCTACCCTCACCTTACCTTCGAGCAAACTGACGGAAGCCTGCTGATGAGCCTTATCCACATGGAAATTGAAAACGGTACCGAGCACCTTAACACTCATCACATCGCTCTCTACGATGAAAGGCTTGTGCGGATTTTTGGTCACCTCAAAATAACCTTCACCGTCTATCTCTACCTTACGGTCGGAACCATCAAACTCTTTCGGATATTTGATGGAAGCAAGTTTGTTGAGCCAGACCTTAGTTCCATCAGGTAAAGTAACCGTCGTATCTTTGTCGGCACTGGCCATCACCACCTGCATCTGCATATTAGAAATCGGATTGTGCTGGAGATAGAACCAGGCCAATCCACCCAATACGCAGACCACAGCAATCGCTGCAGCCCGACGCCACATACCTATTATATGCGCATGATGCTCAGCCTGCTGTTCATCCTTCATCTCCCTGATCTTAGCCTGCATTCTCTGTTCAGCAAGCACCAGTTGGGTCTTTGGCATGAACTGTGCCTTGAGCTCATCGCTCAACTTTTCTTCTTTGAAAAGTTCTTGTTTTTCCTCCGGAGAATTCTTCAACATATCCCTTAATGCGATGAGTTCCTCTTCCGTACACTCACCTGCCAAGAATCTCGCCTTTAATTCCTCATTTATCATATAACAATCTTGCTTAATATCCTTTTAAATTAATGATCTAATTAAATACCATAACAATAATTGTTGAGAAAACACTTACTCAATAACCTATAAAAAAGGTATAAAAAACACAAAAAAAGTTCCCAAACGAGCCCTAAGAGACTTTAAAGCCTTATAAATATGGGCTTCAACGGTACGTACGGATACGTTCATCATCAGAGCAATCTCACTATTTTTCATATCCTTGAGATAGCTCAAAACGAATATTTCCCTGCATTTATCAGGAAGTTCCCCTATGGCCTGATTGATTTTTCTTCTCAACTCCATGTTTTCCATGTCCTGTTCTCCATCTCCCAACGAAGAGAAGTAGCACGACATACGCATTTCGTTGATATCTTCAATGGCTGCAGTATTGACTTTCTTATAGCGCTTCAAGTAATTCAATCCTCTGGAGTAAATCGTCTTATAGAGGTATGATTCTATCTGCGGGACATCCGTCTCCAATGCATCCATACGATTCCACAATTCAAGAAAAGCTTCTTGAACTACATCATCGGCAGCATCCTCCCCTACGATACGTTTAGCATAATAAAACATTCGAGGGTAGTACTTCCTAAATATCGCTTGATACGATTCTTCTTTTACTGTCTGCATTACATAATATATCTTTATATATCTTTAGCTATTAGTTCTGATTTAGGTCAGTTTACGCCAGTTATCTGCGTATTTTCTTCACTTCTTGAACTACTTTGGGCGCAAAGATAAGTAAAAAAGATGATAAAAACAAATTTTTGCTTACAAATCAACTATAACA
>ERZ1034998.2291-NODE-2291-length-10636-cov-5.043285_pt1 | contig 10636 bp, 11 predicted proteins | sample MGYA00520621_ERZ1034998 | MGnify/ENA primary metagenome ERZ1034998 (study PRJEB33766, sample SAMN09781748) | gut metagenome | biome: gut microbiome | host: Homo sapiens | place: Madagascar | study: EMG produced TPA metagenomics assembly of the PRJNA485056 data...
GTCAAAAGTATGTATGAATTCCTAAAAAAATAAAAAGATTCTTATAAAATTATGAATTTGCACGCGGCAGCATATTGAAAAAGAAACCACAAGACGTTAAGGTTATGTTAAGGAAAATCCGACAGTCCGATAAGAAACGCCTGCTATGATAGCATCATCAAGCAAACATAGTACAGCGATTGAAGATCAGGAGGATAATTATATGTGGACAAGAGCTGAATTAAAACAAAAAGCAAAAATGGCATTGAAACGTAACTATTGGAAGACCGTACTGATAAGCCTGCTTCTGGCATTACTGGTCGGAGCGGGAGCGGGAAGCAGCTCCGCAGGTGCGCGGGGAGCTGCCGGAAGCGCAGGCGGTGCAGCCTCATACAGTTCAACGGATGGCACAGCGGATACAGGCGAATGGCTGGACGAGGACGACGAACCGTTTTTTGATTCGGACATGACAGGCGGTGAGATTGCTTCCGTGAGCGCATTCGTGGTCTTCGTAGCACTTTTTGCAGCGGTCATACTTGCACTTGCAATCCTGTTTGACGCACTGCTGATCAACCCGGCGGTGGTCGGAACGCGCCGATTCTTCCTGCTGAACCTCAACAGCAAGGCAGAGGTAAAGGAAGTAGGCTACGGCTTTGACAGCAACTACAAGAACATTGCGACCGTTATGTTCTGGAGAGACCTCTACATCGTGCTGTGGTCACTGCTTCTTATCATTCCGGGTATCGTAAAATCCTATGAGTACCGCATGATCGCATATCTGCTCGCAGAGAACCCGAACATGACCAAGGATGAAGCCTTTGCGATCAGCCGCCAGATGATGGACGGACAGAAATGGAAAGCATTCGTGCTTGACCTTTCCTTCATCGGCTGGAAGCTGCTCAGCGTGCTTACACTCGGAATCTTAAGCACCTTCTATGTAGAACCTTACAAGAACATGACAGACGCTGCATTGTACGAAGCACTCAAAAACAACGGTGCAGCCGCATACATTCCTCAGGAGGAGTAAAATGGGATACACAATATTAGTTGCAGACGACGAGGCGGAGATCCGGGATCTCCTGCGTCTGTACCTGGAAAATGCCGGATATGCAGTCGTGGAGGCTGCAGACGGCAAACAGGCGCTCGATGCGCTCCGGCGCACGAAGGTGGATCTGTGCATACTCGACATCATGATGCCGCAGAAGGACGGCTACCACGTTCTTAGGGAGCTGCGCGCGGAGAGCAACATCCCGGTCATGATCCTCTCGGCAAAGGACGCCGATTCCGAAAAAATCCTCGGACTGAACCTCGGCGCGGACGATTACCTGACCAAGCCGTTCAACCCGCTTGAGGCAGTTGCCCGCGTCAACTCCAACATCCGGCGTTTCTACGCACTCGGAACGGGAAGCGGCAGCGTAAAACAGACGATAACGGTGCGGGATCTCTCGCTTGACAAAGATTCCTGCACCCTCAAAAAGGGCGACGAGGAGATCGACCTTACCTCCGTAGAATACCGGATCATGGAATTATTCATGGAACATCCGGGTAAAGTATATACGAAGCAGCAGATTTACGAATATGGCTGGGGCGAGGAATACATTATCGCGGACAATAACATCATGGTCTGCATCAGCAAGCTGCGGGCGAAGCTCGACGAGGACCCGTCCCGCTACATCAAGACGATCCGCGGGCTCGGTTACCGATTGGAGAAATAGATGGAGAAAAAGGAACAAAAGAACGAGATAACAGAACTGCGGGGCTTTCTGATCAAGAATTTTCTGGTCATCCTCGCAGTTGTCAGTGTTGCAGAATATGTGGTGCTCCAGCTGATAAACAGCTTCTTCCTTCCGGCGTCTGACTACTTCTTCTCCGGAAAGATCAGCTGGAACGGGCATCTTAGCATGTCACAGAGCATTTTCTATCTGCTCATCCTTCTGGCGGAGCTTACGTTAGCCGCTGTGGCAAGCGTGCTCCCGGTTGCAGCGCAGGCAATCGTCGGACGGCTGATCTCCATGGTCGAAAAAGCGGGCAGGAACGATATCCCGCAGATCGGGCAGAACGCATTTTCGCAGCTAAGCCGCATGGAAAGCCTGCTGCTGTTTGCAACACTTGTGGTTGTTTTTGCGCTGCTCATCCTGCCGTACGCCATCGGCGCGCTCTGGTATGCGCGCATCACGACGAAAAAGGTGCGTGAGCTTCGCGAAAAGCGGGAAGCCTTGCAGGAGGAATATGACCGCAGGCGGAACCTCATGCTATCGGACATTGCGCACGATCTGCGCACGCCGATCACGACGGTCGCGGGATACGCGAAGGCGCTGGCAGACGGGATGGTGACCGATCCGCAGAAGGTGCAGTCCTATCTGGATGCCATTCAGGCAAAATCCGCCCGCATGGAGGAACTGATACAGCTGCTCTTTGAATATGTAAAGATCAGCAGCGAGGGCTTCGCGCTTGACCGCAAGCCGGCGGATCTCGCCGAGCTGGTGCGCAAGAATGCCGCCCTGATCTACGCAGATGCCGAGTCTGGTGGAATGGAGCTGGAGATCGATATCCCGGAGGAACCATATATGGAAAATGTCGATGAGGTACAGTTCGGGCGCGCACTCACGAATCTGCTCAACAATGCACTGCGGCACAACAGCGCGGGGGCGCGGATATTGCTGTCACTTCGCGTGGAGGCAGACGCGGCGCGCATCACCGTTGCGGACACCGGGGAAAAAATTGCTCCGGAGCTGGCAGAGCACCTGTTTGATCCGTTTGTCATGGGCGATGAATCGCGCAGCTCAAAGGGCGGCAGCGGTCTGGGACTTTCCATCGCAAGCCAGATCATGCAGATGCATGGCTGGACACTTTCCTATTCCGAGGACATCCCGGACTACTCGAAGGGCTTCGTTATAGAATGTCCCCGCAATCACACTGCAATGCTGCCGGAAGCTGCGGCAGCAAGGGAATGAGGCAGAATATTGTCTGAAATAACAAAATAAGGCAGTTTATTTTGCAGATAATATGCTTGTGGTTTGAGGGGTAATCTTGTAGAATAGAAGAAACGATAACCATTCGGCGTTTTTATAAAACGGAAAGGGGGATTTTTATGCATAAGCTATTGATGGCAGGATTTCTGTCGGACATGGATCTTTGCATTCTGGTGTGGCTGATTCTGATCATCCTGTTTATCGTCGGAGAACTCGCAACGGTTGGACTGACATCCATATGGTTTGCAGTAGGAGCACTTGTTGCACTGATCTGTGCATTTTTCGGTGCACCGTTTGGACTTCAGATTGTGCTGTTCATAGCAGTGTCCTTGATCGCGCTTGCCGCAACACGACCACTTGCGAACAAATTCATCAATCGCAAGGTCCAGAGCACCAACGCGCAGAGTCTCATTGGCCAGGAGATCCGTATCAAGGAGCAGGTCAGCAATATCGACCAGACAGGCATGGCGGTCGTACAGGGACAGGAATGGACGGTACGGTCGGCAGATGATGATGTAATCATTGCGCAGGGCGAACTTGCGCGGATAAAAAGCATCAGCGGAGTTAAGCTGATTGTTGAAAAAATGAATTAACATTTTAAGGAGGATTTAAAAATGGGACCACTTGTTGCACTTGTAATCATTGTACTTATTTTACTGATCATCATTGCAAACTGTATTAAAATTGTTCCGCAGGCACATGCAATGGTAATCGAGCGATTGGGAGGATACCTTACCACCTGGTCAGTAGGACTTCACTTCAAGGTGCCGTTCATCGACCGCATTGCCAAGAGAGTTCTTTTGAAAGAGCAGGTAGTAGACTTCCCGCCACAGCCGGTTATCACCAAGGATAACGTAACTATGCAGATCGATACCGTTGTATATTATCAGATCACCGATCCGAAGCTGTACGCATACGGTGTTGAGAACCCGATCATGGCGATCGAGAACTTAACCGCTACCACACTTCGTAACATCATCGGTGACCTCGAACTTGATGAGACACTTACTTCCCGCGAGACCATCAACACCAAGATGCGTGCAACCCTCGACGTTGCAACCGATCCTTGGGGAATCAAGGTTAACCGTGTAGAGCTTAAGAACATCATCCCGCCAAAGGCAATCCAGGATGCAATGGAGAAGCAGATGAAGGCAGAGCGTGAACGCCGTGAAGCAATTCTCCGCGCAGAAGGTGAGAAGAAGTCTACCATTCTTGTTGCAGAAGGTAACAAGGAATCCGCAATTCTTGATGCAGAGGCAGAGAAGCAGGCAGCAATCCTCCGCGCAGAGGCAAAGAAGGAGGCAACCGTCAAGGAAGCAGAAGGCCAGGCAGAAGCTATCCTCAAGATCCAGCAGGCAAATGCAGATGGTCTGCGCATGTTAAAGGAGGCAGCTCCGGATGATGCGGTTCTTCAGTTAAAGAGCTTAGAGGCATTTGCAAAGGCAGCAGACGGCAAGGCTACCAAGATCATCATTCCTTCTGAGATCCAGGGAATCGCAGGTCTTACCAAGTCTATCGTAGAGGTTGGCAAGGAGAATTAGACCAGTCTAACCGAATAATAGATATAGTGTCAACGGCACAAAGGCTACCCCAATTATTGTGGGTAGCCTTTTTCTTATAAAAATGATATACTAATAGAGATTATCCTGCTAGGGGATAATGATTGCACATAACAGCTCAAAGAGGTGTAAGCATGAAAAAAACTATTCGATTTCGCGGCAAGCTGCGAAGTTACTTATATGGACCGTTGACCCTTACCATTGTACTTGCAGTGTTGAACATTCCGGCATACATGTGTGATGTCCGGAGCGGTGCGCTGTTCACCGGATTTACCGTCCTGTATTTTGCAATTGAGGTGTTTACCTATTACTACACGAAGCCCCGGCTGGTCAACGAGATCATCAATTTTGCAACGCAGTATGCCACGGTGCAGAAGCGGCTGCTGAACGAATTTGAGATCCCGTATGCGCTTTTGGATTACAGTGGCAAGCTGCTGTGGATGAATGAGCAGTTTACCCTGCTCACCGGAGTCGGACGCTCATACCACAAATCGATCACGACGCTGTTTCCGAGCATCACGCGCGAGTTCCTTCTCAAGAATGAGCAGGCGCAGGATGTCTACGTTGAGATCGGGGAGCGGAGATTCCGCATTTCCTTAAACCGCATTTATTTTGATGCGATCGCGGGCGACAGCAAGCTCATGGATATCGAAAGCTCCGAGGAGTTTCTGACCGCATTCTATCTGTTCGATGAGACGCTTCTGAACAAGTATATGATCGAGAATCAGGAGCAGAAGCTGGTAACGGCGCTTGTATACATCGACAATTTTGAGGAGGCGCTCAACAGTATCGAGGATGTCAAGCGTTCCCTCCTTATCGCGCTGATCGACCGGCGTGTCAACCAGTATTTTGCGGAGCGCGATGCGCTGGTGCGCAAGACCGAAAAAGACAAGTATTTTGTTGTATTTAAGCAGAAATATCTCCAGCAGCTTGAGGAAGACAAGTTCAAGCTCCTTGAGGATGTCAAGAACGTCAAGGTCGGCAATGAGATGGCGATCACCTTAAGTATCGGAATCGGTATCAACGGCGCGACCTACAATCAGAGCTACGAGAATGCGAGAACGGCAATCGACCTTGCACTCGGACGAGGCGGCGATCAGGTCGTTATCAAGAACGGCGAGGAGATCACCTATTACGGCGGCAAGACGAAGCTCGTCGAGCGCAACACCCGTGTCAAGGCGCGTGTCAAGGCACATGCGCTGCGTGAGATCATCGAGAGCCGTGAGAATGTTCTTATCATGGGACATAAGATCACCGACGTGGATGCCCTCGGCGCAGGCATCGGTATTTACTGCGCGGCACATGTGCTTGGCAAAAAGGCACAGATCGTCGTAAATAATCCAAGCAGCGGAATCCGTCCGCTGATGGAGATGTTTTCCGTGGAAGCGGGCTATCCGGAGGATATGTTTATCGACAGCGAGCAGGCGCGCCAGATGGTAGGACGCAACACGCTCGTCATGGTCGTGGATACGAACCGGCCTAGCTCCACCGAATGTCCGGAGCTTTTGCAGAAGGCAGACACGATCGTCGTATTTGACCACCACAGACAGGGCAGCGAGACGATCGAGAATCCGGCACTTTCCTACATCGAGCCGTATGCATCGAGCGCGTGCGAGATGGTTGCGGAGGTGCTGCAGTATTTCCAGGACGGCATGAAGCTGGAGGCATGCGAGGCAGACTGCATGTATGCCGGCATTTTGATCGACACGAACAACTTTATGACCAAAGCCGGTGTGCGTACCTTTGAGGCAGCCGCTTACTTAAAGAGGTCCGGCGCAGAGACAACGCGTGTGCGCAAGATGCTGCGCAATGACATGGAAGCCTCCAAGGCAAAGGCGGAGGTGATACGCCATGCGGAGGTATACCGCAGCGCATTTGCAATTTCGGTCTGCCCATCGGAGGATATTGAGAATCCAACGATCATCGGAGCACAGGCAGCCAACGAACTGCTGAACATTTCCGGTATCCGCGCATCCTTTGTCCTGACTGAATATATGGGCAGGATCTATATAAGTTCACGATCCATCGACGAGATCAACGTCCAGCTCATCATGGAGCGTCTCGGCGGCGGCGGACATTTCAACATGGCGGCAACGCAGCTTAAGGATTGCACCATTTCCGAAGCAAAGCACATGCTCTGCAATACGATCGATGAAATGCTAAAAGAAGGAGACATAGAGGCATGAAGATAATTTTATTACAAGACGTTAAAGCATTAGGCAAAAAAGGACAGATCGTTGAGGTCAGCGATGGCTACGCAAGAAACGCCATCCTTCCGAAGAAGCTCGGTGTCGAGGCGACCAGCAGGAACTTAAACGATCTGAAGCTGCAGAACCAGCACGCAGATAAAGTGGCAGCAGAGAATCTTGCAGGCGCAAAGGAGCTTGCAAAGACAATCGAGACCAAGAAGGTTGTCGTAAAGATCAAGACCGGAGAGGGCGGCAAGGTATTTGGCTCCGTTTCCACCAAGGAGATCGCAGAGGCAGCCAGGGAGCAGACCGGATTAGAGCTTGACAAGAAGAAAATGCAGCTTCCGGAGGCGATCAAGACACTCGGAACCTATGAGGTTCCGGTAAAGCTTCATCCGCAGGTAACGGCGAAGTTATCCGTACAGGTTGTCGGAGAATAGGGGGAGCCACTTGGAGGAAACACTTATCAAGCGGATCATGCCCAACAGTCTTGAGGCGGAGCAGTCGGTCATCGGTTCCATGATCATGGACAAGGACGCGATCGTAGCCGCCAGCGAGGTTCTGATCAAGGATGATTTCTACCATCAGCAGTATGGAATCCTTTTTGAATCTATGGTCGAACTCCATGAGAGCGGGCAGCCGGTCGATCTGGTCACCTTACAGAACAAGCTGAAGGAGAAGGATGTCCCGAAGGAGATCTCAAGCCTTGAGTTTGTGCGCGACCTTGTGACATCGGTTCCAACATCCGCAAACGTTAAATACTATGCAAATATCGTAAAAGAAAATTCCATGAAGCGGAAGCTGATCCGCGTGACAGAGAACATCGAGAACGAATGTTACGCGGGCAAGGAATCCCTGGAGGTGGTGATGGACAAGACGGAGCATGATATATTTGCTCTTTTGTCAAGCCGCACCAGCGGGGAGTTTGTGCCAATCCGCCAGGTTGTTATGAATGCCCTTGAGAAGATCGAGAAGGCATCCAAGCAGAAGGGAACCGTAACCGGTGTCCCGACGGGCTTTCTGGATCTTGACCGTCAGACCGCAGGCATGCAGCCATCCGATCTGATCCTCGTCGCAGCGCGTCCTTCCATGGGTAAGACCGCGTTCGTTTTGAATATCGCACAGCACGTTGCCTTCCATGAGCACATGTGCGTTGCCATCTTCTCTTTGGAAATGTCAAAGGAACAGCTCGTAAACCGAATGTTCTCTCTCGAATCCAAGGTAGATGCGCAGGCGCTGCGTACCGGTAATCTTTCCGATGCAGATTGGGAGAAGCTGGTAGAGGGAGCCGGGATCATCGGCGAATCCGATCTGATCATCGACGACACGCCGGGTATCTCTATCTCCGAGCTGCGCAGCAAGTGCAGAAAATATAAGCTTGAACATGACTTGAAGCTCATCATCATCGACTACTTACAGTTGATGAGCGGCAGCGGCGGCAAGTCCAGCGAGTCACGTCAGCAGGAAATTTCCGATATTTCACGATCCCTTAAGGCGCTGGCGCGTGAGCTTAGCGTACCGGTTGTCGCACTGTCCCAGCTCTCACGAGCCGTAGAGCAGCGCCCGGATCACCGCCCGATGCTTTCCGACCTTCGAGAGTCCGGAGCGATCGAGCAGGATGCCGACGTCGTTATGTTCATCTACCGTGACGACTACTACAACAAGGACACCGACCTAAAGGGCATCTCCGAGATCATCGTTGCTAAACAGCGTAATGGTCCTGTCGGAACGATCCAGCTCGCATGGCTGGCAGAATACACGAAGTTCGCAAATCTGGAGCATTGAGCTATTGCGGAAAGCAAAAGAGAATAAGTGAAAAGGATGTGTCCCTTTTTTCATTGAAAGCTATATGGGTGATTTCTTATGAAATACAAGGAGGATATCGCTTATGAGAAAGAAGCTACTTATCGTTATAACCGTTATGCTTGCTATTATAGCTGTTTTTGTGGGATTTCGCATATATCTCCATGTAAATTTCGCTCAAAAAGAGGAACTTAAAGAAACTGCTCTCACAAATGGTCCTTGGGCAAGGCAGTCCATTTGGAATACTTCCGATGGTCATGCTTATCTAATATCGCAAAAAACGGACAATGAGAAAATAAACGCTGTTACCGCCTATTTCTACATTGATGAAACATGGTGCCGGTTTGAAGTAAATATAACATATAGCAACACATTGCTTTTTGCCGACGAATCAGATACAGAGCAATTTACGGGGGAATTTGATATTAGGAATAACACCTTCATAGTGAAAGATATTAAAGGCACAGAAGAAAATGCCAGCATCCCTTTTGATGCAATCTATATATTTTCGGAAGCTATAAACTATGATGAAGAGATTTCTAAATTACCATTTGATCGGTAGAAGCGTCAAAACAGCGGCGGTTTAGCGGAAGCTTATCGCCGCTCTTTTTGTCGAAATAACACGATGAAAAACGTTTGAAAGGGCTTGTCCCATTGTTTATAATGAAAGGGAAGCAGATGGAAGTATGGCGCCTGCATCCCGGCGGGCGGTACACGAAAAGGAGGTTTCATATCGTGGAAAAGGTACGTTACATGATCTCCGATGCCGCGCAGATCGCTGGCGTGGAGTCACATGTATTACGTTACTGGGAGGATGAATTGGAGCTTACAGTTCCGAGAAATGAACTGGGGCACCGATACTATACACGGGAGAACATACAGCAATTTCAAAAGATCAAGGAATTAAAGGAGCAGGGCTATCAGCTAAAGGCAATTCGGATGATCCTGCACGGGCAGGAGCCGGAGGCGGCGCTTGTGGGTGGAAGTCAGCCAACCGCCATGACCGCGAATGCGTCTGCACAGACAGACCGGACGCGGGCAGAGGGAAATACATTTGTGCCGACAGACCGGGTACAAGCCAACGACAATGCGCTTACGGCGCGGGGACGGATTCCTGCCGGACAAGCAGCACTTACGCCTGCGGGCAGTCAGCAGACGGCGCTCTCTGCGGAGGAGCGCATGGATCAGTTCCGGGAGTTGATGAGCGATATTGTGGGACATGCGATCGCACAGAACAACGAGGAGCTTAGCCAGACCATCGGGCAGGAAGTGCAGGAGCGCGTCCTAAAGGAGATGGATTACCTCATGCGTGAGCAGGAGGATGCCGCAGAGGAGCGGTTTAAGAAGCTGGATGCTGCGATACGCGGCAGCGTACATAAAAAGCGTTCCTTTTTTGCGAAGGAGAAGGCTGCAAAAGCGCCGAAGGAAAAGAAAAAGCCTGCAAAGCTGCAGACCACATAAAAAAGACCGGAATCTGTATCATACAGGTTCCGGTCTTTTTAGTTCTCTATCGAGAAATGTACAAGGTGCAAATTAACCCTCGTTGATTGCTCCGGTAGGGCAAACACCAGCGCAGGTTCCGCAGCTTACGCATGCATCTGCATCAATTTCGTACTGAGAAGCTCCGGCGCTGATAGCACCTACTGGACACTCGCCAGCGCAAGTTCCACAGCTTACGCAAGAATCAGTAATAACGTATGCCATAATAAATTCCTCCTTGTATAATAATGATCATTATTCGCCACAATCGGCTTAGCATATATTTTAGACTAAAAAAGTATGCCATTCAAGTAGGCGCATGTTTTTATTTTGGCACAATGCCGATTGTATTTATTTAAAAACAATGGTTTATTGTGCAAATAGGGTATGTTACGAGCTTCATGTGAAAGAATATTACCAAGGTTTGGAACAAGAAAAACAAACGAACGGGGATTTGCGTAGTAATTGACAAAATTTGAATGGGGATTTGCGCGGATTTTGAGTTTACATAAACGGGGATTCGCGTTATGCTCGCTTTGTAACTATATCCCAGTGTACATGGTTCCTTTTCTTAACTGATGTTCTGCCATTTCTTGACAATAAAGTTTTTTGTATTATATAATAATGCGAATATTGCATATAATGGGAATTAAAA
>ERZ1034998.2296-NODE-2296-length-10626-cov-5.065178_pt1 | contig 10626 bp, 6 predicted proteins | sample MGYA00520621_ERZ1034998 | MGnify/ENA primary metagenome ERZ1034998 (study PRJEB33766, sample SAMN09781748) | gut metagenome | biome: gut microbiome | host: Homo sapiens | place: Madagascar | study: EMG produced TPA metagenomics assembly of the PRJNA485056 data...
CACCAAATTTTAAAAAGGTATCATTTTTTTATATTATACTTTATTTTAGTGTCACTTCGATACGGCTGATCCTTCCGTCCCGGACATCAAGCGCATTCTCCTGTTTTAATATCTGATCCTGCACAATCCTGGTACTTCCATCCAGATAGGTCAATAACATCTCCACAACGTGGTACTGCCCCGGAAAGTAGTCTTTTTGTTCCTTCACATAGTATGTAACCCAGATGTGCCCCAGAAATTTTGCGGATACGCGCTGGTTCTTTCCAATCAGGTATTGCGGAAGAACCGGAGCAAAGGCTAGGCATAATTCTCCATTTTCCTGTCGAAACGGTTGCTCGCCAAACATCATCAGCTTCCACATACTGATAAATTCGATCGTGGATCCACTTAAACGGGCAACAAATCCCTTTCCGTGAATCTTCGGGTTCGGATTTTTGGAACTTGCAATAAAGGAAGAATTCTCCAGTGTACTTCTTCCATATACCTCCTCATCCAGAAACGGCACTGCTGCATGTTTGAAATCGTTGGCAAACTCTGCATACATCCCGGATTTTAATAGTTCCAGCAGATATTTGTATTCCATGTGAAGCCATATCGATTCATTCTCCAGCCAGCCCGGTGTAAAAGCTCTTGCCCTTCCAAGCTCATAAGATGCATCTGCCAGGGAAGCATTGACTTTATACATGGAAAGCTTCTCATCATACAGATCACTCTTTTTTACATTCTCATAAAGTGTCTGTCTTGTGATTGGAAGCCCTCCTTTGAAAAATTTGTCATCCAATTTAAAGTAACGGACCGGCCCTTCCAGAAAATATGGAACTGTCCGCACCTCAAACGCTGTCGGGATAATTTCTGCCCCTCTCTGTTCATACGCTTTTATCTCATAGGTAAAATAGGTCGGACAGATTCCCTCTCCATAGGTGCACGCCTTTTCAATTCCACACGCCACTGTCCTGGCAAAGCCCTGAAGAACCTCCAGCAGATAGTCACTGCTATATTGCTTGCGTTTTCCGGAAATGCCTTCATACGTCTGCCTGCGGTATTCCTCCTTGGCATCATTGATCCGGTTCCAGAAGGAAAGCCGTTCTGCACCCTTACGGGCATTTGCATACTCTGATTCATCAATCTCATGCAGCTGTTCAATAAAAAGTCCTGTCTCCATAAGCAGCGCATGTGTCTGTGGATATTTTTTAAGGGCCTCTATCGTATAGGTAAGCATTCTCGCAAGCTCATAGGTTTCTGCCATCGAGGAGCCGAGAAGTCCAGGCATACCATTTAGCGCATCATACCATCCCGGTTTTCCGCCCTCCATCTCAATACCCATTCCATACGGATCAAGTGTTGCAAATTTTGTGGCGCATAAGAGCAATAGCTTTTCGATCAGAGTGCTATAAATGACATCGCCTCTGCCATAGTCCGCCCGAAGCAGTTTATCTGCGGTATGACGGGCAGACGCCGCATCCAGCGCATGGTACTGCCGCACGCCTTGCCCGGTGACCTCATAACGCTTATATCGGGGATTTACATTGATCTGGGAAACAAAATATGAGTACGCCGGTTCAAAAAGCATATCCTTCTCTTTTTCCGGGAACACGGACAGATATTCCTCCACCAGATCCAGATTATATGTCCAGTGATCTGTCCAATATCCCTCACCAAAATTTCCGTTCACAAGCCCTTCCGCAAAATCAAGAATGGAAACAAAAAGACTCTCCACTCTTTCCGGTTCTACCTGCTCCAGCAATACCTCATACAATCTGCCCGGAGTAAATGCCCGCTCAACAGTGGCAAGTATCGCTCTCTGCTGCTGTGCGTTTAATTCCTTTAGTAAAAGTGCTGCCTTTTCCCGGTCAATCGAGTATGTAAGCCGTTCTATCCCAAGTGGATTGTAACCGTCTAACTGGATCAGGCTGTAAAAGGTATGAAGATTCTCTCTTCCCACAAAGGGTGCAAAAAACGTATCACATCTGCGATTCTGGTTCACATCACGGAAATTGCCGTTTCCCTGTGAATAAAACTCCGGCGACATAGAGAAATAATTATAGTCTCGTTCGAGATCACCATGCTTGCGGGAATATACATAAAATATTTTGCTGTTGCCTAATTTTATTGGTAATCCCCCACGAAGAACATTATCCAGATAAGTATATTTGCAATATGCGTCAAACCTCTCATCCGCAGTCTCTGTCTCAATTCCGGTACATATCTGTTCTGCCAGTTCATCTGCGCGCGCTCTCTTTCCTTCAAAATAATCCCCATCCGGTTTGTTTTGCAAAAAGTTATGCAGAAGCCGCTTGCAGCCGACCTGTCCAATCACCTCGAAGAAGGTAATGCTCTCCCCTGCCGCCAGTTCTCCTTCCACGGCAAAGAAGCAGCACGGGAGCAGATTGGATACCGCCTGAGGCTGCTTACGGATCTCAGTTAGTCCGCCCTGCATGAAGATCACCGGCTTCTCCAACGAATTGTCATACCCAAACACCCCCTCCGGATCAACCACCGCCGGAAGGAATCCACCTGTTGCCCCTACTGCAAATGCGAAATTGCCACCCTCGATGGTTTTTACCGAAGAAGAGTCTTCCATGCTTGCCCGCACCCTAAAATATGGTACGCCCGTCTCATGGTCCTCAACCTGCATCCATGCCTTTGCAGTCTGTGTCATGTTCTTCATGCTATCCAGCCCCACACCATAGGGAATAAGGGCAGGCATTCCGTCCAGCACCTCAAGATAACATGATTTCTCTGAGGTATTGCAAATCGTAACCTTGCGCACCAGTGCTCCCACATGTTCCTCCGGAAGCGTATAGTAATCAATAGTCGTGTGTAACCCGCTGATGCCATCCCTCTCAACGATTCCAAGTCCATTCATCCGTATATGCATATCCTGTTGCTTTGTCTCATCTGCAAACGGTTCATAAAAGTGCCCGTCTCTCCGGACAAAGGTGCGGAAGCCTGTGCGCTTGACGTTCTGATACGCTGTATGTGCCGGATAAAATTCCATGATTGCATGATCCTTGTTATCAACGCCGAAGCTTACAACCGCCTGCCCCCGATTTACATAATAGCACCAGATTGGGATTCCCTTTTGCCCTGCAATTCCCGGCAGGAAGCTTGCAAATGTGGATTTGCGCCCATAGTCTTTTTTTATGTATTCGTTTGTCATTCTGCTCATAATATATTCCCCCTAATTCAGCTTTACACTTATCTTATGTGTTATATTTGTATCCAGCTTTGCAAGCAGCTCTCTTTTCAAAACAACACTTCCGCTCTCCTGCGTAAGAACCTGCTTGTCATCCAGACATACTTTTGTGATATGGTACTGTCCATAGTCCTTACGCTCACTATTTTCAAAAATGACATACCAGCCCATCCCTTGAAAGCGGAATGCAAGCGATGCAAGACCATCCTCGTCAAACTGCTCTGCTAACAGCTTTGGCTCTACCAAAAGATCCCCAAGGCATCCCCGGATTCCAAACATCTGATTTATAACTGTCATCATGTACCAGCTTGCCGCACCGGTCAGATAGTGATAGAGTCCGCGCCCGCTCCGTCCGAAATATTCCGGGATTCCAGGGTAGATATGGCTTCTCTCAAAGTCCATAGACTGCATATACAGACTGTGCAGCGCCTTATACCCCTCCTTCGCATATCCTCTCTGATACAGTGCATTTGCGAACATGACTGCCATGTGGGAAAATACGGCGCCATTCTCCTTTTCTCCATAGGCAAATCCAAACATCCGCCCCATATCTGTCTTTATTTCCCCAAAGTCTGTATTCAGACGATAACCTCCGCAGGATTCGTCATAAAGATATGTGTCTGCGCTTTTTACGATCGCTGCAATCTGCTCATCCGTTGCTGTTCCCGCCATAATCGCAAACACCTGCCCGGTCAGCATCATACGCACGTTTCCATCATGTACTCCCTCAACGCGATGCCCACTATTGTCATAGTAGCCGTTAAACCAGCCGTTCCATGCGCCATCCGTTACCCATTCATTCTGGCGGATATGATTCAGCATCCAGTTTCCTTTCCCGCGCAGATTCCGTACCAGGTCAGCCGCCTCAAAGGGAATCTGTACTCCGCTGATATAGTGTCTGCATGTGTGCAGATATTTTTTAAGCAGTTCATTCTTTTCCTCAATGCTTTCATATAATCCCGGATCGTCCTTTAAAAGTATCTCAAGCTCCTGTAACAGCATAAAATCCTTTTTTCCACGCTTTGCCGCCTCCTCGATCAAATCAGCGAGATCCAGCAGGTTCATTGCATACGCATTGGTAAATGCAACACTTTCTCCGCGTGCGCCCGCCATATCGATCGCATCATTCCAGTCTGCATCCCGCAGGCGGATCTGATTGTGTTCCCCAACTTCCAGAAATGCTGTCAGGTTCTGAATCAGAAGGTGTTCAAGAACACTTCCGGTGTATTCTCTCTGTCGGACATCCTTCTGCCAGATATCCCCCGGCTTCCATTCCGCATCCGTATCTGTCCCGCGCATAACCTGACCATCCTTAAAATATCTGACCGGCTGCTCCAGAAGATCAAGATCTCCGGTCTGGTCAATGTAGAGCTTCGTCGTGATAAGCGGCCAGACGCCATGATCCATCCAGACACGCGTGATGGAATTGCGGTCCGCCTTAAATTCACCGACATGTTCCCCGATGATAGTTGCATTGCTTCCGTCCATCCGTACTCCGGCGAAATTGCCAAGCAGCATCTGGCGTACCCCTCCCGGGTTCATGAGCAGAAGTGCCAGGCAATCCTGCCAAAGGTCTCTCCAGCCTCTTCCTCCCTTTCCGTAGTCGTGATGCGGCAGAAAAGAGCATCCAAACAATCTGCGAAGCTCCGGCTGGAAGCTCACCCAGTTCATAAACTGGTCAAATACCTCATCCCCGGTGTGATAAGATACATTGACTTTATTCTTCCAATACTGTTTTACCCGTATAAACTCATCCTGCACCTCCTGTAAGGTTGGATAGTCCGCAAGCAGCTTTCTAATTTCTGACCTGCTATGCCCTGTACCAGCAAAAATAATATAGCTTTTGCTCTCGCCTGCCTCAAGCGTTGTTCTGGCAAAACGGAGTCCTCCAAACGCCTCCTGTCCGCTACGCTGCGTGCCTTTTGTTACTCCATCAAGATTTTTTATAACCGCTTCCGGAGTCTCAAGGCTTCCACCTTCCCCAATAAACTCAGCGATCTCTGGATAAAAGCTGCACGGAGCCTCCCCGTTTTCTGTTATTCCTTCCACAAAATACATGGTATCATTGATCTGATGCCCTCGCTCGTCAAAAGAGAGTGTCGGGCATACGTTAACACCTCTGTCCGTAACTGTAACCCTATGTAAAAGAGAGGTCACATGGCGATGATCCCGGATATTGTCTGCACTCCGCCCATAGATTGGAAATGCCGCAACCGGCACAAATGTAACATCCGTTTTATTCTGATTTGTGATTGTTATGATGTGAACCTCTATGTTTTTCTGGATCGGAATATAGGATGTAATGCTGCCCGTTAGTCCAAATTGTCTTGAAATCCGGCTGGTCTGATGCCACATATATCCAGCTCTTACCGTTACCTCTTCCTCTTCCTCCGTGAACTTTTTCGCCGCCTGCGCTGCTGACTGTCCGGTCACTGACCACGCACTCTTTTGCTCTACAATGCACCAGAAGTTACGGCTCGACCGGTCATTATGAAGATTCTCAATGCTCACCGGGGGCAATAAGAAATGATTCTGGTCAAGCTTGGCATCTCCCGCCAGATCCGGTGTGAGCGAACTCTTCATCCCATACTCACCTGCCAGCGGAAAATAAAGTCCCGAGCAGCGCTGTGCTCCCTTTAATTCAAAGCTGCCTGTTCCGTCAATGAATGTACAATTTGCCATAATTCCTGATCTCCTGTTCCTTTTATAAGCGATACTTTGCTACTCCAATTTAAATGATGCCACCGACAGCCTGCCAATACTTTGCACCGCTCTTACTGCCTTGTGCCTCTTCTGATTCATCTGCTTTGTATCTGTCGAAAGTTCATCCAGATGGTCAGCTAATTTAAGACTGTCTGCTGCCCTCTGATAAGATATGCTCCCAACCAGAATGATAAAAAGTATTGATACCAGAAATCCTCCAAACATCTGTACACGGATTGGTACTCCGATTTTTTTCTTCATAGTATTACCTCCTGCACCCTTCCTATCTTCTTCTATCATAAAAAAAAGGAACCTTACAAATAAGGTTCCTTTTATCATATAGGTGTCATTTTTTTAGTTTTTATGATCAGAGCATTTCTTTTAAGAGTTTGTTCACCAGTGCCGGATTTGCCTTGCCCTTCGTTGCCTTCATCGTCTGGCCGACGAGTGAACCGAAGGCTTTTTCCTTACCGTTTCGATAATCCGCTACCGCCTGTGCGTTCTCTTTTAAGACCGCCTCGATGGTCGTCCGGATCTCGCCCTCATCATTCATGCTCTTAAGACCGTGCTCCTCGATATAGGTCTCCGGATCGACATCCTCCTCGAAGATCATTTCAAATACCGTCTTTCCAACACCCGCGTTGATCGTGCCCGCATCGATTAGGTCGATCAGCTTTGCAAGATGAATTGGAGAAAAATGAAGATCTGCCGCATCCATATCATGTTCCTTCAAAAGCCGCATCGTCTCCACCATCAGCCAGTTGCTCACCTTTTTCGGCTTGTTGCAGATCGCGGTGGCCGCCTCGAAAATATCTGCCATGTGCTTAGATTCCGTCAGGATCTTCGCATCGTATTCCGGTATGTCGTACTGCTTCTTGTAGCGCTCCAGCTTCTGCGCACGAAGCTCCGGCTGCTTTGCCTTGATGCTTGCGATCCACTCATCAGAGATCACGATCGGCACAAGATCCGGCTCCGGGAAGTAACGGTAATCCTGCGCATCCTCCTTGGAACGCATCGCGTGGGAGGATTCCTTGTTGTCATCCCAGCGCCTTGTCTCCTGAACGACACTTCTTCCCATCTCCAGAAGCTCGATCTGACGGGCGCGCTCCCCCTCGATCGCGTGCGCGATCGCCTTGAAGGAGTTTAAGTTCTTCATCTCGGTTCGTGTTCCGAAGGTCTTAGCCCCCACCTCACGGACGGAAAGGTTGACGTCGGCACGCATGGAGCCTTCATTTAGCTTACAGTCGGATGCACCAAGGTACTGGATCGTCTGGCGCAGCGTCTCAAGGTATGCGATCACCTCATCCGCCGAGCGCATATCCGGCTCCGATACGATCTCGATCAGCGGCACGCCGGAACGGTTATAATCGACGATGGAAACGTCCTCCCACTCGTCATGCACCAGCTTTCCGGCATCCTCCTCCATGTGGATCTCATGGATGCGGACATTCTTCTTACCGCTTGCTGTCTCAATCTCCACATATCCGTTTCTGCAGATCGGCAGATACAGCTGCGAGATCTGATAGTTCTGCGGGTTGTCCGGATAAAAGTAATTTTTACGATCAAATTTGCTGTATTGGGTGATCGTGCAGTTTGTTGCAAGACCAACCGCAACCGCGTATTCCACCACCTGTTTGTTTAAAACCGGAAGTGATCCCGGCTGTCCGGTACATACCGGACAGGTGTGGGTATTCGGCGCACCTCCGAAAGCGGTGGAGCAGGCACAGAATATTTTTGTTTTTGTTGCAAGCTCTACGTGAACCTCAAGTCCGATCACGGTTTCATACTGCTTCATATTACCTGTCTCCTTCCCCAGCCAACGGGCTGTGCTTGTATTTTCTCGTCCGTTCAAAGCTGTACGCTGCGCGGATGATCGTCTTTTCCTCAAAACAATTTCCAAGAAGCTGTGCTCCGATTGGAAGCCCCTTGGAATCGGTTCCACATGGGAATGAGATTCCCGGCAGTCCTGCAAGGTTTGCAGAGATCGTATAGATGTCGCCAAGGTACATCTGGATCGGGTTGCTTAGGCTCTCTCCGATCTTCGGCGCTGTGGTCGGTGCAGCCGGAGCCAGGATCACATCATATTTTGCAAAAGCGTCGTCAAACGCCTTTTTGATCAGTGCCTTCACGCGGAGCGCCTTCAGGTAATACGCATCATAGTAGCCGGAGGAAAGCACGAAGGAACCAAGCATGATCCTTCTCTTTACCTCTGCCCCGAACCCTTCCGAGCGGGATTTCTTGTACATGTTGTGAAGTCCATCATATTCGGCAGCGCGATACCCGTATTTAACACCGTCAAAACGTGCTAAGTTTGAGCTTGCCTCCGCACAGGCGATGACGTAGTAGGCAGGGATCGCGTACTTGACAAGTCCAAGGTCAAATTCCTCTACCTCTGCGCCCTTTTCCTTTAATCTGGCTGCGACACCAAGCACCGCGTCCTTTACTTCCGCGTCAAGTCCATCCCCAAAATAATCTCTCGGAATTCCAATCTTAAACCCCTTGACATCATCTGTGAGTGCATCCGTGAAATGGTAGTCCTCACGCTTTACCGAGGTGGAGTCCTTCGTATCATAGGAAGCAATTGTCTCAAGGATCGTTGCACAGTCCGTAACATCCTTCGCGATCGGTCCGATCTGATCCAGCGAGGAACCGTAGGCGATCAGTCCGTACCGGGAGACCGTTCCGTAGGTTGGCTTGATTCCGGTCACGCCGCAGAAGGAGCTTGGCTGCCGGATGGAGCCGCCGGTATCTGAACCTAACGCGAACGGTACTTCCTCCGCCGCAACCGCTGCACAGGAGCCACCGGAAGATCCTCCCGGAACGTGCGCCGTGTTCCACGGGTTCTTCGTTGTGCCGTATGCGGAGGTCTCCGTAGTACTTCCCATCGCAAATTCATCCATGTTCGTCTTTCCGATGATCACTGCACCTGCTTCCTCCAGCTTCTTTACTGCCTCCGCGGAGTAAGTCGGTAAAAAGTTGTACAGGATTTTGGATGAGCAGGTGGTAAGAAGCCCCTCCGTACACATATTATCCTTGATCGCGACCGGAACACCCGCAAGCGGTCCGGCAAGCTCTCCCGCGTCGATCTTTTCCTGCACCTGCTTTGCTCTTGCAAGCGCGCCCTCCTCGTCAACCGTCACAAAGCTGTTTACCGCGTCCTCCTTTTCCCCGATTGCTGCAAGTGCCGCGCGGACAGCTTCTTCAACGGAGACTTCTTTTGCTTTTATCTTCTTGCCGAGTTCAACGGCAGTCAATGACATCAAATCCATGTTGTTTCCTCCTCTGCCTGTTTACTCACCAATGGTCTTTGGCACCTTAAAGCCGCCGTCCTTCTTGACCGGTGCGTTCTTCAAGGTCGCCTCGCTTCCGTCGCCGTTTGTGACAACATCCTCACGGAATACGTTGTTGACCGGAAATACATGGCTCATCGGCTCAATGCCCGTAGTGTCAAGCTCGTTCAACAGGTCAATATAGTCAAGCATATCTGCCATATCCTTCTTTGCCGCCTGCGCCTCCTCCGGGGACAGCTCAAGCTTTGCAAGGATTCCTACATATTCCATTGTCTCATCTGATATCACGTTGCGGGCGATTCCATCCTCGCCGATCACCTTAGTCGCGGTTGCCGCCGGCTTGGCTGCCGCTCCGGCTTCATCGAAGCTGTCTGCCTCATCAAGAGCTGCACTGCGCAGCTTCGCATAATATACGGCATCCACGATTCCCTGATTATTGCGGTCGGCTTTTCTTAATGTTCCCTCGTATTCCATTCCGGCCGCCGCCATGACCTTGCCGGAATTTGGATTGCTGGAGTCGTGGTATGCTTCCACTCGCCCCACCCCGACTTCGCCTAAGAAAAAGCGGATCACTGCAGTGAGTGCCTCCGTCGTATAGCCTTTGTTCCAGAACTCTTTTCCGATGCAATAGCCGATCGTAACACATTCCGTATCGTTGTTTACCTTTACGGCTCCGATGGAGCCGATCGGCTGTTCAAGGTCATTTAACTCGATCGCCCACTGATAAAACTCCTTGCTATCGTACTGCGATACCCAATCCCTTAATACTGCCTCGCTGACCTCCACACTGCTGTGCGCCGGCCAGGTCAGATACTTTGTTACTTCCGGGTCACTCGCCCAGTTATAATACATATTCTCTGCGTCTTCTATCTCAAATCTTCTGAGCGTCAGGCGTTCCGTCGCCAGCTCTATCGTTCCCAAATGATTCACGCTTCTATCTCCTTTCGTTGTTTCCCTTTTCACGATTGCCTTATGGTTCGAGACGGCTTAGATCCCGCGGGAAGAGAGTTGCCTCACGGACATTGTCCTCACCGATCAACTGCATCGTCAGACGTTCCAGTCCGATGCCAAGTCCGCCGTGCGGAGGCATTCCGTATTTGAATGCGGACAGGTAATGCTCCATGCCCTCGGTCTCCATGCCACGCTTTGCGATTTTTTCCATGAGCTTCTTGTAGTCATGGATCCGCTGACCGCCTGTGGTGATCTCAAGTCCGCGGAACAGCAGGTCAAAGCTTAACGTGTAGGTCTCATCCGCCGGGTCATCCATCGCGTAAAACGGACGCTTCTTGGATGGATAATGAGTGACAAAAACGAAATCGCTGTCGTATTCCTCCTTGAAATACTGTCCGATCAGAACCTCCTCCTCCGGCTCAAGGTCGAATGGGTTACGGAAGCTCCGGTTGTATTTCTCCGCGACACGCTGCTTCGCCTCATCAA
>ERZ1034998.2298-NODE-2298-length-10603-cov-4.239856_pt1 | contig 10603 bp, 8 predicted proteins | sample MGYA00520621_ERZ1034998 | MGnify/ENA primary metagenome ERZ1034998 (study PRJEB33766, sample SAMN09781748) | gut metagenome | biome: gut microbiome | host: Homo sapiens | place: Madagascar | study: EMG produced TPA metagenomics assembly of the PRJNA485056 data...
TCCTTTTCGAATTTTCACCTGCCTTAATCCCTTTTCATCAATTCCTGCTTTTATATACACATTTGGGGTGCCTCGACATGAGGCACCCGGTCTTTTAATCCAATTGAATAAAGTTATCACTATAACCTATTTGTATTATGCTTCCCTTTTCCAATCGGATTTCCTGATTCTTCGGCAATCGTTCTCCATCGTCTAAATAGGTTCCATTTTGAGAGTAATCCGTCACCTGATATGTCTGATGTTCCTTATCATACTGAATCCGACAATGCCGGTCACTGACCTCGGTTGAATCAAATATCAGCTGACTACGATTTGGATTGCTTCCAAGAATCAGAGTTTCTTCTGGCAAAAGTTTCAGATGTACCCCCTGATATACTCCAGATAAAATAATCAATTCTCCTTCATACACTGACAGGGCATCTTCCTCTCCGTCATCATCCATGATCAGAGCACTCAGCCAAAATAATATGGTTCCTATGATCAGAAAAATAATAATTCCGGTTATTACAGCAAATGTAGCTGACTGCCCCCGCTTTTGCAGAGCCGTTCCCATCCAAAGAGCAATCGCAAAGCTCAGTATGAAATTAATACACATCGCAATTCCCAACACCACCGGTGTGGTCTCTTTTTTTATTATTTTCCAGTTCATATTCCTCACCTCACTAAATCAATCGGATTGTAATAATCTGATTTTCGCCGGCTCCCGGAAGTATAATCTGCAGATACAATCCAATTAACATTCCATCCTGATTTTTATTGCTAACTAATCGAATTCCGGGTTTTGATAATGCCGCTTTTTCACTTGATGCATCATCTTCTGTATCTTTGCTTCCTTCTTCCTGTTCGCCTGCTGCAATGACAGTATAGTTATTAGTTTCTGTCTGATTATTCACTACGTTTGTCTCTGTTCGGCTTTCATTTCTATTCTCTGTATTACCGCCGATTATGTAATTCAAAATGGTTGTAATATTGTTATTAACAGTTACTTCTTTTTTCTCTGCTTCTGTTGCAGGTTCCTCAGTACTTGACTCCTCGGTCGTGGCCGGTGCCTCCGTTGTTGATTCTTCGGTACTTGACTCCTCGGTCGTAGTCGGTGCCTCCGTTGTTGATTCTTCGGTACTTGACTCCTCGGTTGTGCCCGGTGCCTCCGTTGTTGATTCTTCGGTACTTGACTCCTCGGTCGTGGCCGGTGCCTCCGTTGTTGATTCTTCGGTCGTACTCTCTTCGGTTGTAACCTCCTCGGTCCTAACTTCAAACTCTATAATGTTACTGGTTGTTGTTGCAAATACATTACATGCTTCTACATATGCCTGATACTTTCCAGGTGCCAATTGCAAAGCAAGACTTGTTCCTTGCATTTCTCTGTCTGCATTCTCTCCTTCTCCGGTAATATATACATTGTAATAATCTGTGTTTGCCGTTGCATTCCAGCTAAATATCGTTTCAGCCCGATCCGTCCCCGGTGTGCAGCTTAAATTTGGCACTTCCGGCTGCTCCAGTCGTTCAAACTGATACATCTGTGCTCCACTGCCGTTCAAAGGATATAACTTAATATTGGTTCCTTCATCAAAGCTATGATTAGCAATATCCATAACACAAGCACCGCATGCTGTCTGGATATGGTATTGGTCCTGATACTGATATATATTCCATCTCTGTGCAGCACCATCTACATAATCTGCTACGCGAATATTCGTTTCTGCCGCATCTACACCGCCTTCTGCCTCAAGAACCTTATTGTCTATGCTGTTATATATGGTATACGTTCCGTCTTCTCTTCTAACAAATCTCCAGACCTGTCGTTTAATTTCATCTGAAGATCCGCCTTTTTTTCTACTGGATACATTATCCTGATCATTTGTTACAACTGTCCCAATTGACGGATTTGTAATATATGCATAAAAACTATCTCCAACATCAACCCTTGTTCCAATCTCAGGTGCCGGTGTTTCCGGCTCTGATGTACTACCTGTATTGATCAGAATCGTACACATCCGTTTTGCGCTACCCTGTCCGTAATTCCATGCAACATGGGTCCGGTCATTCGTATGTCCGTTAATAATCGGAACCCCATTGCTGTCATAACCAACACAGATCATTGCATGTGACCACGGTACTGATGACCAACTCCACTGATAAACCACCGGATTTCCCGGAAGTATCTGATCTGCCGTTGGATTCTCTATCACCTGATATCCTCTGTTTTGCAATGCCTGCACAAAAGATGGGACATAAATCCATGCAGATATATATGGCTTCCAGTCATCTCCTAATTCAAGACCTCCGGCACGCAGACACTGGGACACATAGTTTGCGCAATCTGCTTTGGGATAACTCTCGTAATCCGGATTTCTCTTACTGCCACTCCAGGCTTCTGCATATTCACATGCAGCCTGAGGATTATAGCCACTGGCATTTACCCTTAACTCTAATGGATCAAAAACAACTGTTGTTGCCACGACTGCAACTACCAGTATTAGTGCCAGCCAGCCCTTTCTTTTTAACTTCATTAATATACGTTTCATAATGATCGCTCCTTTCGTATTTTCTGTTTCCTTTTGAAGTAATCATATATAAAACTTTATCTATATTATCCACTTTGCTACTTTTGGCATTTATTTTGTAAGCATTAACACCTTTTTCAATTTAACTGTATAACATTTTCCTCATTTCCAAATGTCAAAATCGTACCGGGCGGAACTCTTTTCTTCTCTTTGTGCAAAGGTATCTTCTCTTCTCCTATGAATGTACCATTTTTAGAATAATCACATATCGTATAATCATTTCCGTAATAATTAAACCGAATGCCACAATGCATCCGACTGACTTTACTCCCATGAATCACAACATCTACCTGATCCGGATCTCGCCCCAATACAACCTCAACATTGTTCCGTATTTCAATTCTTCTTCCAATCAGAGTTCCTTTCAATCCTATGATGCCACCCTGTCGGTTCTGGTTCATACATAAACTTTGCGTCAAATATACATCAGCCACTTTCTCATCTCCTTTGCTCCTACTATTCGAACATTTTTTTCAAGCTATCATAATACCTACGACTAATTGGTATCTGCACATCCTGTATAATCATTCCACTCCGACTGAATTCATTCACATATTGTTTCTGCACTATATAGCTCTGATGGCAACGAACAAACCCCTTTCCCTTTAACAAATCTTCCATGGCATCCATTTTTTCATAAAACTCTGTTTCGCCATCCCTCGTATGTAAAATAATCTTTCGCTTATCACTTTCCAGATAAAAGATCTGATTCAACGGTATTCTCCTGATATTTCCCTGGACTTTAACATTTAGACATTCTGACGTGTTCTCCAGTTCATCCAGATACCGAATCAGCTCTTCTGACAACCGTTCAGCAGAGCATGGCTTCAGAATGTATGCAAAAGCCTTACAGGTATATCCTTCAAAAATATGCTCCTGCGACCATGTTATAAAGATAATATCCACATCTACCTGCATTCTCCTTAATTCATGTGCCAGATCCATTCCATCCGGCTTTGCCATGTGAATATCCAACAGTAAGAGATTACACTCGAATTTTCCTGACTGAACCTCTTCAAGCACCGCTTTCCCGCTTGCATATCTACGGATTCGGATATCTGCCTTTGAAAACATGATTCGGCTGACCATTTCCTGGATTTCTTTTAATTCAATTTCCTGATCTTCACAAATCCCTATTGCTAACATCCTTGTCTCTCCTGATCAATATGCTGCATATACCTTTACTTCCCTTGTATTGCATGGCCCATCCGGCTTGGTTCGCGTCCATTCGCCTACAGTCGTAGTCGTCTTTGAAAAATCATAAATCTTTGTACGATAGTGATACCAATAGTTACGTTCACGTTCCGCCTTGGATCTGAAATTCGCATCTAAGGAAGCATATGTATTTGGCCCAGCATCACTGTCAGCACTTAGCCCGTTATAATATTGATAACTTCCTACCATCGTATATGTATCGTAATCATAATAACCATTTACACTGATTACTGATTCTGTTAAATAATTCAAAGCTGTCTGAATCCATTTAATCTCCTCCCTGTATCCATAATCTCTTCCATGTACATACGTCTGCGTTGGATATGGGTATGGGTTGGTATATACCGGATCCGCATATATTTCACTTGTAACGGTTTCCCCATCATATGTTCTTTCTTCTCTTCTTGTCGAACTTGGAACTGCCTGTGACCAGTCACTATAATGATAGCCTGTCAATGTCCATCCCGGCAGAGAATCTGACGTAGAAGTTGTTGTCTGTGTTGTTGTAATAATCGGTTGATACTCTGTATAGGTGGAATTATCACAGGCTATAATACTGACTGCTGATCCTTTTGCCACCTTGGTTCCTGCAGTTGTTCCCTGCCACAGCACGGTTCCGTTTGCTGTATTATCCCTGCTTCGCTTGGTTACATCACCCAGCTTTAAACCGACTCTTTCCAATGCGCTCCTTGCTTCCTCCTGTGATAACCCTACCAATGTCGGAACTTTTATCTTTCCTTTTTCCGGATCATCCGGCTTCGGTGGAGCTTCGGTCGTCCCGGTTGATGGTTCCCTTGTAGATGTGGTCTCAGAACCCGGTCTTCTGGTCGAGGTTGATGCATCCCGTGTGGAAGTATTCGCTCTGGTTGATGTATTGCCCTTAGTGCTTTTGCCACCTTCTGTTCCTCGATCTGTAGTTCCGGAACCTCTGTTGTCTGCAACCGCAGTGGAATTATTATTCACATTCGGATTGCCTTTACTGATATAAATCGTAATTGTTGTCTGCGGCTCAACCTCAGAACCGGCAACCAGACTCTGTCGAATAACATGATCCTTTGCTACCGTATCATTCTTCTCATACTCTACTGCTACCGTTAATCCGGCCTGCTGCAGTATACTTTGTGCATCTTCCAAAGACTTATACTGAACATCCGGTACACGCACAGAATCTACACCCTCACTGACAACAACACCTATTTTTGTTCCCTGTGCTACTGTACTTCCTGCTTCTGTATCTTGAGAAATAACCTGTCCCTTTGGAACAGTCGCACTCTTTTCGGTTCCTGACTTATAGATATACAATGCGGCATTTCGAATCTCTGACCGCGCAATCGTCCAGTTTTTCCCCGTTAATTCCGGTACTGTTGTCATAACATCTGTCTTATAATCCGGCATTCCGGTTGATATATTCAGATCTATCGTAGATCCTTTCTCTACTTCACTGCCTTCTTCCTTACTTTGTGCTGAGATATATCCCGGTGCGATTTCACTTTCCTCCTCCGTTGTCTGTGTGTAAACACTCATTTCATCCATCGTGCCTTTTCCGTCTTCAGCACTGATTCCTTCAAGATTCGGCATATATATAATCTCTCCGCCGGCACTGACAACTACTTCCAGTGCAGTCCCTCCGGACACCACTTCGCCATCTTCCAGATTCTGAGATAATATCTTATCCTTTGGTATCTCATCTGAGTTTTGCTTGTCCACAATCTGAAGCTCCAATCCTCGAGACTGCACTTCCTCCTCAGCTTCATTCACAGCGTAGTTTATTACATTGGGTACATATACCTCATTAGAAGCCAACAAGCCGGAATCCACAATTGCTTTCATGTCAAAGTGGATTACATTCGTTGCCAGTAGGATACCAACTGTTACAATGATTCCGGCGGCAATTCCGGCACTGACTTTCACCCACAACGGCCATCTTCCGATATCCATTTTACGGGCATGTGCCTTTCGTCTTCGTACTTCTTCAGAATTCAATTCTTCTTTAAATTCTGCTGCCGATTGTGTCCGATCCTCTATTCGAATGTTCATGGCATTCATGATTGCCGTATCCAGGTTCTTAGATATCTTTGCACCTTTTTTTGATGGTGGCTGCAGAGTATCCTTTCCTGCCCGCTCCATAGAATCTTCCGGAGTCATACCGGTCAACATCTTATACAAGGTTGCTCCACAAGCATATACATCTGTCCATGGTCCCTGATCTCCCTTGCTTCGATACTGCTCCTCCGGAGCATATCCCTGCTTAATAATGACGGAGAGACTCTTACTATGTGTTGTTGTTGCATATCTGGCAGCTCCAAAGTCCAGAATCTTAACCTCTCCCTGCTTAGTCAGGAAAATATTATCCGGTGCAATATCCCGGTGAATAATGCCAATTTTATGTACCTCCTGTAGAGCCTCCAGAATCGGCATCATAATATTTAATGCTTCATCCGGATCCAGCTTTCCTTCTCGTTCCAGCCGACTCTTTAATGTTTCACCCTCCAGATATTCCATAATAATATAGGCTGTTTTATTCTCCATAAAACTGTCATAGATCCGCACGATACCCGGCACATCTTTAAACTGTGCCAACCGTCTGGCTTCCTCTATAAACTTATCAATTCCGGAATAAAACTGCTCTGTCCGCTCACCAGAATATACGGTTACTTCTGTCTGCCCCGGCATACGAGTTGCGAACTCACTTGGAAGATATTCCTTAATAGCAATCTTTTTCTCCAGAAGTCCATCATATCCGATATAATAAACCCCGACCCCGCCATATCCAATCACCCGTCCGACGATATATTTTCCTGCAAGCACAGTACCCGGTGTGATATGATAAGCTTCCTTTGCCGGCGTACCATCCACATATCCGCAATACGGACATGTCGTATATTTATCATTGATTTTTTCCATACAACCCAAGCATAAACGTTCTGCCATTCCAAGCTCTCCTTCCATCACCTGTATTTACTATGTCAACTAAAAAGTCAGTTTATCCAAATAATACTCATTGATTATTTCATACTTCTTATTTGTATCTAAAAATGCATCATATGCTTTCTTATTAACCGGAATTGCATTTTTGTTGACAATATGCATTGTCTTCTGTGGGCCCTCTGCCAGCATATATGCCAACAATACCGCCGCGGCATGTTGTTCTTCATCATTCGCCTGCGCGCTGATGGAATAGCAATCCACAAACTCTCCCTTCACTGTATCTGATACAATCGGCCGCATTTCATACAATCCTGCCACCTCATGATTCATATAGGTCAGCTCATTTGTCCCAGCCAGATAGTATGTAAGCTTTCCGTCTCTAAACATATCCTTAGCAGTATCGGTAGCCTCTTCTTTTTGCCCTGCTTGTTCCAAGTCTTTAATGTACTGATCATGTGCTGCCTGAATATTTCCGGCATCTTCTCCAACTAAGCTTTGAAATACGTAATCCTGCATATCCGGTGCAATAAAATAATTTAAGGCATCCTCTCCCTTTCTGACCTGATCCAGAGTTTCTACCTCTACATTATCAATATCTACACCTTTTCCCCTTCGCACATATGCAACCGGAACCACAAATCCCATTGGCATTTTTTTATTTTCTATAATTTCTTTTTTGGCATCATTCAGAAAATAATACTCATTTGCATTGATATACGTATAGACATCCTTGACATCCGCCATAATATCCTGCATGCTATCATCCATGCCATCACTTACAAATACTGTAGGCAATGTTTTGGCATCGGCTGCCTTTGCAATCTCTTCCGCATATGAATCCTGTGGAATTTCTCTGATTTCAATATCTACCTTAGGTTGATCCTCCTGAAACTTTGAAACCATTGTCTGAAGCATTTCGGTTTCTTTTCCGGACTCTTCATTCTCCTTTATGGGAACCCAGATACTAACTGTTGTTTCCGGAAGTTCAACCTGTGCCTTTTTATCGGAAAAAGAACGATATGTAAAAAATCCTCCGATCAGAAGCACGACCACAGCTGCCCCTATTGATATTCCCCGCTTTAGTTTTCTTCTCTTTAACTCTGCCTTTAAATCCGTTACCTTCTTTTTATCCAGAATCGCATTCTGAAAATCCTCAATGCTTTGGAATCGCAAATCCTGATTCAGTGCCATTCCTTTCATTAAAGCATTTGAAAAATTTTCCGGTATTTGCGGATCTAATTCTGCCGGAGATTTCACATTATCTTCTACAATACGATTTACAGATTCTTCAGGCACAATACCGGTAACAATTCGATACAAAGTAGCAGCCAATGCATATACATCTGTCCATGGTCCCTGTTTACTCTTCGAACGATACTGTTCCGGTGGTGCAAATCCCGGTTTTAATATAATGGATAAGGTTTTCTCTTCTTCACCGGTAGAAAACCGTGCCGCACCAAAATCAATTAATTTTATCTTGCCATCCTCGCAGATAAAAATATTATCTGGACTGATATCCCGATGTATAATTCCTTCCTTATGTATATCTTTCAGTGCTTCACAGATAGAAGATATGATTTCTATCGCCTCATCCTTCTTAATCTTTCCACCTACTGCCTTTACATATTGCTTCAATGAAATTCCGTTCAAAAATTCCATTACAATATATGCCGTGTGATTCTCTTCAAAAAAATCATAGACATTCATAATATGGGGATGCGTACTGAATTTGGCCATATTTCGTGCTTCATCAAGAAATCGTTCCACCCCTTTTTCAAACTCAGTTTTTCCATTTCCCGTATAGATAATGACTTCTGACTGCCCCGGGATTCTTTGAACAATTCCGGCCGGATAGTATTCCTTGATAGCCACCATAGTTTCCAAACGCTCGTCCCAGGCCCGGTATATAACACCAAAACCGCCAAATCCAACAACCGTTCCGATTACATATCGATTTTGTAGCCGAATCCCCGGCATAAGATGGTACGGTTCATCCGGTGCAGTTCCCCGGACAAACCCACAATGAGGACATACTTCATAACGTTCCTCATATTCTTTCATACAGTTTAAGCAACGGACTAGCATCTAACTTTCCTCCTATTGCAACCGGAATGAATTCTTAGAATCGCCTATATTAAGAATACTGCCTGCCGGTAATATTTCTTCCGTTCCTTTTGTCAGTCTCCGCTTTCCTGCAAATGTACCATTCGTAGAGTAATCTATTACTGTATATTTTCCTTTCTGCGGATCATAAGTAATCTTACAATGACGTCTGCTTACCTTTGGTGATTCGATTACAAGCTGTGCTTCAGATGCATCTCTGCCAAGAACGACTCCTGCGGCATCTAACGGAAGTTCTGCGCCTGCATACATACCGGAAATACCTACCAATACACCAGCCTTTGCCTGCACCTTATTACCAGTCGTATTAGCAACTGAATTCACTGCATCTCTGCTACTTAACCGATAAATTCCACAACCTAAAGCAAGAATCTGTAACACTATAAATCCCCAGAAGCCGATTCCCATGCTTCGAATCATAACCTGAAATACCAATGTCCGAATCATTTGCAGATAGATAGTAGACAACTCCGGTACCAGATTTTTTACAATGGTTAAACACAGTCCCGGTATTGCAAAAAAGATAGTAACGCATAATACCAGATTGATTCCCACAAAAACACAAGACATTACACGTTTATTTTCTGCTTTTCCCCAGATATGAAACCCGGCCGCTACAAGTGATAATGCCGGTACACCTAATAACAAAATAATAAAATATGCCATTGCCAAATACATGTTAGATGAATATGTATATACCATACCGGCCCCCAGCAATACCACTGCACTTCTGGCCATATTGCTTAAAACTCCTGTATTTAATGTATCTGTAACCCCTGATAATACACTATCCGTAAACAATGATGTTAAATCATTTTCATCCCAGGTTGTCATATCATTAGATCCATATTGCATAATTACCTCCTGCAATACATCATCCCGAAATACAAAACATGGCAACAATGCCACAAATAATGATAATACTAAGCATATAACTGCTGTAATTTTGAATATTTTGTCCCATTTTTCCTTATCGCTAAACATATTGTATCCTCCATTCTTCCCTTTCACTTAATTCTTTGTTTCTTATTCATTCCATACTGCAATTGCAGTATAGTTATCCATATTTTTACCAATACCGTTTTTCTTAACTTCTGCCTCCATCTTTTGTAACCATTCATCTACTGCCTGACTTTTTCTCAACAATTGTTGCATTGTCTTCTCTTCAATCAGTTCCCAAAAGCCATCTGAACAGAGGAGAAATGCCTGTCTCGTTGTCAATGGCATTTTGTCAGAAAGCACATATTGCGGACTACTCCATTCAGTTCCCATAACCCGTAACAACCGATTACGGTCTTCATGTCCGCGAATCTGCTTCTCTTTTATTTCACCCGCCATTACCAGCATTTGCGGTACACTATGATCCAACGTCCTCTTTACTATTTTTCCTTTTTGGAATACATATAATCGCGAATCTCCAATATGTCCCCACTGAACCATTTGATCCTTAATCTCCAAAACAACCATGGTAGTTTTCATTTCAGATTGAAGATTTTGATTTTTTTGCTCTAATAAAAGATTCTCCTGAGCCGTCTGAAAACACTTGTCTAAAAAATCCGGCTTCCTATACTGCATAAAAAGACTCTTTCCGGTCTCTACAACCAGTTCTGAGGCAACCTCACCTTTTCCATGTCCGCCCAATCCATCTGCAAGCAAAAAACAATACTGTTCATTATCTTTTACTACACCGGCATAATCTTCATTGATTTCCCGATTTCCACAATTTGTTATAATCTTATATGTTAACAAAAGTTTCCTCCTTTCCGGGCATTTAT
>ERZ1034998.2299-NODE-2299-length-10598-cov-2.911790_pt1 | contig 10598 bp, 6 predicted proteins | sample MGYA00520621_ERZ1034998 | MGnify/ENA primary metagenome ERZ1034998 (study PRJEB33766, sample SAMN09781748) | gut metagenome | biome: gut microbiome | host: Homo sapiens | place: Madagascar | study: EMG produced TPA metagenomics assembly of the PRJNA485056 data...
GAGGAGCAACGTCTTGGTGCACATCAAACGTGTATGAGAAATGCTCCAATCTGGAGAAATCTGGCAGCTGAAACGCTAAAACGACACGAATGAGATGAAAAAAGGAATCCTCAGGGCCATCTGCCTTGCATTGCTGTCTCTGGTGAGCCAACAACTCGTCAGAGCCAACCGATACGATGTGGCGGCCTTCGTCTATCCGGCATACTGCACCGACGACCCGCGTCTGCGACCCTTCTGGCCGATGGGCATGGGCGAATGGGAAACGGTGCTCACCATGCAACAGCGCTTTCCGGGTCATCCCTGGAACCGCCGGCCTCTGTGGGGCTACGTCAATGAAGCCGACCCCGCAGTGATGGAGATGGAGATAGAACAGGCAAGCGACCACGGAGTGAACGTGTTCATCTTTGACTGGTACTGGTTTGACGGGCGCCCGTTTATGGAGACCACCCTACGCAACGGCTTCCTGAAGGCACGCAACCGCGACCGTATGAAGTTCTACCTAATGTGGGCCAACCATGATGTGCTCAACCTTTGGGACACCCGCCTGGCGGGCATCGAGGAGAACAACATCATATGGCAGGGCAAGGTAGATAGGGATGAGTTTGAACGGATATGCCGCCGCAACATCGACATGTACTTCAAGCTGCCCGAGTACTACAAGATTGACGGCAAGCCTGTATTCATGATCTACGACGTGCACAACCTCATCGAGGGACTGGGCGGCGTGGCTGAGGCAAAGGACGCACTGCGATGGTTCAGGCAAGAAGTGAAGAAGGCCGGCTTCCCCGACCTCGATCTGATGCTCACCATGTGGAGCCCCAACCTCAACTACAGCGGTCTGGACGGCAACAAGACAGAGGTTCCTGCCAACGAGTTTATCACGCAGCTGGGCTTCAACAGCAGCACGCATTACCAGTTTGCCCACTATCTGTGGATGGACGATGACTACGAAAATATCACACAGAAAGCGGTACAGGAGTGGAATCGCCTCGACAGCACATTCACCATACCCTACTATCCGCACGTGAGCATCGGGTGGGACAACAGTCCGCGCACCAACAAGAGCGCCGTGACACGCAACAACACGCCCGAGAACTTCCGCAAGGCTTTGCTCCAGGCACGCGATTACGCCGACCGTCATCCGCAGCAGACTCCCCTCATCACCATCAACAGTTGGAACGAGTGGACCGAAACAAGTTATCTCCAACCAGATAACGTCAACGGATACGGCTACCTGCAAGCTGTGAAGAGCGTCTTTGTGGATTCCCTGCCAGCACAGAAGGCCCAGCCATCGGGTGTGCCTGCAGGCAAGAAGGACAAGAGAAGATAACATTGTAGAACCAATATAGAGAAGAGTATGAAGAAACTGACTTGGGTGGTGCTCGCCCTCTCGGCCATGATGATGTCGAGCTGCGTGGTGAGCCGAAAGAAATTTGAACAGTCAGAGAACGCCCGCTGGCGAGCCTACTATACGCGCGACAGCCTTGCCAACCTGCTGGATGAAAGCCGCGCACAGTGTGCCGCCTTCGACCAGCGATGCGGCCTGCTGATGAGCGACACCGCTCTGCTCAAGAAGAGCATACGCAACTACCAGTCGATGCTGGCCAATAACCAGAGCGAGAACAAGAAGCTCAACTCCTCCCTGGCACAGAAGATCAAGGAGCTGCAGGAGCGGGAGCAGACCATCGCACAGCTGCAAGGCATGATAGACGAACAGCAGCGCAAGGTGAAGGAGTTGCTGGCAAGTGTGAAGGACGCACTGCTTGGCTTCAGCGCCGAAGACCTCACCGTGACCGAGAAGGACGGCAAGGTGTATGTCTCGCTGAGTGATAAACTGCTCTTCGAATCGGGCAAGGCTGTGGTGAACAAGCAGGGTCAGGAAGCCCTCGGAAAGCTGGCGCAGGTGCTCAACACGCAGACGGAGATAGACGTATATATCGAAGGACACACCGACAAAGTGCCCATCCACACGGCTGTCTTCAAGGACAACTGGGACTTGAGCGTCATTAGAGCCACCAGCGTAGTGCGCATCCTCACCGAGACCTATAGCGTGAATCCACTGCAGATACAGCCCTGCGGACGCGGAGAGTACAAGCCCATCGACACCAACGAGACAGCCGAGGGACGCGCCCACAACCGCCGTACCGAGATTATCATGGCACCGAAACTGGACAAGCTGCTGCGGCTCTTGCAGTCCAATTAGCCTATCCCCTACCCTCCCGACGTGGAGGGAAAACCTGGAGAGCCTGCCGCGTGACATTCCACGGCAGGCTCTCCTGCTTGCAGGGGCAAGGTGGGTTTTCCCGGGAAGCGGAATCCAGAGAATCCCCCAAAGGCATCATGCGCAAAACGCACTGCGCTGCATGTGCCGATGCACCGCGCTGCGATGGCCAATGCAGTGCGCTGCGATGACCGATGCACCGCACTGCACCATCGAGCCGGAAATGCAGCCCTGCAGCAAGAAGCACATACCAGTGGGGCCGCACACCCACCCCATTGCCAGTGAAGAATGCCATGCTCCAGCATCGCAATGCCATCAGGCACACCACCTCAATCTCCTGAAAAAGTCTGCCAACCCCCTATAAAACAAAAAGAAAGGCTCTAAGGACAACCTTACAAGCCTTTCCTGAATCCTGGGGATGCCCGCCTGCAACACATGCCGCGCGGCCATGGGGACGCATCAGAAGTCGCGGTCCGACATGAAGAGCACGAACTCGTGCAGCGCCTTCACTATTGCAGGGTCGGACTGTTCGTCTATCAGCCCATCGGCCATCATGCTGAACTCCCTCATCGCCCATTGTGTATAATCTACTCCGCCCTCCTTCTTGGTCAGGTCGGTGAGCGTCTGTATATCCTCCTCGGTGGCTTCCTGACGCCGCACCAGCAGCGCCAGACGGCCTATCTCCTCGTTTTGCGAATGCTTCAGAGCCGATATCACGGGCAGGGTTATCTTGCCCTCCCGCATGTCGTTGCCCGCCGGCTTGCCCAGGCGCTCGCTTCCGCAGAAGTCCAGCAGGTCATCGCGCAGCTGGAAGCATGTGCCCACCAGGCTGCCCAACTGGCGCATGCGCTCGGCCTGCTCCGTGCTTCCACCGGCCGCCATCACGCCCAACTGGGCACAGGCAGCAAAGAGGCTCGAGGTCTTCTTGCGCACTACGCTGTAGTACGAAACCTCGTCGATGTCCGGGCTGTCCAGGTTGGCCAGCTGCTGCAACTCGCCATCGGCCAGCGTCTGACCCAGCATCGCCACGGCCGACACTATCTCAGGCGAGCCCGTGAGAGCGGCATGATGCAGCGAGCGGCTCAGTATGTAATCACCCACCAACACCGCTATCTGATTGGTCATCATTGCATTGACAGAACTCTGCCCACGCCTCTCATCGCTCTCGTCCACCACATCATCGTGCACCAGGCTGGCCGTATGAAGCAGTTCGAGAGCCAGTGCCACATCCATCACGCGCTGGTTCACCTCGCCCACAGAGCGGGCTGCCAGCATCACCATGGTGGGACGCACCATCTTGCCACAGCGGTTGAGGATATGGTCCAAAGCCGCATGCAGCAGCGGGTTATCAGACTGCAACGTATCGGAAAACTGCCTGCGGAACTCTTGCAAATCCGCCTGCACAGGTGCTTGTATTGACTCCAGTGTATTCATTATATGGTTTCTTCGCCTGCAAAATTACGTAAAAACGGCCACCCTTTCGCCTTTTTTGCTTACTTTTACACTTATAATCATAAACACGCATGAAGAAGCTCTACCTATTGGACGCATATGCACTGATATATCGTGCCTATTATGCCTTTATAAAGAACCCGCGTATGAACTCACGCGGAGAGAACACATCGGCCATCCTGGGCTTTGTGAACACCCTGGAGGAGGTCATCCAGAAGGAGCAGCCCACCCACTTGGGCGTGGCTTTCGACCCCGCGGGCGGCACCTTCCGCCACAAAGCCTATCCCCAGTATAAGGCACAGCGCGAGGAGACTCCCGAGGCTATCCGCCTGGCGGTGCCCTATATCAAGCAGATACTGGAGGCCTACGGCATCCCTTGCCTCGAGGTGGAGGACTACGGCCAACTGGTGAGCGAACACACACGCATGTACAAGCCTGCCGTGGGCAAGGCCGATGCGATGATCATGGGACCCGCCGAGGTGTGTGCCAAGTGGGGGCTGGAGAGGCCCTCGCAAGTCATTGACATGCTGGCACTCATGGGCGATGCAGCCGACAACATACCCGGTTGCCCGGGCGTAGGAGAGAAGACCGCAGCCCGGCTCATACAGCAGTATGGCAGTGTGGAGGCGCTGCTCGCCAGCACCGACAGCCTCAAGGGAGCCTTGAAGCAGAAGGTGGAGCAGAACGCCGAACAGATACGCACCAGCCACTGGCTCGCCACTATCTGCACCGATGCGCCCATCTCGCTCGACCTGGACAGCCTGACTCTCAACCAACCCGATACCGACAAGCTGCAGGAGATATACGAGCGGCTGGAGTTCCGCACGCTCATGCGACGCAAGATGCAGAGCGCGGCACCCGCCGCCGAAGCCAAGCCCAAGAGCAAGGGAGGCTACGTGCAGGGCGACATGTTTGCAGCCATGGAGCCGGACACAGGCGGGTCAGGCTCTCAGGGCGACCTCTTTGCAGCCGCCGGACAGAGCAGCAGCATGCACACCTGGAAGGACTCCGGTGCACGATACCACCTGGTGGATACACCCGAGAAGCGTGCCCAGCTCATCCAGACACTGGCCTCGGCATCCGAACTCTGCATCGACACCGAGACCACCGACACCGATCCCATGCGCGCCACACTGGTGGGCATGAGCTTTGCCATCAGTGAGGGAGAGGCCTGGTATGTGCCTGTGGGCGATGACCCATGTGGCGTGGCAGGGGAGTTCAAGGCCGTTCTGGAGAATCCCGAAACGCTAAAGATAGGCCAGAACATGAAGTATGACCTGCAGGTGCTGCGCTCCTGTGGCATCCGCCTGGCCGGCCCCATGTTCGATACCATGATAGCCCACTACCTGCTGCACCCCGAAATGAGGCATGGTATGGACTACCTGGCCGAGGCTTATCTCAACTATCAGACCATCCACATAGAGGAGCTCATAGGCACCGGCAAGCGGCAGCGCAGCATGGCCGACGTGCCTGCGCAGGACATCTGTCCCTATGCCGCCGAGGATGCCGACGTGACCCTGCGCCTGCGCAACGTCTTTGCCCCACAGCTCGAAGCGGAGGGCTGCACCGCCCTCTTCCGCGACATAGAGATGCCGCTCATGCCTGTGCTGGCACAGATGGAGCGCAACGGTGTGCGCATCGACACACAGGGACTGGAGGAGACATCGGCTCTCTACACCCGGCAGATGCAGCAGATGGAGCAGGAGATACACGAGATGGCAGGCATGCAGTTCAATGTCTCCAGCCCCCGACAGGTGGGCGAGGTGCTCTTTGACCAGCTCCATCTCTCCAGCAAGGCCAAGAAGACCAAGACCGGACAGTATGTCACCAGCGAAGAGGTGCTGGAGAGCCTGCGCCCCAAGCACCCCATCGTGGGCAAGATACTGGAGTACAGAGGGCTGAAGAAGCTGCTCAGTACCTACATAGATGCCCTGCCCCTGCTGGTCAACAGCCGCACGGGACACATACACACATCGTTTAACCAGACCGTGGCAGCCACGGGACGACTGTCGAGCAGCAACCCTAACCTGCAGAACATACCGGTGCGTGACGCTCTGGGCAAGGAGGTGCGCAAGGCGTTCATACCCGATGAGGGCGAACTCTTCTTCAGTGCCGATTACAGCCAGATAGAGCTGCGCATCATGGCACACCTCAGCGGAGATGCCAACCTCATCGAGGCGTTCAGCCACGGCGACGACATCCATGCCGCCACAGCAGCCAAGATCTTCCACAAGGACATTGCCGACGTGACCGCCGACGAGCGCCGCAAGGCCAAGACCGCAAACTTCGGCATCATCTATGGCATCAGCGCCTTCGGACTGGCAGAGCGCATGGGCGTGTCGCGCACAGAGGCCAAGGAGCTCATCGACGGCTACTTTGCCACCTACCCCGGAGTGCGGCAGTACATGACACACAGCATAGAGACGGCGCGCGAAAAGGGCTATACCGAGACCCTGTGCAAGCGCCGCTGCTACCTGCCCGACATCAATAGCCACAACGCCGTAGTGCGCGGATATGCCGAGCGGAACGCCATCAACGCCCCCATACAAGGCAGTGCCGCCGACATCATCAAGCTGGCCATGATACGCATCCAGCAGCGACTGGAGCAGGAGAACATGCGCTCCAAGATGATACTGCAGGTGCATGACGAACTCAATTTCAGCGTTCCTGCCGACGAGAAAGAGCGCCTGCAGGCACTGGTCATAGGCGAGATGGAGCGGGCCTTCACGCTCAGCGTGCCCCTCATAGCCGACTGCGGATGGGGCAGCAACTGGCTGGAGGCGCACTGACGAATGCCAACCGGAGTGCCTGCAGGCATACACAGGGGGCCGGACTTCCGCCATGGAGTCCGGCTCCCTGCCTTTCTGCTCGAAATGCGCAAGCAGGTACGCATATTTGCGCATTTTGTCGTAACTTTGTCGGGACAGGCCCGAGCCTGCATTGACAACGAACACATAGGAGACAGACAATATGGCAAAGGACGGGTTGACACCCATGATGAAGCAGTTTTATGACCTGAAGGCGAAGCATCCCGACGCGCTTCTGCTCTTCCGCTGCGGCGATTTCTACGAGACGTATGCGCAGGACGCCGTGGAGGCTTCCGCCATCCTGGGCATCACCCTGACGCGCCGCAACAACGGCAAGGACAATATGCCCTCTACCGAGATGGCCGGTTTCCCGCATCACGCACTGGACACCTATCTGCCCAAGCTCGTGCGTGCCGGGCGCCGCGTAGCCATTTGCGACCAGCTCGAAGACCCCAAGCTCACCAAGACCTTAGTGAAGCGCGGCATCACGGAGCTCGTCACACCTGGTGTGGCCATGACGGAGAACGTGCTCAACAGCCGCGAGAACAACTTCCTGGCAGCCGTCCACTTCGGCAAGTCCACCTGCGGTCTGGCACTCCTGGATATCAGCACCGGAGAGTTTCTCACCGTAGAGGGAACACCCGAGCACATCGATAAGCTGATGGAGAACTTCGCTCCCAAGGAGGTCCTCTACGAGCGTGGCAAGCGCCCGATGTTCGATGGCTCGTTCGGCACACGGCACACCACCTTCGAGATGGACGACTGGGCCTTCACCGAGAGCACCGCTCGCGAGAGGCTCTATAAGCACTTCGGAGTGAAAAACCTCAAGGGCTTCGGGGTGGATCACCTGCATAGCGGAGTGGTGGCAGCGGGTGTCATCATGCTTTATCTGGAACAGACACAGCACACGCAGGTGCGTCACATCACCACCCTGCGCCGCATCGAGGAAGACCGCTACGTGCGTCTCGACAAGTTCACCGTGCGTAATCTGGAACTGGTGGGGTCGATGAACGAGGACGGCATCTCGCTGCTCGACATCATAGGCCGCACCGTGACACCCATGGGAGCACGCATGCTGCGCCGCTGGATGCTGTTTCCGCTCAAGGACGTGAAGCAGATAAACCGCAGGCTCGACGTGGTGGATTGCTTCTTCCGCTACCCTGCCCTGCGCGAGCAGGTGGAGAGCCAGCTGCAGCGCATGGGCGACCTGGAGCGCATCATAGGCCGTGTGAGCACGGGACGAGTGTCTCCGCGCGACGTCATACAGCTGTCCACCGCCCTGCAAGCCTTGGTGTGCGTCAAGCAGGAATGCATGGCAGCCGACGACGAGACACTTCGCCAGATAGGCGACAAGCTGGACCTGTGTGCCGCCATACGCGACAGGATACAGAACGAGGTGAGCCCCGACGCGCCACTCATGGTCAACCGCGGAGGGGTGATAAAGCCTGGAGTGAACCAGGAACTGGACGACCTGCGCCAGATAGCCTTCAATGGCAAGGAGTATCTGCTGCATATCCAGCAGCGCGAAGCGGAGGCCACTGGCATACAGAGCCTGAAGATAGGCTACAACAACGTCTTTGGCTATTATCTGGAGGTGCGCAACACCTACAAGGACATGGTGCCCCAGGAATGGATCAGAAAGCAGACACTCACCCAGGCAGAGCGCTACATCACCCAGGAGCTCAAGGAATACGAGGAGAAGATAACGGGTGCCCAGGACCGCATCCTGGCACTGGAGACACGACTCTTTGCCGCTCTGGTGGCCGACCTGGCACAATACGTGGGGGCCATACAGACCGACGCCTCGCTGGTGGCACAGCTCGACTGCCTGCTCTCCTTTGCACTCTGCGCCCAGGAGAACCGCTATGTGCGACCCGTGGTGGACGAGTCGGAGGTGATAGACATACGCCAGGGACGCCACCCGGTCATCGAGAAACAGCTGCCTCTGGGCGAGCGCTACGTGGCCAACGACGTGTATCTCGACACCGACAAGCAGCAGATCATCATCATCACAGGTCCCAACATGGCCGGTAAGAGCGCACTGCTCCGCCAGACGGCACTCATCACGCTGATGGCACAGATGGGCTGCTTCGTGCCGGCCGAGAGCGCGCGCATAGGATATGTAGATAAGATATTCACCCGCGTAGGGGCAAGCGACAACATCTCCATAGGCGAGAGTACCTTCATGGTAGAGATGAGCGAGGCAGCCAACATAATGAACAACCTGTCACAGCGCTCGCTTGTGCTCTTCGACGAACTGGGGCGCGGCACCAGCACCTACGATGGTATAAGCATCGCGTGGGCCATTGTGGAGTATATCCATGAGAACCGCGTGGGGCACCCCCGCACGCTCTTCGCCACCCACTACCACGAACTGAACGAGATGGAAGCCAAGTTTGCACGCATCAAGAACTTCAACGTGAGCGTGAGGGAGATGGATGGCAAGGTCATCTTCCTGCGCCGCCTGGAGCCGGGAGGCAGTGCCCACAGCTTCGGCATCCACGTGGCACGGCTGGCGGGAATGCCTGCGGGCATCGTGGAACGCGCCGACGAGGTGCTGCACCAGCTGGAGCAGACCATGGACCACGAGGGTCTGGGCAAGGGCATAGCAGCCCACTCCGAGGCTGCCAGCGGCATGCAGATGAGCATCTTCCAGCTTGACGACCCCGTACTGTGCCAGATACGTGACGAGATTCTCAACACTGACATCAACAACCTGACGCCCATCGAAGCCCTCAACAGGCTCAATGACATCAAGAAGCTGGTGGGTGGGAAATAACCGCAAACGAACTTTATGGGTTCCGGAATCGGACTGGCGCAAGGCGCGGGGCTGGCTCCGTGGAACAAAAGACCGCAGTGCGTTTAGTAAGAGCACTGCGGTCTTTTGTTTGGACAGGCGTGGTATTCGGCAGCCCCCTGCAGCCCAAGCCATTCACCCCACACTTTTCCTCCCCAAAACGCAGCGCGCTGCGACGGCTTATGCAGCGTGCTGCATCGGCCATCGCAGCGCGCTGCAATGAGGGATGCACCGCACTACGTCTTTTGCCTTAATCTGGCTCATGATTTGCCGCCATGCGCTCCGGGGCTCCACTCTACCCTTTCCGCACCCTCGCAGAGCCGGCCATATTCTTATCAGAAATGTGGAAGACGGGATGAAGGACAGGCCTGGTACAAGAACCCATACCCGCCTGGTCAAGCCTGTATCTGCGCCAGATTACTCACAGAAGCGTTCTGACGGCTTGTTTCCAAAGCAGAGGTATCTGTCATCGGAAAGCGCTCCTGGCGGGCTTACAGGGCGATTCTGTGGCGTTTTAGGGTCAATGTGCGACCTCCCACACGGTTTTCTGCAACGTACCGAGGCTGTCATCGCCGTGATAGTCCCAGTACATCACGCCGCGCAGAAGATGCTTGCGGGCAAAACGGCACTTGTCACGCAGCGACCGAGCATCGTCATAGCCACCACCACCCTGCCCTGCTTCTTCTCTCGGCGTGACTGGCACGCTGAGGTGAAACAAAGCAGCATGAGGACTGCCAGAACGGTTATTTTTCTCCAAGTTTTCGGCATAACTTCCCTCCCATCATGCAGTAAAGTCCAAGCAGGACGAAGGGAACGCTGAGCAGCTGGCCCATATTGAAAAGCATGGCATCCTCGAAGCCCACCTGATTCTCCTTGGTGTATTCGATGAGTATGCGGCTTGTGAAGATGAGCACAAGGCACAGTCCGAAGAAGAATCCCGTGCCTACACGCTCAGGCTTGTGCTTATAGAACCACCAGCCAACGAAGAAGAAGCAGGCATAGCACAGCGCCTCGTAGAGCTGGCCGGGATGGCGGGGCTGCATATCCACCCGCTCGAAGATGAACGCCCAGGGAACATCGGTCACGCGGCCAATGATTTCGGAGTTCATCAGATTGCCCATGCGGATGGCACAGGCACATATCGGGGTGACAATGGCAACATTGTCCAGCACCCTCATGATATTGATTTTCTGGCTCCTGGAATACAGCACCAGGGCTATCATAAGGCCAAGCGTACCGCCATGACTAGCCAGTCCCTCGTAGCCGGTAAAGGCCCAGTGGGTGTTGGGATTGCCGGTGGGAAGTTTTACAAGATTCATGG
>ERZ1034998.2301-NODE-2301-length-10593-cov-4.271114_pt1 | contig 10593 bp, 4 predicted proteins | sample MGYA00520621_ERZ1034998 | MGnify/ENA primary metagenome ERZ1034998 (study PRJEB33766, sample SAMN09781748) | gut metagenome | biome: gut microbiome | host: Homo sapiens | place: Madagascar | study: EMG produced TPA metagenomics assembly of the PRJNA485056 data...
GTTATGTAGTTATACATTTGGGTGGAATCCCAGAGATTTTTGGCAAAGAAATTTACCGTGTATTCGTGAAACGGAATAGCGTTTTCAATTATTACTTTGCCTTCCGAGTATTTCCAAGCAAAAACTTCCTCGCCCGTTGTTCTATCGTATACTTGCCAATACTTTTTCGGATTTTCTTCGTTTATTCCGAGTTGCTCGTGCGAATAGCCTTTAAGTAAATCTATCGTGAGTAAGTTATTCGTCGCAATATATCTATCAGTCATAAGAAGAACGCTTTGAAGTTCATCTGTATGTTTATCCGCCCAAGCATTATCGCCACGAACAACGAAATAAGTATTGTATACTTTCTCCGCAAGTTCGAGCGCATTTGCGGGAAGTTTAGTTCCGTCGCAATCTCTGACCGCGTCCGCGCCCCAAAGCGCCGCTATCTTTTTCGTGCCTTCTACGAAACTTTCGTCCGTAGGTATGGTTATTCTGCCTTTACCCATTTTTATTTCCTTTTGCAAATATATAGTTTATCTCCTGCCTTATAGCATCTTTTTTTTCACTTTTTATCTTAATAAGTCTATGATTGCCTTTACCTTTTTTAAACGTCGTCTTTCCATACTTGCCGACATTAATACTGCCATACTCTGAGACCTCGAAACAGTCGGCGTAAAGTCCTGACGCATACATCACAGCAATCAAATCCCATGACGGACACTCCCTGCCCTTTCCGTGTGCAAGATAAGCCTTGTAAACGGGATTATCAAATTGACCAACAAGACCTTCACCTGTCAAAATATCATTGCCCTGAAAAAAGTCTATTACGTCGATATATAAGTTTTTATCCGCAAAAACCTGCTGAGACGACTTTAAATCCATTATAATGTTAAATTCGCCGTTCCAAAGCGTTTCGCCGTCGTCGAAATATTCTCCTTGTTGACTAAAATTTCCGCACATTAAGACAAATTTTTCAATTTTTTGCCGAGAGATTTCGGAATGTTTCTCGATAATGGTCGCTAAGTTGTTGAGTTGTCCTATACCGACAAAAGTAATGCTTTTATCCCGCGAAGAGAAAAGCTTATCTATAATAACCGTTTCGGCGTTTACATTATTCCCTTTTTTATTTTCTGCAATTAAATTCAGAAATTTATAAAACGACGGTTTTTGTTTAAAGCCCTTAAAATCTTGCCTGTATTTTAATTTAAGGAAAAATTCTTCATATACTCTATCGACGTTTAAACAAAAACTATCTGCATAACCTATCGGAATATCGCCATTGCCGTAAAATTTATTAATGCCTTGAATCGCCTGCGCACCAATTTCTTTGTTTACACAATGAGTTACCGCAAGAATATTGATCATTCCTTTTTTATGCAGATAGTTTGCTATCGCCAAAGCCCCGGCGTCGTCGCAATCAAAGCCGAGATCTGTATCAATAATAATATTTTTCATAAATCTATTCGCCGACTATTTCTATATCCTTAGGTTTAGTTATTAAAGTTTCGATTTTCCCGTCTTTTAAAACATGCTTAACGTATATTTCACCGTATGGTGTCGGCACTTTTCCTTCGGCGAACTTCAACCCTAAAAGATTAGGCGTTATTCTAATCTTTTTGTATCCTGCAGCGACGGGAACAACACCTAAAATAGTCCTTATAAAAAATGCGTATACGCCGGCTGCCCAGCCGTGGCATAGACTATGCCTTAACTGTTTATAACAGTATTTGCCATAATCCCTATGTATATTTTTTCTGTTTTTGTTTGGTATTTCATCTAAACCTTGCGGTCTGTCTATAAGCCATTCAACGTCGAAATCTTCCCAAAAAGTAGTTGCGCCGAGAGATATCATTCCACCATAAAAATCTTTAATTATATCAAGAGTGTTTTTAACCTCGCACTTTGCTGCGGCAGTTAGAATATAATATCCCATAAAACAGGTCATCCCTCTGCTTCCGCCTGCGGCAATAGTCTCTTTAACGCCTATCGTTTTATCTCCCGAAAGATAGTTAAACGCCTCAACCTGCTTATATTTGCTGTCAGGTATTTCCCTTTTACCGAGCCTTGAATAAATCACTTCGGCAAGATTTGATTCTTTTCCGAATTCACGTTGCAAAAAGCGAGCTTTATCCATAGCTATCCTTATTAATGACGCAAATCCGATTTTTCTGTCGTCTTTAAAGTTAGTAGGCCAGTCAAAGAAAAATTCCGCATCCTGGTAGATCTCCTCTTTGCTGTTTTCAAAAGAGGTTGCCCCGTCTTCTTTAATTACGTTGTTAAAAGCCGATAATATCATATCCAAATAAGGCATAACTTCGGTTACGAAATCTGCGTCGGCGGACAAAAAATAATAGTCCGCAAGACAAATTATCCACCACGCCGAATATGCGGGATGGCAGTTAACCCATGCCTTTGGAACGTAATATTTCACAAACGAAAGGCTGTTTTTAATTTGCGGAATAGCGCCGTATAATTGAGAGACAGTAAGCATTTCCGGGTGTAAATCACCTATCCAAACACTCTTGTCTCTCTTAATTCCATCCCAAATAACGCCGTTTTGTATACAAAGCATAGCGGTATATGCCGCAGTCTCAGCAATTTTATTTATCATTTCATCGTCAGAGCGGAAAAAACCTATACGCTCTAAATCGGACATTTCGCTTTCTGCCATAACGGAAGCAATACAAAAAGACGAGGCATTAGTTCCTATCCTTGCAAATCTGAAACCTGTTTTAGACGAAATAAAGTCAGAGTGAGCGGAAACTGAAAAGACGTATTCGTGTATAGAATGATCGTTGCAAGACCCAAATTCGCCAACGTGATACATTGCTTCCGCAACAGACTCACCAAGCGTAACGCTAAGCGATCCTTCGCCTGTTTTTTCGCCTGTCAAAACCCTTAAATTACCGTATATCTCTTTTCCGAAATCAAGGATAATATAACCGTCTTTTTCTATGACTGTTCCGTCCTTGAAAGGCATTATAACCTGTGTTATTCTACTATTTAATATTTCTTCCGCTTTAATCACTTTTTCGGAATAAATGATTTTTTGCGGAAAAACGATATCTCTTATAACGTTGTTAAGCAAAGCATTACTCCCTGTAAATATAAATGTGAATATTAATCAACTTGCACACTTCGAGGGCTTCTGATAAATAAATATCCGCCGGCATCCATTGCTTTTACCCTTAAAACCACACCGAATAAATGTCTCGGTAAAAAAGCAAGCATAAGTCCGTTCAAAGGCAAACCAAGTTTTTCCGCAACGGTATATACAGATGCCACTTCTGCCTGTTTAAATGATATTTCTCTGTATTGACCATCTAAATGCCAACAGGGATTTATATCGGTATCGTTTATCTTTCCGTCGGCATAAAAACCTAAATAACCACTTTCATTTTCGTTGTTTGTGCGATACAAAAACGAAATATCCGTCTTTGTCCCTTCGGGAAGGTCGACGGGTATCATAACGTAAACTTCTCTTTCATAAGTTTCGTTATTTCTGTCGCCTACAATGCTTTTGAAATCCCAATAGACATGCTCGAAAGGCGATTGCGCAAAGTTTTTGACCACGGGCATAAACGTCCTTTCGCCTATTCTCGTAATGCCTAAGTTTCGAAGTTCGTTATATAGATTTTTATTTCTCTCTATAAGAGCCGCTTTTTCACTTTCCGTCGCATTAGCCATTTTTATATCCATAAGCGAATATAAATCGAAATATTCCACTTGAAGCCAACTCTTTCTTACTCTCCGCTTCTCGCCGTCGGTCAAAGCGGCATCATACGCTTTCTTAAAAAGTCCATTGCTCTTAACTATAAACGTTTCGTCATAAGAGCCATCTTTTCTTTTCGGAAGCGGAATATTTTCTATAGGCTCTCTTGCCGCAGAACTGTATTTAACCGTCTTTTCGCATAATTTTATGAATTTTAATATATATTTCCAACCTGCGCCGTAATAGCCCTCTAAAAACTCTTCGACGTGGTTATTGTATTCTTCTTCGGTCATAAACGGATCGAACATAACTTTTGCCTGGACGTAGAATTTCAGTTCGGTAAACTCGGCACATTCCGTCTGTCCGTTTATATACATTCCTTTAGCGTGATTGTCAACGAAAAACCTCGTGTTTTTCAAAAGAGTTCCAAACACGGGGAACGGAGTGTTTATCACCATATAATAATAAGGATAATCCCAAACGGAAATCTTATTGCATATTTTACCCCATTTTTTTACTCTTTTAACGTAATTTGCGTCGCCTTCGAGTATTTTTTCGCCTGACTCAAATCTCTTTATCGTATCTATAAAAGGCACGTTTCTGATATGCCCGCCGCAAAGTCTTACCATAACGTTTTTATCCGGCTTAATTTTCTTCGGCGGAACGGCAACTTTCCCGTATGCAAGAGTATCAACGGTAATCTTCGGATATATCTTTTCAAGACTTCTTTGCATTTTATTTACGAAATAAAATAGATTATCCGTATCATTACCGCCTTTTTCAATTATCTTTCGGCATTTTTCGCAACGGCAATATGCAACGTTTCCATCATTTACGGAAACTGAAATAAGAGTTGGATCTTTTTCCTTTTTAAGCCACGCTTTCGCAGATTTAAGCGCGACCTTAAACGTATTGGCGTTTCTTAAACATAGTCCGCTCGGGTCTCTCTTTCCGTCCTCGTTAAGCGCAAAATATTCGGGATGTTCTTTAAAAAGTTCTATCGGAACAAGATGTCCGAAAGTGTGACAAAGACCGGCGAATCCGCCTGCAAAACCGACGGATCCGCCATCTTCTTCACGCAACTTTCTAACAAAATTGCCGTTTATTTTACTCTTTACGCTGAAATCGGGATCCCATCCCGTCCAACAACACAGTTCACGATATTCCAAAACCGTATCGTGAAACATATCTATATCGCCTATTTCTATTTTCGGACGATATAAAATTCTTTCGCATTCCTTTGTGAAAAACCTTACTCCGAGATATTTTTCGATAAACGTATAAACTCCGTATAAAACGCCTCTCTTCCCTCCGCCTATACAAACGTTCCCGAAAACGGTTTTGATATGAAAATCGTCGTCCTTAAATAAAGCGCCTTCAAAATCGTTGCGATTTGTGTTTCCTATTCGGATTTCATAGTCTGTTTTAAGCGGAAAATTATGATATAAAATCGGAATACGAACGTCGGTCACCTTAAAAATATAATCCTGCATAACAGACGCCGCCTTTGCGATATACGGCAAACAATCACAAGGCGGCGCCTTTATGCCTGCCAAATTTCCGTCGATAAGTATAGAAAATTTAGTTATATCGTTTCCGCAAATCGAAACGTTTGATATCTTTTCTCCGAGTCTTAAAAACTTTTTCATTCTTTTTATTCTGCACGGGGCGTCGCCCCGTGCAGAACTCCTTTAAAATTATTCGGTCACTGTGCTGATCGATACGTCGCCTATATATACGACAATGTCGTTATGCCCCGTGGTGTTGGATAAAACAAAACCCTTTCCGTCCGTGAAACCAAGCCAAGTATCATGCGTTACGACCGTATCGTGAACAAACGTAAGCTCTACCCACTTATCCGTTTCAGTCGGATAACCGCTCGTACACGTCCAGCCGTCACCGAAGAACTTCGGCGTTAAACCTTGAATCTGTTCAGCAGTGAGTTCATGCTCTGCAGAATCGATATACACCCACATCTTTACGGTATTATAGGTCTTTCCGTTTATAAGATCGTTACCGCAAAGCGCTTTTGCGTCCTCCTTGATCTCGGAGAGTTTTATCATCGTTCCGAACCCGTATTCGGCGCCGATTTCACTGCCGCAAGTTACGCCTGAAATATGTGCGGGGAGAGCATAATAACCTTGCTGTGTAGTTCCCTCATAAGTCATTGTCGAAGTCTGAAGCGCACAAGTTTCATCGACGTTTACAACTATCTTAACAATTTTTTCGTCGTATGCGCCCACGTCATTTTCGCAGTAGATAGTCAAGAGATAATACTCTACCGAAGCGTCGGTTTGCAAATAGTAGTATTTCTCGGAATATTGCCTGTTAGCAACAGCTACTAAAGCATCGCTATTGTTTTTTATGGTATATTGAACTTTATCTATAGAAGAATTTACGCCGACCGACTTAACTATGTCAGAAGCATAATTTGTTCCATCGGTATCGGTATGATATAAAACAATTCTCTTGCCTGCCGCCGCTTCTATTTCATAATCAATCCCATCTTCTTTGGAAGCCCATTCGGAAGCGATCTCAAGTTCAATAAAGTTGTCTTTAAACAATTCGTAAGCGGCGGGAGTGTATTCGGGTAACGTTTTACCGAAAGAAATATCCGAAACGTAAACCTCTATCCCAGCGTAAGAAGTAACGTTAGAAAGAACGATACCTTTGCCGTCGGTCATTGCTACCCAGGTATCATGAGTAAGCGGAACTCTCTCGCCGTCAACCGTCTTGTTGTAAACGTAAGTCGCGGTTATCCACTTATCCGTTTCGTAGGTGTAGCCTGCGCAATCCCAACTCGAACCGTAAGTCTTCGGAATAAGATTGTATATCTCGTAATCGGTAAGCTTGTTGCCGTTGGAATTGATATAATAGGTTATATTGAGCGTATAATACTGCGGTTTTCCGCCGTCGAACCAAGCCTGACTTTGACTTTCAGCACTAAAAAGAATTTTAGCGTCGCTCGAAATATTCGACAAGGTTAAAACTCTATCGTGTCCGTAACGACTGTTTTCAAGACCTACGCTATAAGTAAGTCCTGCTGTATTTCCACCCGCCGCATGTATATATGCGTTATATATACCTTCCGATACTTCAAACATATCGAACCATACAGCACTCTGATTTCCGCTTTGGTCTACGTTTATCTTGACGTATTTATTATCTACACCACCGTGCGAATTCATTACTCTTATATTAAGCGTGTAATACTCGTCTGTTGCATAAGTAAAGAATACGTAGCGTTGATCGTCTGCATACCTCTTTATAGTATGCTGTTCGGCTGCTGTTCCGTCGGCTTTCGTCACTGTATAAGTATAACTCATACCGCTTATATCCGTCTTAATGAAGTTGTGATTTTTAGTTGCTCCGCCATCCATTGACGACCATACTTCGACAAACGTGTTGGACGAAACATCTATCTCATAGTCATAGGGAACTCCGGCTATCGTTTTATCAACCTTATATTCGTCTCTAAGCGTAAGGGCTAAGAAATTTTCCGCAGTTTCTATTAAACAGTCGTCTTCAAGAAGTTTAAAGAATATCTTAAACGGAACAAAGTCTTCGGTTACAGGACTCGGGCACAACGTTGCGGTTATATATATTTTGCCTTCTTCGTTAAGCATTAAATTATGGAACGTTACTTTTCTCCACGCATTGGTATCAGCAATAAGCGCTCTATCCATGGAAAGCCATCCTATAACGTTTTCGCCCTTGCCGGTCGGTTGATCAAAAGCAACAAAACCTATCGGGCAAGAATAATTGTAGGAAGCGGTTCCGCACACTTCGAACGCAAGATTTACAATGGTCTTATTTGCGTTTTCTTCGCCGAAATCAAGTTCGGTATATGCACCTCCATCATACCAACCTCCACGGTTCGAGAATTTGGAAACGTATTCCGTTCCGTCAGGCACTACGTAATCGTCTATTTCGTAACAAATATCGTCGATATACATAACGTATCCGTCAATATTATTATCTCCGTAAAGCACGGCGCCCGTCGCCATTGTGAAAATGAGAACTTGCTCGTGATAAACTCTGCACGGCACTTCTATCTTCGTCCACTCGTCTATCGGAACGGCATCGACGTTCGTTCCCGGGTACGATTGCGTAAAGTTGTTATATTGAAGCGCTTCATAACGAACTTGCGGCAGTGCGCTTACAGGAACGGTTTCGCCTTCGTAGTCTCCCGCTGTTTCAACGTAAACCCAATAAGTTATTTTTGTTATTTTAGAGAAATCTATATCGTTTATGCCGTCGGCGCAATATTTAACCATGTTATACTGCTGCGCCTTGGTTATTTTAAGCGAATAACCCGAGTCACCGTGGTATTTTTCATTGCTTATTTCATAACCTATTCCACCGGTTGCCTGGACGTTCGACAAATTCCATTTTCTATTATCAAACGAATATATCTCGTTTGCGTTGATGTTGGACGTACCGAATTCTTCTAATATGTTACTCCAAGTGGAAGTCGAGCCTTTTACTGCCTCTAACTGAATATTATATTCTCCAGTTGCTGTAATTGCAGGGTTATCTCCCGTAACCATATTAAGAGGAGAAGTTACGTTTTCCTTCGCAAGCTTACCGTCAACATAAACGTTATAGGAATCAATTTCTTCGCTCATATTCCATGAAATGGTGTTAATGCCGTAAGTCATTACTACGGGACCTTCTATCACAGACAAGGTTTCACTCGCTTCCGACGTCTCGCTTTCTAAATAATAATTATCACCTTTAGAATAAGAAAGACATTTAACGACTATGGAATAATCTCCCGTTGCAGACGGCGAAAAAGAATTCTTAGCATAAGTTACAAACTTTCCGCCGTTTACGCTTACGCCGTACCTGTATGCGTTTTCAACTTCTTCCCAAACTATACTATAATAATGAGTTTCATCATCGAGAGAAATAGTCGGTTTGTTAGGCGTAGCAAGTTTAGCAACGTTTATCTCTTTGCTTGCAACGTCGCCTTTCTTCCCTGTATATACCGCTCTTACGTTTACGGTATACTTCTTGGGCTCGGTCAAATACGATGAAACGTCTAACGAAACGGATGAGCCCTTTTCTTCAATTCCCTCGGTCTTGTAATCAGTTCCGTCTAAACTGAACTCATATCCGGTTGCTGACGAATCAGCCGTCCAACTTATCACACCGTTCTTAAACGAAAGCGTTAACGTTTTCGTTTCGGTTGGCGTACTACCATTGGTGCTGTCATTATGGCATCCGTTGCCGCTGCTGTTCACGCAGCCGACAAACGCCATACAGCAAAGAACCATTATAAACGTTGTCAGTAATAAAAATATTTTTTTCATCTTTTATCCTCCTATTTATTGTTTTTATTGTTAATCAATATGATAACCGAATTTGTATAATGCGTCTCTGAAATATTGTTCGGTGAACATCGCCTTTTTATTGTTGTAAGAATCTAATGCGCTTACTCTGTCCGACGCATTAAGCGAGCCAAACTGTCTTTCTATGGTAACGCTTCCTGCGTCGATGCAAAGTTGAGATATCGCCTGTTTATCATACCTATCAAAGAACGACTGCGAATTTTCATACAAATCCGCACATGAAGAAAGGAAAATAGATTCCGTATCGTTGCCTGTATAATAATTGTCATAACTATATCCGGTTACGGGAACAAAGTTGCCGGAGCCTGTCTTTGCCACTATCTCTATTCCTTCGTCAGAATACATATATTCCAAAAACAATTTCGCAATCGTCTTATTCATTGCTATTTTAGGAATAACGGCCCCATATGATGACGATAACGTATAAGAGATGCTCCTCGCTTCTTTTACTCTGTCAAAATCGGCTTGATTTACGTCGTAACCATCGCCCATTAAAGCGGTGCTGCCAGAGTCTATCGCTCTTATAAGTGCAGATAATTCAGAGTCGTCCGCAATAGAATCACATCTATCTTTGATATCGCTTATTACAGGAACTTTCATAAGTCTGAATTTAAATGCAGGTCCGTCGGGATAAAGATCCTGCATTTCGTTAAGCATCCAAGATCCGTTTGCCATCATTGCGACTTCTCCGTCAAGGAACTTTATTTGGGCAGTTATGAAGCCGGTGCCCGTTGATCTGTTATAAATATAACCGTTTACAGGCGACAAAATCTCTTCACAAAGTTGCATTGCTTTAAGTTCGCCGTCAAGATATGCGCTGGATTTATCGTATACATAAGAGCCGTCCGCTTGCCTTACTTTGCCGACCTCCGCCATACGAAACTCTTCAACAGACTGATACTGCGCATACCAAGTCGTGTAGATAAACGTCCAATAATTACAATCAACGTCTCCGGAAAAAATTATCGGAGTGATACTGTTTTGTTTAAGACTCTTGCATAATTTGATAAATTCGTCAGAAGTTACGGGGATTTCGTCCTCGTCTACGAGGTCTGCGTTATAAGCAATGCCGTAAGGCGTGACGGATGTAGGCAAGAAATAGGTTTTATCGTTATTCTTGGTTTGAGCAATTTCCACAGAAAGCGGATCCATTTTTTCTCTTATAGTCTTACTCTCGTTTGTCCACTTATAATCGAGAACGTCAGTCAAATCTTCAAACTGTTCGACATAATCGGATAATAGAGAATCGGAAATATACACGTCATACTCTGCTCGACTTGAAGTTCCTACTATTTCCTGAAAAACAACTTTTCTAAGTGTGTTTGCGTTTACGCTAACGCTTACTTTGGGATACTTTGCCTTGAAACCTTTAACTACGTTGTTGAGATAATCCTTTCCAAAGCCTCCTTCCCATAAACGAATATTTAAGCTTCCGCTTACATTCGTGATTTGACCGCTTTCATCGGTCGAGATTTGTTCTTTCTCTCGACTTTGCTCTCCGCAGCCCGTAAAACATGCGAATGAGACAACTACAGCCATTAAAGC
>ERZ1034998.2306-NODE-2306-length-10582-cov-7.101928_pt1 | contig 10582 bp, 8 predicted proteins | sample MGYA00520621_ERZ1034998 | MGnify/ENA primary metagenome ERZ1034998 (study PRJEB33766, sample SAMN09781748) | gut metagenome | biome: gut microbiome | host: Homo sapiens | place: Madagascar | study: EMG produced TPA metagenomics assembly of the PRJNA485056 data...
TTATAGCATGGTGGCAGGTAAATGTCGATAAGAAAGTGGATTTTCTGCATAATGCCGAAAAACGAAGTGAAATTTCGCCAATGTGACGAAAATTATAAAATATTTGTTATACTTTTCTCCGATTCAATCGATTCAAATCCTATGTTCTTCATTGACATATTCCCACTATCGTGATATGCTTTGCGTGTTCAGTGATCTATCGGCAGCCCCGCGCTGTAGTGGGGTATGGGATATGGTTTGCTTACGGGTGTAACATCGGTTGTCAATGATACGCCAGTCAGGAAATGGTATCCGGTTTTGCCGGATAGATTGAAAAGGGAATGCAGTGAGATGCTGCAGCAGCCCCCGCTACTGTAAGAAGGATGACTCTTTTAATGAGGCTGACATAACGATGATAACAAATTATCGGACATATTCGTCAGATCAGCTTCAAACCACTGTACTGTATCAGGCGGTATGGGAAGGAAAAGAGGAAGATGATTTCGAGCCAGGAGACCTGCTGGACAGAGACAAAGATAATGCGTTTTGATGGAGAGATCCTCGGAGGGAGGAAAACGACATGGAAACGTTTATTTCTGTGTGGAAATTTTTGACACAGCGATATCGAAGGAATAGAGTCTCTGTACAGTGTTCGGAATGTACAGAGACTGTTTTTGCTTATTATGTAAATAAAGCATGGGTTTTGATGACCTTGCAGAGCGATAGAAAGGAGGAAGATTGTGAGACAGAGAAATGGGAAATATATTATCGTAGGAATGCTTGTAATATTTGCTGTGATACTGGGCGTGCGTCAGACACATTTTCAATCGGTGGATTCCTATCGTCAGGAGCAGAGACAGCTGGCAAAGGATGTCAGCAGTGATTCCGGGGAAAATGAACTGGAATCTATGTATGATACGTCGTCTCCCGATAGCACGGGAACAGCAGGGGATGATCAGGGGAAAGGGTCAGGAGCAAAACAGGTAACATCGTCAAAGAAACCGAAAATACAAAAGGATCAGGAAGGGCACAAGACATCGGCATCAATGAAACCGTCAGAGATGCCGGAATCAGAAAAGTCCTCCGGATCGCAAAAGAAATCATCAACGAATTCAGCGCAGAAAAAGAAATCATCCAAGAATGGATCCGGAACAAAAACATCGGATACAAATAAAAGCAACAGAAAACCTTCGAATAAGAAACCGGAGCAAAACAGTAGTCAGCCATCAGCTTCTTCTGTTGCAGACAATTCTTCACAGAATACTCCAGGCAGCACAGCGGGGCAGGATGGTACGGAGGAAAACAACGGTACTTCGACTCCATCCGAAAGCAGAGAAGATTCTTCGACGGGGCCGTCGGCTACAGGCAAGCCACAGGCGGAACAGATTACCTGTACTATAGAGATTCGCTGTGACAGTCTGGTAGAAAATAAGAAACAGGCACAGCAGAGCATTTGGAAATATATCCCTTCCGACGGTCAGATCCTGGAGAAGGTGTCCGTAAAAGTGGACAAGGGCTCCAGTGTTTATGATGTACTGGAAAAAGCCTGTAAGGCAAAGGGTGTGGCAGTGGATGCAACCTATACGCCAATGTATAAAAGCTACTATATAAAAGGCATTGGAAATATTTATGAGAAACAGGCGGGGGATATGAGCGGCTGGATCTATAAGGTGAACGGTACAGCGCCGAATCGGGGAGCTTCCGCATATAAGGTATCTGATGGAGATGCAATCAGCTGGTATTACACCTGCGACGGAAAGACCACCTGACATCAGTTGGGAGCAAAATACCTTTTGACCCCAATATCATATATTCACACAATTAAGAAAGGAGACAGGCATAGTTATGGAAAGAACTGCTTCAGAATTTTCCAGAAGACATCCGGTTGTGATCTTATGTTATATTCTGCTAAGTGTAATCTGGACAATGACGACAAGACATCCTATGGCTTTGTTTGTCTCTTTTCTTGCATCGGGAATATATTGTGTGATATTGAGGGGAGTCAGACAATGGGCACGGATATTGTTTGCCGGGAGTGGAATTTTGCTTTTTGCAGCAGGGATACTTCCGTTATTTTCCCATAGAGGTGTCACCCCGCTTTTTTATGTCAATGGTCTGGCAGTGACCTGGGAATCTGTATTTTACGGCATTATTATGACGGTAATGCTTTTGGCTGTATTGCAGTGGTGTATGGTGGCGGGATGTCTGATGGACAGCGAGAAGCTGCTGTACCTGACCGGCAGGACGATACCAACCCTTGGATTGATGCTGCTGATGATATTCCGGGCTCTTCCGGATATGAGAGATCATTACCGTCAGATACATGAAGCGCAGATCGGATTGGGAAGGAGCGGAAAGAATGCGACATACCGGGGCAGATTACAGAGTTTTCTCCGGGAGCTTTCTATTCTTATTTCATGGTCCCTGGAGGATTCGATCGAAGTATCTGTGTCGATGGAATCAAGGGGATATCAGACCGGGGAAAGAACATTGTTTCACTTGTTTCGCTTTCACAAGGAAGATATCATCTGGTGTCTTTATATGATCCTTGTATTTGGTGGATTGTATGTATGTCAGCTGCGGGGAAATCTGCAGGCGTATTATTTCCCGGAGCTTGCAAGGCAGCCCATCACGCCGGAAACAGGTGCAGCATTAGCAGCCGGGAGTCTTGGGATGATCTCGCCGGGGCTATACGATTTGTATTACCGTTGGAATCAGAGAAGAATATGTCCTGAAAATGGGATACAAGGAACGAAAGCATAAAATACAAAGAAAAAGACTTTCGGAAAGGAGGGACAAAAATGGAACAGAATACCGTTTTATCATGCGAACATTTATCCTTCTGCTATCCACGGCAGACTCAGGATGCGATCCACGATATCAGTTTTGTAATGAAAGAATCCGAGTTTGTGGTTCTTTGTGGACAGTCGGGCTGTGGTAAGACAACGCTGCTGCGTCATTTTAAAAAAAATCAGATCCCTTTTGGAACCGGAAGCGGAAGACTTTATTACCGGGGGCAGGATCTGGAGAGGATGAATGACAGGGAATGTGCGGCCCGGATTGGCTATGTGGGCCAAAATCCGGACACACAGCTGGTAACGGATAAGGTATGGCATGAGCTGGCATTTGGTCTGGAAAATTTAGGCGTATCCGGGATACAGATCAGAAGGAGAACCGCTGAAATAGCACAATATTTTGGGATGGAGAGCTGGTTTCGCAAACCGGTATCTGAGCTTTCCGGTGGACAGAAACAGATTTTAAATCTGGCATCAGTAGTCATTATGCAGCCGGACATTCTTTTGCTGGATGAGCCGACGGCGCAGTTAGATCCCATTGGCACAAGGCGTTTTCTGGATACTCTGGGCAGACTCAACAGAGATCTGGGAACGGCAGTCCTATTGTCAGAGCAGCGTCTGGAGGAAGTACTGCCTATGGCAGACCGTGTGTTGATCATGCATCAGGGGCAGCTTCTTGGAGATACGGTTCCGTCACATTGCGGTGATATTCTGGAGAAGTTTGAGAAGGAGCACGGTGAAATGCTTTCCATTGCACCGGCAATGCCGACAGCGGTCAGGGTATGGCAGGCATGTCATAACGAGAAGGAGCAGGAGGCTCCGGTCAGCATCCGTCAGGGCAGAAGCTGGCTGCAGCAGACTGTCCATAAAAGCGGACAGACTGAAAGAGGCAGCGGTCAATATTTCCAAATAGATAACAGCAGGGGAACTCCTGCAGATAAAGCCGGAAGGCAGAAGAAACCACAGGAAAGAGAGAAGACTTTGGATCAGGAGAAAGTGGTTCTGCAGGCAAAGGGGATTTTCTTTGAATATGAAAAGGGCAAAAGAGTGCTGGAGGATTTCTCCATACATGTGCCAAAGGGAAAGATATTTGCCATCATGGGAGGAAACGGTTCCGGCAAATCCACGGCATTAAAAGTGATCATGGGAATTTATAAGGCACGCCGGGGGAAAGTAAGGGCAAGTGGCAGGATACGATATCTCGCACAGAATCCGCGGAGTCTTTTTACTGAGCTTACGGTGGAGGAGGAGCTGACAGTAATGCTTTCTGATTGGCATGACCGGTCTCCTGTGGAAACAATGCTTCGTTATCTGGAGCTGGAGAAGCAGCAGGAACAGAATCCCATGGATCTCAGCGGCGGTCAGCAGCAGCGGCTTGCATTGGGAAAGCTTCTGATGACGGAACCGGATATTCTGCTGTTGGATGAACCAACCAAGGGACTGGATGGAGCCTTTAAGAAAAAGCTGGCAGAGCTGTTAAAAGATCTTTGCCTTAAGGGAAAAAGTATTGTGCTGGTTTCCCATGATATGGATTTTTGTGCACAATATGCAGATATCTGTGGTCTGCTTTTTGATGGGCAGATAATCAGTCAGTCGCCGACAGAGTCCTTTTTCCGGGACAATGTATTTTATACAACACCGGCGGGCAGAATGTCCCAGGGGATTCTGGGAGAATGCTTCCGGACGGAAGATATCATTGCCGCCCTGCAGAAAGCGGGGTGTGGCTGATGAGAGAAGAGAGCCTTAGCCGTATGACAGAGCCGGGAAAGGATGTCTCCGGCCGGCGCAGATTTGATTGGGAGGAGTATCTGGAAGAAAAATCAAAGCGGCGAAGGTGGAATGGTGTACTGCTTTTTGCGGCTATGATCATTCTGCTGTTTGTGTCGGCAGTTCTGCTTGAGGGGAGGCATTATCTTCTGATTGGTTTTGGTGGAGTTGCTTTGGTACTTGTCCTGTTTTTTGGACAGTATGAAAGACGGAAACCCCGTGCCAGAGAAGTAGTTCTTTTGTCCACTCTGACTGCATTATGTGTGGTCATGAATGAAATCTGTGCACATACGATACCTCTTCATGCCGGTACCACGATGGTGGTAATTTGCGGAATTGGTCTGGGACCGGAGGCCGGCTTTCTGATCGGTGCCATGAGCAGACTGGTTTGTAACTTTTTTGATGGTCAGGGACCATGGACTCCCTGGCAGATGGCTGCCTGGGGGATGGTCGGATATTTATCCGGCCTGGCTTTTAATAAAGTAGAACGCAGAAGGACCGGAGAGACTCTGGCGAGACGCCTTTCCCTGGAGAAGGGCAGAACATTCCGGGTGCTTATGGGACCGGTTCTTAGCGTTTTATTTGCATGGGTGCTTGCTTATATTGTCTTTTTGTTCCGGAATGATCCCGGTGAACAGAGCTTCTTTGGATGGAGGCTTTACTTCTATGGTATTGCGGGACTGGCGGCCGGATGTGTGCTGCAAAGGAAAAAGCTCCCGGTGGATGATATCACGACAACGGTGTTTACGTTTTTTGTGGTGTTTCTGCTATATGGAGGTTTGATGAACTTTGCGGCGATGCTCATGACATATCCGGCAGATTCTTCTGCAGGGGATATCAGCTGGGAGACATTAAAAGCATTATACCTGACAGGGGCACCCTATGACGCGGCGCATGCCGGAACGGCGGCGTTGTGTATGTTCCTTTTTGGGGACAGCATTTTACAAAAACTGGAGCGTATACAAGGGAAATTTGGGATTACACTGTAAACACAGCACAAATGATTGGAGGATTGAAATGAGTAAGAAAAAATGGATGAGCAGTCTTCTGGCAGCCGCCCTGGCATTTACGACAGTATTTAGCACAGGCTCTGCAGTAAAGGCTGACGGGAACAACACTTCTGCGGATAAGATTACGGTCTTTGTGGCAGCAGAAGGAAAAGATGCGGCAGGTAATGAGGTAAATACAGGAAAGCTTCCGGTACAGGTAGAGGAAGGAAGTACAGCAGATGTAGCTTTAAAGGAGGCATTATCTTCCAGAAATATTTCCTGTGATATTGTGGAGAGTTCCTGGGGACCATATTTGAATGGTATTGGAAGTATTACGGCACCGGCGGATTACACGAAAGGTTATTGGTCATTTTATGTAAATGGAGACTATTCACAATACGGAATTGGCCAGACTGTTTTGAAGGATAATGATAAAATAAGCTTTATTTTTGCTTATGGAAATTATGCAACAGCAACCGGCGCAGCTATTTTTGCCGATGATCCTGCTAAAAATCCGGACAGTGCGGCAGCGACAAAGCTCCTTACAAATGCCAAGGCACAGCAGGATGTTCTTGCGGATGCAATTTATCAGCAGATGTTTGGAGATGGAACCGTTTACGGCATTGAGCAGCCAAATGCATTATATGCAGCATTCTCATTGATTCGTGCCGGATACAAGGCAGACGATTATTTCAATAAAATGTATAAAAAGGCAGCTTCCCAGCTTCAGGAACTGAAGGACAAGGGAACCGTTACCGATAACGGTGAGGAAAAAGATTTCGATACACTGGTAGGTGGATATTCAGAATTTGCATATGCAAAGATTGTTCTTTTTGTAACTGCTATGGGGAAAGATGCAAAGGATATCCGTGGTTTTGATCTGATTGAAGCAATGGCAAAGAAGAGCAATTATGCCAATACTGTAGCAGATATGCTTGATGCTACAATGCTTCTTGCATTTGATTCCGGAAATTATCAGCTTCCAACAGGAGATGATTATATTACCAGAGCACAGCTTGTAAAGAACGTAACCGGTCAGGTTGGTACCGCCATCGCAAAGGTTGCCACAGCTTCCACATGGTCTACGGTGGACGATGTGGCAATGCCGCTGCAGGCATTATATCCATATATTTCCGGTGATGACAATGCCGATACAGCCAAGGCAGTTGTCAAAGGAACTCATTTTATGGAGAGCCTGCAGAATCAGAAGGGCGCTTATGCAGCATGGGGTTCTGATAATAATGCATGGTCTCTGGCTCAGGTTATGACTGCTATGGGACAGCTTCGTATCAACCCTTGCGATGAGTCAGATGGAAGCGATTTCATTAAAGAAGGAAAGACCGTCCTTGATGCTGCGTCTGCATTTGTAAATGTCGATGAAAAGACAGTGGATGAAAGTCTGATGGGTTATCAGCCGGAGCAGCTTCTTCGTGGTCTAAATGCAGTAATCCGTGTGATGGAAGGGAAAGCGTCTCTTTATGATCTCGGTGATGTAACGGCGAATCCGGACCCATCTGAGGAGCCTTCTGCAAGTCCGGATCCATCTGGCAAACCGGATCCGAGTCAGACACCATCTGTAACTCCAAGCCAGACACCTTCCGTAAGTCCGGCAGCATCGAAACAGACACCGGCTGTAAGTCCATCCGCACCGGCAGCAACAACACCGGCAGTACCGACACAGACACCGGCCGTAAGTCCATCTGCACCGGCTAAGACTACAATATCGGCAGCAACAACAGCGCCGGTTGTCAAGAAGGTGAAAAAGGTTACAGCTGCCAAGACAAAGGTAACTATAAAGAAGGGCAAAAAGACAACAATTAAGTGGAATGTAACAACAGCTAAGAATGCATCCATCAAGAAGCTTGTGAAGGTAACCGTAAACAAAAAGACAGTAAAGGTTGTGAAAACATCTGTTCAGAAAAAGAAAGCTACAGTGACACAGGTGACAACAACGGTAAAGGGCATCAAGAAGGGTTCTGCAGTAGTAACCATGAAGGCCGATGGAAAGAAGAGTAAAGTGAAGGTTATTGTGAAATAAAACAGCTTTTGAAGAGTAAAATGTGAAATAAAACATAAAAAACAAAAAGAAATCCCCGTGGATTACAGGAGATGACATGGACCATAGATCGTAACCAATGGTTCATGTCATCCTGTATTCACGGGGATATGTTATTGTATAAAAATATCTGAGTTACAGATATAGAACTATTTTGTAGTCATAGCATCTGCAAGCTTCTCCATTTCAGGGAGATCGCTGTCCTTCATAACGGAACGGATCGTAACAACAGGCTCTACAATCTCGATATTTTTCATGGTTTCCAGAATAGATTTCATCGTGCGTGCTGCAGTCGGAGCCCAGGAACCGTTTTCCATAATACCGACCTTACGATTCTGATAAGCCTTGCTCTGGAGATGATGAAGGAAATCCTGCATACATGGGAAAACTCCTGCATCATAGCTGGCAGCAGCCAGAATCATACGGTCATAACGGAACGCGTCCTCGATAACCTCTGCCATATCCTCTCTGGCAAGATCGCTTACAACCACCTTTTCGGCCCCTTTTTCACGAAGCATTTCGGCAAGCTTTTCTGCAGCCTTTGCCGTATTGCCGTGGATGGAGGCGTATGCTACGAGAATACCCTTATCCTCCGGCTGATAGCTGCTCCAGGTATTGTACAGATCCAGATAATATCCGAGGTTGTCCTTTAAAACCGGACCATGAAGTGGACAGATCGTAGCGATATCCAGCCCGGCAGCCTTTTTGAGAAGTGTCTGTACCGGTGCACCATATTTGCCGACAATATTGAAATAATATCTGCGGGCTTCACATGCCCAGTCATCCTCGCCCTCTGTCTTGGAAAGGGCACCGAATTTACCGAATCCATCTGCGGAGAAGAGAATCTTTTCCTTTGATTCATAAGTAACCATAACCTCCGGCCAGTGAACCATTGGTGCCATCACGAAGGTCAGAGTATGCTCTCCTAATGAAAGAGTATCGCCTTCTTTGACTGTCAGGGTATGCCCATCCAATGGAATGTTGAAAAACTGTGGAAGCATTGCGAAGGTCTTGGCGTTGCCAACCAGAGTTACATCCGGGAAAAGTTCTACCAGACGTGCGATACTTCCGGAATGATCCGGCTCCAGATGCTGCACGACCAGATAATCTACCTTTCTGCCATTCAGGGTATCCAGAAGATTCTTTTCCCACTGCTCCATACCGCGGGGATCTACGGTATCCATAACAGCAACTTTTTCATCAAGGATAACATAGGAATTATAAGAAACTCCCTCCGGAACAACATATTGGCTTTCAAAAAGATCGATGGTGGTGTCGTCCACACCAATGTACTTTACGGAATCTGAAATAACTATACTCATAAGTAACCTCGTTTCTGCGCACGGTATATTATTTTAAACGCAGCAGCTGTGCGCCGGATACTGCGTTGTGATCATCATGGAGACATTGTTATGCTCCAATTGATTTCTATTGTAAAATGGGGCAAATGGTCTGTCAATAGAATTCTTATTCCAATTTGATCCCCTGTAAAAGCTTTGCAAAAGGGCTGGTATCCTGATCCTTATCTGCACTGTCAGCAGAATATGCTTCAGGGATCTCATAGGATTCTTCCCCGGTATCAGGCTCATCTTCACGGAGAGCTTTGATACTCAGTGAAATACGATCCCCTTCAATCTTCAGGATCTTTGCTTTTACTACCTGTCCCATTTTTAGTTCTTCCTTTGGAGATTTGATAAATTTATTGGTGATCTGGGAAATGTGACAGAGCCCGGTCAGTCCTTCTCCAATATCGATAAATACACCATAGGATTCCATACGGGTTACCGGTCCCTCCACAAGATCTCCGGTGGTCAGCCGTCCGATATGTTGTGTCTTTTCTGCCAGGGCTCTTTCCTTCTGGATCATTTTGGCAGAGAGTACCAGCTTCTGGATATCCTTTTCTACCGTGATGATCACGGCCTGCACAGTCATTCCGACATAACTTTCCGTGTCCTCCACATAGGTGAGGGCAAGCTGTGAAGCCGGGATAAATGCACGGATTCCACGGACATAACCAACAACGCCGGCAGGGACTGCCTCTGTGATCTTTACGTCAAAAACGGTTCCGTCTGCCATATCCTCTTTTAATTCATCCCATACCAGCACACGGTTTGCTTCTTTTCTGGAAAGAATTACATTACCACTGGCATTTTCCGGGTCCAGTACCATAGCCTGGATCACATCCCCGATGATCATATCCTTTTTAATAGAAAAGGATGGATCGTCGCTGCACTCTTCGATCGGGATAATGCCTTCTGTATAATAATTCAGATCAACCGTTACTTCTGTGTCGGAAACGCCGATCACGGTCACATCCAGAATATCACCCTCGCGCAGTACCTGAAAGGAACGCTCCAGCTCGTTTTCGTAATCCTTCATACTCTTTTCTTCACTCATATAAATCCTCCATTCCGCAGAAATGTTTGTTATAAACTTAAGTGATCAATTCTTTTTCTGTCATTTCTTCCATCCCTTCACCGTCTTCCTGATTGTAGTATAGCGGATTTATGGTGTGTTTACAAGCTGACGGATTGATATGTCACAAAGAAAAAATACCTTACAATATTTCTCCCTCCGTTTTGTATTCTATTGGTTTTGGGGTAAATATTATCCTATTTCAGAACCCGGACAGTGCAGGTTTCTTTTGTGCCATCTTCGGTAAAGGAAATGACAGCAGTTCCTGCACTTCGGGCAGTAAGATTGCCAAGCTGATCTACCTGGACGATATTTGGCTTGTTTGATTTGATCAGTGGTGCATTGCCACTGGAGACCATATAATCGAGTGTACGCGTTTCTCCGGCTTTCATGGTCAGAGAAGTAGAAGATATACGAATGGTTGGAGATTCTACCTCAATCTCGCAGGTTTTGGATACGCCATCCGCTTTGGCGGTAATGATTGTAGTGCCGTGTTTCTGGGCGCACACAAGTCCGTTGTCGTTGACAGTTGCGATGCGGGGACGGCTGGATTTCCATGATGGCTGGATCCCGGAAGATAC
>ERZ1034998.2313-NODE-2313-length-10565-cov-4.427973_pt1 | contig 10565 bp, 10 predicted proteins | sample MGYA00520621_ERZ1034998 | MGnify/ENA primary metagenome ERZ1034998 (study PRJEB33766, sample SAMN09781748) | gut metagenome | biome: gut microbiome | host: Homo sapiens | place: Madagascar | study: EMG produced TPA metagenomics assembly of the PRJNA485056 data...
GAGATACCGGTACCAATATGTCTATGACGATCATGTCAGCAGCAAAAGAGGTATACGCACTTGAGAATCCGTCGATGGAACAGCTTGCAAAAGCAATTTCTTCCGGTTCCCTGCGCGGTGCAAGAGGAAATTCGGGTGTAATTCTTTCCCAGCTTTTCCGTGGCTTCTGCAAGGTGATCAAGACACATGACGAGCTCGATGTCATGATCATCAGCGAGGCGTGCCAGAAGGCAGTCGAGACCGCCTACAAGGCAGTTATGAAGCCGAAGGAGGGAACAATCCTTACCGTTGCAAAGGGCGCCGCTGACAAGGCACTTACACTTGCAGACGAGACGGACGATCTTGTGTTTTTCTGCGATGAGGTCATCAAGGAGGCAGAGTATGTGCTCAGCCAGACACCGGAGATGCTTCCTGTCTTAAAGCAGGCAGGCGTTGTAGATTCCGGCGGACAGGGACTTGTCCAGGTGTTAAAGGGTGCTTTCGATGCTCTTATGGGCAAGGAAGTTGACTACACGATCGAGAGTGCTCCGGCAGGGGAAGCACCGGCAGTAAGCGGGGACGCTGCTCCGGTTGATATCAAGTTTGGATATTGTACCGAGTTTATCATCCTGCTCGATCACCCAATGTCAGACAAAGCGATTGCAGAGTACAAGGCGTATTTAGAGTCCATCGGTGATTCGATCGTTGTCGTTGCCGATGATGAGATCGTAAAGACCCATGTACATACCAATGACCCGGGTCTTGCAATCCAGACTGCGCTCACGCACGGCGCATTATCACGCATCAAGATTGACAATATGCGGGAAGAACATCAGGAGAAGCTGATCAAGGATGCCGGGAAGCAGGCTGCCTTAGAGGCAGAGCAGGCAAAGGCTTCCGCAGAAGAGCTTCCGCATAAGGATATGGGATTTATTTCTGTCTCCATCGGAGAGGGAATGAATGAAATCTTCCGGGGACTCGGTGTTGACTACATCATCGAGGGTGGACAGACCATGAACCCAAGCACCGAGGATATGTTAAATGCGATCGGGCATGTAAACGCAGACCATATCTTCATTCTTCCAAACAATAAGAATATTATCATGGCTGCAAATCAGGCAGCATCACTGGTTGAGGACAAGGAGATCATCGTTATCCCGACCAAGACGATCCCGCAGGGAATTACTGCGCTCGTCAACTTCATCCCGGATTACTCCGTTGAGGCGAACACCGAGGCAATGAACGCTGAGATCGAGGTTGTAAAGACCGGTCAGGTGACCTACGCTGTCCGCGATACCGAGATCGACGGTAAGACGATTAAGCAGGATGACTTTATGGGAATCGGCGACAAGTCAATCCTTTCTGTCGGAACAGATTTAAAGGAGACCACTTTGGATATGGTCGAACAGCTTGTCGATGAGGATTCTGCAATCATAAGTATTTACTATGGATCTGATTCTTCCGAGGAAGCAGCAGAGGAGATTGCTTCCCTGATTCAGGAGAAGCACCCGGACGTAGAGGTAGAGATCAACAATGGCGGCCAGCCGATTTATTACTATGTAATTTCTGTAGAATAACCGTTTTAAGGAGTCTATATGAACAACAGCTCACCGATTCAGGAGCTTAAGGGTATCGGCACCAAAACAAGTGAATCTTTTGAAAAGATGGGAGTATACACCGTTGGTGATATACTCCTTCGTTTTCCCAGGGATTATGTGCAATATCCGAAAGCACTTCAATTTCCGGACGAATATTATGCAGCGGAGGGCTTCTGTGCGATCCGGGCAGCGGCAGCACACGCGCCGGTCGTAAAGAAAACCGCGAGCATGCCGGTCACCATTCTTATGCTGGAGCGCGGGGAGACGAATTTACAGCTCGTCTGGTATCGCATGCCGTATATCAAGAGCCAGATCCAGCCTGGAAAGCAATATGTTTTTTACGGAAAGCTCCGCAAAAAAGGCACTCTTATGGTCATGGAGCAGCCAGCGATCTACACGGCGGAACAGTATGCACCGATGGAGCTTTCGCTCGTTCCCGTATATGCGCTGACTGCCGGGATCACCAACAATCGGATGATCAAGACAATCCAGACGGCGCTAAGTACGGAGGAGCTTTTTAACGATTACCTCCCGCCGGCGATCCGTCAGGAAAATGGCTTGTGTGAGTACAACTATGCGATCAAGCAGATCCATTTTCCGGATGAGATGGACAGCTTGATCATCGCTAGAAAGCGGCTCGTATTTGACGAATTTTTCCTCTTTATCATGGGGATGCAGTACCAGAAGGAAAAACAGCAGAAGGAAGCCAACTCCTATTTATTCTCGGATGATTCTTTTGTGTGGGAGCTTATGAAGAAGCTGCCATATTCCCTTACAGGGGCGCAGCAGCGGACGATAAAGGAGATCCTTTGCGATATGCAAAGCCCTTATGTGATGCAGCGTCTGATCCAGGGGGATGTCGGCTCCGGCAAGACGATCATCGCCTTTCTTGCAATGGCATGGACCTCGAAAAACGGGTATCAGTCTGCAATCATGGCACCGACCGAGGTGCTTGCGAGACAGCACTATGTGTCGTTTATTTCCATGTGCGAGATGTTCGGGCTTGACATTCCGGTCATTCTGCTTACCGGTTCGCTGACTGCCTCGCAGAAGAAGAAAACGTATGCACAGATCCTAGACAGCCCGAATGCGATCATCATCGGAACACACGCACTCATTCAGGAGAAAGCGGTGTACAGTAATCTTGCGCTTGTCATCACCGATGAGCAGCACCGGTTCGGTGTGCGGCAGAGGGAGACGTTTTCCGAAAAGGGATGTGCCACACACATCCTTGTCATGAGCGCCACCCCGATCCCGCGTACCCTGGCTATTATCCTCTATGGGGATCTGGATATCTCGGTCATTGACGAGGTGCCCGCAAAGCGGCTTCCGAACAAAAACTGCGTGGTAAATACCGCATACCGCCCGAAGGCGTATTCCTTCATCGAGGAACAGGTAAAGGCGGGACATCAGGCGTACATCATCTGCCCGCTTGTGGAAGAATCCGAGAACGCCGATGCCGAAAATGCAACCGATTATGCAAAAATGCTTCGGGAATATTATGGTGGACGCATAACGGTCGGCCTGCTTCACGGCAAGATGAAAAACGAAAAGAAAAATGAAATCATGGAGCAGTTTGCAAGGAATGAGATTTCGGTACTGGTCTCCACCACAGTTGTCGAGGTCGGAGTCAATGTCCCGAATGCAACAGTCATGATGATCGAGAATGCTGACCGGTTCGGCCTGGCACAGCTCCATCAGCTTCGCGGGCGTGTCGGGCGCGGCGATGCACAGTCGTACTGCATCATGATCAATACATCCCGGTCGCAGACCGCAAAGCAGCGTCTTGAGATATTAAACCACTCAAATGACGGATTTTATATTGCAAGCCAGGACTTAAAGCTGCGTGGTCCCGGAGACTTCTTTGGCATCCGCCAGAGCGGGGAGCTCGCTTTCCAGCTTGCGGATATTTATCAGGATGCCGATATGTTAAAAAGTGCCTCGGAGGCGGTACGAGAGGTGCTTGACGATGATCCGCTTCTTGAAAAGGAAGAACACCGCGGATTGTATATCCAGATGCAGCATTTTATGGATGAACAGATCCGGAAAATGAATTTATAGAGAACTTCAAGGAGACATTATGGCATTAGATGGAATTGTAATATCGAGTCTGGTTCACGAATTGAACACAACCATTCTCGGACAAAAAATCAGCAAGATCGCACAGCCGGAGGCGGACGAGCTGCTACTTACCATAAAGGGAAACAGCACGCAGCACCGCTTATGCCTTTCCGCAAGTGCGTCACTTCCGTTTGCGTACTTAACCGGCACCAATAAGACGGCACCGCTTACTGCGCCGACGTTCTGTATGGTGCTGCGCAAGCACATTGCAAACGGCAAGATCACCCGCATCTACCAGCCGGGGCTTGAGCGCATCATCCATTTCGAGATAGAGCACTTAAACGAACTTGGTGACCTGTGCAAAAAGGAGCTGATCATTGAGCTTATGGGAAAGCATTCCAACATCATTTTCTGCAATGAGGACGGAATGATCATCGACAGCATCAAGCATGTATCCTCCGCGATGAGCTCCGTGCGCGAGGTACTTCCGGGACGGCAGTATTTTATCGCGGCGACGCAGGATGACAAACTTTCCCCTCTTGAGGTGGATGCCTCTAAGGTCGCGGACACGCTGCGCCAGAAGCCTGCAACCGTCACAAAGGCGATTTATGGCTCCTTTACCGGTATCAGCCCGCTGCTTGCCACCGAGATCGCGTTTCGCGCGGGAATCGATGCGGATACGCCGGTTGCAGGCTTAAGCGAGGATCAGCTTTTGCATCTTGCCAATCATTTCTGCTGGTTCATGGATGAGGTCAGAGAGCATCGCTTTGCGCCTGTCATCATCCGAAAAGACCGCGAGCCGGTAGAATTTTCCTGCATGGAACTAAAAGAATATGCAGATTATGATGTGGAACATTGTGATTCCATCTCGCATGTCCTCGAAGTCTTTTACGCGGAGCGCAGCAGCTACACCCGCATCCGCCAGAAGTCCGTCGACCTGCGCAAGATCGTGACGACCGCGCTTGAGCGCAACGTCAAGAAATACGATCTCCAGCTTAAGCAGCTTAAGGATTCCGGGAAGAAGGAAAAGTACAAGCTGTACGGTGAGATGATCCAGGCGTATGGCTACGGACTGCCGGAGGGCGCAAAGGAGCTGCTTGCCGAGAACTATTATGACAACAACAATATCGTCAAAGTACCGCTTGATCCCACGCTGTCAGCGATGGACAACTCCAAGAAATACTTTGACAAGTACGGAAAGCTGAAAAGGACTGCGGAGGCGTTAAATGAGCTGATCCTGCAGACAAAGGCGCAGATCGATCATCTTGAATCCATCCAGAATGCACTTGACATCGCGACCTCTGCTGATGACCTTGTACAGATCAAGCAGGAGCTGGCAGAGTACGGCTTTATCAAAAAGAACCGCTCCGCCAAAAAGGAAAAAACAAAGAGCAGACCGTTCCATTACCGTTCGACCGACGGATATGATATCTATGTCGGAAAGAACAATTATCAGAACGATGAGCTGACCTTTAAATTTGCGACCGGCAATGACTGGTGGTTCCACGCAAAGGGAATGCCGGGCTCGCACGTTATTGTAAAAGCAAATAATGAGGAGCTTCCTGACCGCGTATTTGAGGAGGCCGGAAAGCTTGCGGGATATTATTCCAAAGGACGTGACAGTGACAAGCTGGAGATTGATTATCTGCAAAAGAAAAACGTTAAAAAGCCGAACGGCAGCGCGCCGGGATTTGTCGTGTACTATACCAATTATTCGCTGACGATCCATCCGGACATCCGGGATCTTACGCTGGTGGAAGAGTAGGAAACGGACTTCCTTAAGTTACCAGCATAGACTTTTTCCCCTTGGTCATACTAAGATTGTAACCAGATGAGGTTACAAAACACCACACGAAGGTTATCAGACCTACAACAAGGAGGAAATTGTCATGAGCAATAAAAGTACAAAAAGTGCATTAAATCGTTTTAAGTATGAAGTAGCAGGTGAGCTTGGCGTACCACTTAAGGACGGTTACAATGGGGATCTTACCTCTAAGCAGAATGGTTCCGTCGGTGGCTACATGGTCAAGAAAATGATCGAGGCACAGGAGAAACAGATGGCGGGCAAGTAATTATTTTCCGCCCGGAGGGCTGCGGTATCTACCGCAGCTCTTTTTGCGCAGAAAGTAGATAAAAAAATTGACGAAACCATATTTTAGCATTATAATATTTGCATCTATGCGAAGAGGTACAATCCAATGATCAAAAGCATGACCGGATTTGGACGCGGTGAGTACGCAGATGAGAAGCGCAAGTTCACCGTTGAGATCAAATCTGTAAATCACCGGTACTTAGATGTCAATATCAAGATGCCGAAAAAACTTAATTTCTTCGAGAGTACGATCCGCAATCTGTTAAAGGAATACATGGAGCGCGGCAAGGTAGATCTCTACATAACCTACGAGGATTATTCGGAGGATAATTTTTCCTTACAGTATAATGAAGCACTCGCAGGGGAATATTTGAAATATCTGCGTCAGATGGCACAGACCTTCGGACTTGAGGATGATATCCGCGTAAGCACATTGTCCCGCTACCCGGATGTATTTGTGATGGAAGAACAGAATATCGATGAAAAAGAGCTTTGGAGCGGACTTGAATCCGCACTCCGCGATGCCTGCAGCCAGTTTGTGGACAGCCGGATCCGGGAGGGCGAACGCCTTAGGGATGATCTGATCGGCAAGCTTGACAATATGCTCACTTATGTGGATTATATTGAAGAACGGTCACCGGAGATCATGAAGGATTACCGCATCCGTTTGGAGGAGAAGCTAAAGGATATCCTTGCAGACCGCCAGATCGATGAGAGCCGTATCGTCACAGAGGCTGTCATCTACGCCGACAAAGTATGTGTGGATGAGGAAACCGTGCGTCTGCGCAGCCATATCCAGTCCACGAAGGATACGCTGATCGCCGGAGGCGGCATCGGACGCAAGCTGGATTTTATCGCACAGGAGATGAACCGCGAAGCCAACACCATACTGTCAAAGGCAAACAACCTTGAGCTTTCCGACATCGGGATCAGCCTTAAGACGGATATCGAGAAGGTGCGCGAGCAGATTCAGAACATCGAATAACAACAGGCAGGAAGGACTATGGCACAACTTATCAATATCGGGTTTGGCAATATGGTAAGCAGCGACAAGGTGATCTCGATCATCTCACCGGAGTCTGCACCGATCAAGCGGATGATCATTCAGGCAAAAGAGAGCCGGACGCTGATCGACGCGACACAGGGACGCAAGACCAAGAGTGTGATCTTCACCACCAACGATAAGCTGATCTTATCTGCCCTGCAGCCGGAGACGTTAGCCGGCCGTTTCCATAATCCGGGCGGAATACAAGAGGTAAAGGAATGAACACAAATAATAAGGGAATATTAGTTATCGTTTCCGGTTTTTCGGGAGCCGGGAAGGGAACGCTCGTCCATGAGCTTATGACACGCTACCAGAATGAATATGCGCTTTCCATCTCTGCGACCACGCGCGCGCCGAGAGCCGGAGAGCTGGAGGGTGTCCACTATTTTTACAAGTCCAGACAGGAATTTGAAGCGATGATCGCCCATGGGGATTTTCTGGAGTATGCCCAGTATGTCAACAACTACTACGGCACACCGAAGCAGTATGTTCTCGACCGTATCAGCGAAGGCAAGAACGTCCTTCTTGAGATCGAGATGCAGGGTGCGATGCAGGTTAAGAAGAATTTTCCGGACACGACGCTTATCTTTGTGAGCGCTCCCGGCGCAGTTGAACTGCACCACAGACTTACCGGACGCGGAACGGAGGAGGCGGATGTGATCGCCAAGCGTATGCAGCGCGCCTGCGAGGAAGCACAGGGGGTTGAGCAGTACGATTATCTGCTCATCAATGACGATCTCGATGCGAGCGTCACCCTATTACATGAAATCATTACAAACGAAAAGAATCATGATGGCACAAAGAACGAACCGTATCGGATGTGCAATCATATCCCGTTTGTTGATAATATGCGAAAAGAGCTGAAAAGCTTTTCGAAAGGAGAATAAAAATGATACATCCATCTTATGTTGAACTTATGAAAGTCGTTAATGACGCATCTGCTGAAATTGGAGAGGAGCCGGTTGTAAACAGCCGTTATTCCATCGTTCTTGCAACCTCTAAGCGTGCGCGCCAGTTGATCGATGGAGCAGAGCCGCTTGCAGATGCACCTTGCAACAAGCCTTTATCCATCGCTGTTCAGGAATTGTATAAGGGCAAGGTCAAGATTCTTTCAGACGAAGAAAATAACTAGAAGGAGAAAGGAATGACGAGGCGACAAGTCATTCCTTTTTTACAAGTGGAATACTTATGAAATTATTATTTATCTCTCTCGGCTGCGACAAGAATCTTGTTGACTCCGAGAATATGATTGGAATGATGACAGCGGCAGGCATCGAGATGACCGATGAGGAAGCAGAGGCAGATATCATCGTTGTCAACAGCTGTTGTTTTATCGGAGATGCAAAGGAAGAAAGCATCAATACCATATTGGAGATGGCGGAATACAAAAAGTCCGGCAGCTGCAAGGCACTTATCGTTACCGGCTGCCTTGCACAGCGCTATCAGGATGAGATCCGCACGGAGATACCGGAGGTCGATGCGATCATCGGAACCAATTCCTACGACACGATCCTGAAGGCGGTCGATCAGGCACTGGAGCATCAGTTTTTCAAGAGCATGCAGCCGCTTGTCGGACTTCCACAGATCGCGGCCAGGCGTGCGCTGACCACCGGAGGACATTTTGCTTACCTTAAGATTGCGGAGGGCTGCAATAAGAACTGTACCTATTGTGTCATTCCATCTGTCCGCGGGCGTTACCGCAGTGTGCCGATGGAAGAGCTTATCGCGCAGGCGACCTCGCTGGTCAACGATGGGGTGAAGGAGCTTGTTCTTGTCGCACAGGAGACCACGCTTTACGGTGTCGACCTCTACGGCGAGAAGTCCCTGCATAGGCTGCTGGATGCGTTAAATGAGATTCCGGGGCTTTTCTGGATCCGCATTTTGTATTGCTATCCAGAGGAGATCTACGAGGAGCTGATCGAAGCCATGATCCGCGACAAGAAGGTCTGCCACTATCTGGACATGCCGATCCAGCACTGCAATGATGAGATCCTGCGCCGGATGGGACGAAAGACCAACAAGGCGGAGCTTACCGGGCGTATCGCTTATCTGCGCAGCCGCATCCCGGATATTGCACTTCGGACAACCCTCATCTGCGGTTTTCCGGGAGAAACGGAGGAGATGCACGAGGAGCTGATGCAGTTTGTCAATGACATGGAATTTGACCGTCTTGGCGCATTTACCTATTCCGCAGAGGAGGGCACTCCGGCAGCGGAGTTTCCGGATCAGGTGGACGAGGAACAGATGCTTGACTGGAAGGATGCCGTCATGGAACTGCAGGAGGAGGTCATCTTCGACAAGAATGAGAGCATGGAGGGAACCGAGCTCTATGCTTTTATCGAAGGAAAGGTTGCGGATGAGAATGTTTACATCGGACGAACCTACCGCGATGCCCCGAATGTGGACGGATATATCTTTGTGAATACTGAAGAAGAGCTGATGACCGGAGATGTCGTAAAGGTCCGTGTCACCGGTGCTTATGAATATGATTTGATAGGAGAGATTTTACCATGAACCTGCCGAATAAATTAACGATTTTTCGTGTGATCTTAATTCCGTTTTTTGTATTTTTTCTGATGGCTCCGTATTTTGAAGGATACGGCAACTACATTGCACTGGTCATTTTTGTCATTGCCAGTCTGACTGATCTGTTTGATGGCAAAATTGCCCGTAAGTACAACCTCATCACCGACTTTGGCAAATTTATGGATCCGCTTGCGGACAAGCTGCTTGTCTGCTCGGCACTGATCTGCTTTATCGAGCTTGGACTTCTGCCGGCATGGGTCGTACTTATCATCATTGCAAGAGAGTTCATCATCAGCGGTTTCCGCCTTGTCGCATCGGACAACGGCATCGTGATCGCTGCAAGCTACTGGGGCAAGTTCAAGACCGTTTTCCAGATGATCATGGTGATCGTGCTGATGTTCAACCAGTACCTGTGCAATCCCGTACTTAACGTCATCGGCATCATTCTGATCGTTGTTGCAACCACACTCACAGTTATTTCCCTGGTGGATTACATCTGGAAGAACAAGAGTGTCTTAAAAGAGCAGAAATAACGGAGGTACATTATGCGCATTATTGCCGGAACAGCCAGAAGCCTTCCGCTTAAGACCATCGAGGGGTTAGAGACACGTCCGACCTCGGACAAGATCAAAGAGACCTTATTTAATATGTTACAGCCGGAGCTGCCGGGATGCTATTTCCTTGATCTTTTTGCGGGAAGCGGACAGATCGGACTTGAAGCGTTAAGCAGAGGCGCAGAGTATGCAGTGTTTGTGGAAAATTCCAAAAAGGCTGCCAAATGCATCGAGGACAATATTTCATTTACCAGATTTGACAAGGTATCCAAGCTTTATCAGGCGGATGTAAGGAGTGCGCTTTCCATGATGGAGGGCAAATACCGGTTCGACATCATATTCATGGATCCACCATACAACCACGGGCTTGAGAAGGAAGTGCTTGCTTATCTTGCGGATTCAAGCCTTGTAAAAGCGGATACGATCATTATTACGGAGGCATCCCTGCAGACCGATTTTTCCGATGTGGATGACCTTGGATATGAGATCACGAAATACAAAAAATACAAAACCAATGCGCATGTTTTCCTGCGCAGGAAATGAGGCATTATGAAAAAGGCCATATACCCGGGAAGTTTTGATCCGTTGACCTTCGGACATCTTGACATCATCGAGCGCTCCTCAAAAATCGTGGATGAGCTGGTGGTCGGAGTGCTGAATAACAGTGCAAAAAATTCGTTGTTTTCTTTAGAAGAACGTGTTAGTATGAT
>ERZ1034998.2314-NODE-2314-length-10564-cov-72.363974_pt1 | contig 10564 bp, 9 predicted proteins | sample MGYA00520621_ERZ1034998 | MGnify/ENA primary metagenome ERZ1034998 (study PRJEB33766, sample SAMN09781748) | gut metagenome | biome: gut microbiome | host: Homo sapiens | place: Madagascar | study: EMG produced TPA metagenomics assembly of the PRJNA485056 data...
ATTCTTTGGACAAATTGACATTTGTTTACACCTCCTTAAACTTGTTAAATATATCCTGGAACGCTGCCATTCTTGGATCCGGTACAAAACTATCGCAACTGCAGGTGCCTTTATTCAAGTTCATCCCGCAGACTTTACAAATACCTTTGCAATCGTCTTTGCACAGAACTCTCATTGGCCAGTTCACCAGAATTTCGGCGTAGACAAGTTTATCTACATCGAGTTCAAACCCAATCAGGTAGTCAGTTTCCTCCATCTCTTCATCGACTAATGCTCCGTCTGTGATTTTCAGAGTCTTGTCAATGTCAAAATGCATGTTTGTTGGAACTTCTTCCAAGCATCGGCTGCACGGTATCGCTATGTCTATATCTACTGTTCCCATGATGTGCACTGCTGCATTCTCAACGTTTGAGATATGAAGTGATATCGGCTGCTTTTTCAGAATAGGATAATCTCCTAAACGCGACTCAAATGATGTGAGCGTAAGCTCTGTCTCAATTGTCGTCTCTTTATTGATAGATTTTACAATGGTTGATATATCAATCATGGTTCTCTCCTATTCACACCTAACCAATTATACATATTGGAGTGGTGTTTGTCAACAAAATTTTATAATTTATCCACAACTTTTTGCTTTTTATTAGCCAACAAGCTTTACTGTCTCACGGCAGATTGCAAGCTCCTCGTTTGTAGGGATGACACATACCTTTACGCTTGAGTCTGCTGTTGAGATAAGTGCCTCCACGCCGCGTGTCTTGTCGTTTGTTACACGGTCAATCTTTATGCCGAGGTAACCTAAATATGCCATGATTTTTTCTCTTACGAAGCTTGTGTTCTCACCGATTCCTGCTGTGAATGCGATAGCATCTACTCCGTTCATTGCTGCTACATATGCTCCGATGTATTTTGCTACCCTGTAGCTGAATACCTCTACTGCTGCGATAGCACGCTCGTTGCCCTCATTGTAGGCTGCCTCAAGGTCTCTGAAGTCACTTGATACTCCTGACATGCCGGCTACTCCTGACTTCTTGTTGAGCACATCCATCACACCATCGATGTCAAGGTTTTCTTTCTTTGCTATAAACTCCATAATTGACGGATCGATATCACCTGAACGTGTTCCCATTACGAGTCCCTCAAGTGGTGTAAGTCCCATTGATGTATCTACGCATTTACCGTTTAATACTGCGCTGACTGAAGCTCCGTTTCCAAGGTGTGCTACGATAATCTTTGAGTTGTTTAAGTCCATTCCAAGGTAGCTTGCTGCCTCTTTTGATACGAAGCTGTGGCTTGTGCCGTGGAAGCCGTATCTTCTTACCTTGTACTTCTCATAGTACTCATATGGAAGGCCGTAGAGATATGCTTTCTCAGGCATTGTCTGATGGAAGGCTGTATCAAATACTCCTACCATTGGTACATTTGGCATAAGTGCCTGGCATGCTCTGATTCCGATAATATTTGCAGGGTTGTGAAGAGGTGCAAGGTCGTTGCACTCCTCTACCTGTGCGATTACTTCCTCTGTGATGACTACTGAGTCTGAGAACTTCTCGCCACCGTGCACTACACGATGTCCTACTGCATCAATCTCTGCAAGTGACTTTACTGCGCCTGTCTTTGGATTTACAAGTGCATCGAGAACCATCTGAATGGCCTCTTTATGTGTTGGCATAGGTGCCTCTGTGATTTCCTTATCAAGACCCTCTTTCTGATATACGAGTCTGCCATCGATTCCGATTCTCTCGCAGAGTCCTTTTGCAAGTACCTCCTCTGAATCTGAATTGATGAGCTGGTATTTCAGTGATGAACTACCGCAATTAATTACTAATACATTCATTGTTTTGTCTCCTTTGGTTTAAAATTACAATACTATTGTTAGTATAAACTTATTTTTCAAATGCGACAAGGGTGTTTTTGTGGTATTATGGGTTTGAACTCTAAAAAATACATTATTGATTAAAGGAGCAACAAAACATGAAGGTTGCAGGTGTGATTACCGAATACAATCCATTCCACAATGGGCACAAATATCAGCTAAAGCAGATTAAAAGGCAGACATCTGCTGATTATATCGTCGTAGTAATGAGCGGTGATTTCGTGCAAAGAGGTGAGCCTGCCATCATTGACAAATACGAGCGCGCACGCATGGCGCTTTTGAGCGGTGCCGACCTGGTGCTTGAGCTTCCAGCGGTCTTTGCCACTGCTTCTGCCGAGTTTTTTGCCGGTGGCGGAGTCAGTGTACTCAAAAACACAGGTGTGGTGGACATGCTGTGCTATGGTGTGGAGTCTGTGGACCATGAGCTTACAAAGCTTGTTGCTGGCATGCTTAAGAATCCGCCTGCTGAGTATTCCGCCGCTCTTGCCCGGATGATTCAGGGTGGGATGAGCTTTCCTGTGGCCAGGAGCAGAGCGCTATGTGAATATTTTCAAGATAACTATGATAGTTCTTTAGAGAAATTAGATACTTTCATAGCTTCACCCAATAATATTCTGGCCATTGAGTATGAGAAGGCTTTGATGGACTGTGATATTACAGGATTTCCTATTCAGCGCGTCGGTGAAGGATATCACAGCACTGATTCGACAAGTGAGTTTTCTTCTGCTACGGCTGTGCGCAGGGTGATTTCGACTGTATACAATACAGCTAATCATTTGACTGTTAATTCTTCTAACACAAGCCAATTTGGGAATTTAACTGTTCTCCATACGCTGATGCCTGCAGATTGTGCTAAAATTCTTACACATTGTATATCAAGTGGTCATATTGTGTTTCCTGATGCTATTTCCGATTTACTCTACTATCGGCTGATTTCAGAAAGAAATGCAGGATATGAGAAATATGCAGACTGCACAAAGGAGCTTTCTGCAAAGATAGTTAAAAATATTTATAAATATGAAGGTTTTACGCAGTTTTGTAACTTACTGAAGAGTAAAAATCTGACTTATACGCGTATTTCGAGGGTTCTCACGCATATTTTACTTGGTATTGAGAATAATGATTTTAACATATGTATGGATAATCCTTATCTGCGCATACTCGGTTTCAAAAAATCATCTGGAGAGCTTATGCATCTCCTCAAAAAAAGAGCATCAGCGCCTATTATTACAAAAGTCGCTGATGCTCCGTACGAGCTTATTTTCAAGGATATTTTTGCCGCTGATTTGTATGGCAGGCTGTGTCATTCACAGCAAAATGAGTTTACACATGGGGTTGTAATTATTTAATCTACAGCTCCATTATAATCTCTCGTGCCAAACTTTCCTCTATAGGCTTTGCATACACTCCCGGTGCAAACTCAACAGTGGCTCCTATGCCCTTTTGGAGCACGAAGCGCAGCTTGCCGTCTCTCACCTTTTTATCGGTGTAGAGTTTCTTTACAAGCTCTTCCCTGTCTATATAGTCAGGTATACGTATCGGAAGACCGGCTCTCTCATAGAGCTTTATCACGCGCTCTGCCTGCTCCTCTGACATATAGCCAAGCCGTGCAGACATAAGTGCCTGTGCTGCCATTCCAATCGACAGTGCCTCTCCATGCAACAGCTTGTAGTCGCTGACTGTCTCGATTGCCCGGCCTACTGTGTGGCCCAGATTTAAGGTTTCGCGAAGTCCCGCCTCTCGCTCATCCTTCATGACCACATTGTACTTGATACGACAGTTATTTTCTGCGATATACTCACATGCAAATTTCTTGAATGAATATATATCATCCAGATTTTCCTCTATAAATTCAAACATATCCTCGCTGCCTAAGCATGCATGCTTGATGGTCTCTGCCATACCGCTTGCCATCTGGCGCTGTGGCAGTGTCTTCCAGGCAGCTATGTCTATATATACCTTTTTTGGCTGATTGAACAGACCTATGGTGTTGGTAGCAAGAGGTGTATCGATGGCTGTTTTTCCACCTACCGATGCATCTGCCGCCGCTAGAAGGGTGGTTGCATAGTTGATAAACGGCACTCCTCTGCCGTAGGTTCCTGCAATAAAGCCTGATAAGTCGGTTACCACACCGCCACCTACTGCAATGATACAGCAGTCTCTTCTGTACCCCTTTTTAAGCATGGCATCCTCTATCTTTGCCTTTGTCTCACGCGACTTGCTCTTTTCCCCAGCCGGGAAAACAAACAAATCCACTGAGTATCCCGCATGCTTTATCTTCTCACAGATTGGAAGAGCATAAGGATCACGCACATTTGTATCTGTAATCACTGCAAATTTCTTTATCTTGCCCGCAAGACCATTTTCCAGGTCAGATACAAGGGTGTCTGAGAGGTTGTAGCCTATCTCAATATCATATGTGTCATCTACTACTTTTTTGAGTTCTACATTGAATATGCTCATCTTTTTCTCCTGTTATGATATATTTTTGTTTCTTTTATGTGGGAAACTGCTACAGTATCCCCACAGCCTGCTTGGCGAGCTTATCTGCCTCTTCGTTGCCCTCTACCCCTGAGTGTCCTTTTACCTTTACAAAAGTAAGCTTTATTTTATCCTTAACTGACATGATGTATTCGTGATAACCTATAGTGCCTGCCTTGTTTCGCTTCCAGGCCCCTGTGGCCCACATCTCTATGCCCATGTAGTCATAGTATATGACCAGTTCCTTAATTCCAAGCTCTATAGCCTTTTTTACGGCAGCCTCCGCGCCCTTTATCTCTCCGGCTACGTTGCGCATTGTGGCCATCTCGGCATCATTATCTGCCCCCTGCAGCACGTACTTTTCATGGTCAGTCACAAGAAAGCCTCCATAGCCATAGGTGTGTGTTGCTTTGTTGAAGGAGCCGTCTACAAACGCATATGTACTATTTTCGCCGGATGATTTCATACCTGTAATAGTTTTCTCTCCGGCAATAATTTTCTCTCCGTTAATAAATTTTTCTGCCTCTTCTATTGTCTTAAAGCTTTTATACACTGCTCCCGTATATCCGTCAACCATTGCTTTGCAATCGTTCCAGTTCAAATATATCCCGGGAACCTTTCCCTTTTTTACTGCATAGTATTTTGATGCCATGCTTTATTTCTCCTATAACACTCTTGACAAAAATTCCTGTAATCTCTCACTCTTTGGTGCGCCAAATACTTCCTCAGGTGTGCCCTCCTCAGCTATGGTACCCTCATTGATGAACATCACTCTGTTGGCCACCTCTCTGGCAAAGCCCATCTCATGTGTCACGACTACCATTGTCATGCCTGCCTCTGCAAGCTCCTTCATTACTGAAAGCACCTCACCTACCATCTCAGGGTCAAGTGCCGATGTAGGCTCATCAAACAGTATGACATCAGGATTCATAGCAAGTGAACGGATAATTGCCACTCTCTGCTTCTGTCCTCCGGAAAGCTGCGCCGGATATGCATCTGCCTTATCGAGGAGACCTATTCTGGTGAGAAGCTCATCTGCCTTCTTTGATGCCTCATCCTTCGTCATCACACCGAGCTTCACCGGTGCGAGCATGATATTTGCCTTTATGGTCATGTTGGCAAACAGATTGAACTGTTGGAAAACCATGCCTATTTTCTGTCTGGTCACATTGATGTCTGTCGACTTGTCTGTCATGTCTGTTCCTTCAAAAAGGATTTGTCCTGATGTAGGTGTCTCAAGCAGATTGAGAGAGCGTAAAAATGTAGACTTTCCACAGCCTGACGGTCCGATGATGGCAATTACATCACCTCTGTTTACCTCTGTACTTATGCCCTTTAACACCTCCTGCTCTCCAAAGCTCTTGTGCAGGTCTTTTACCTCTAGTATCACGTTATTATCTTTCATTGCTTCTCAGTCTCCTCTCAAGTTTGCTTACTCCGTGGCTTAAAAGCATCACTATAACCAGATAAATAAGGGCTACAGCAATAAGCGGTATAAATGCCTCGTATGTGTTGCTTCGTATGATATCTCCACCCTTTGTCAGATCCATCATACCAATATAACCACTGATTGATGTCTCCTTTAGGAGGCTGATAAACTCGTTAAGCAGCGCCGGAAGTATATTTTTGACAGCCTGCGGTATGATAACAAGCTTCATGGTCTGGCTGTAGTTGAGTCCTAAGCTTCGTCCTGCCTCAAACTGTCCTATATCTACAGACATGATTCCTGAACGCACAATTTCTGCCACATATGCAGCTGAGTTGAGGCCGAAAGCAATGACTGCTACAAGTATCTTGTTGGTCACAGATGCAAGCACTACATAGTATATAATAAGAAGCTGTATCATGACAGGTGTTCCCCTGATGATGGTCAGGTATGCCTTGCAAATTCCGTTTAATATGGCAAGACCGCCGTTTCTGTCATGGCTGGTTCTGACTATCGCAATTAAAAATCCCAGCACAATACCAAGCATTACGGCAAATATTGTGATAACTATTGTATTGCCAAGACCCTTTACGATATACATGTAACGATTGTCCTTGACAAAGTTGTCATAGAGCTTTTCCTTTATACCGATTGAAGAACCCGACTGGCTGTCTTTTACGATAATCTCCTGCTTTGTGGTGATATATGTATCGGTAAAATCAACATTTTTCTGTCTGTCCTCTGTCACTGTAAAGCCTGCTGCCCCGACATCCACCTTGCCTGATGATACAGCGGCAATGATTGCGTCAAACTGCATATCCTCTACCTGCATATCCATGCCAAGCTCATCGGCTATGGCCTGCATGATATCCATATCAATTCCTGTGACCTTGTTGTCATCATAGTACTCATATGGTGGGAACTCTGCATTGGTTCCTACCTTAAGTGTACCGTTTGACCTGTCAATATCCTTCTTCACGTAGGGAGTCTTTCCCACCTGATCCTCAGAGCCGATATAGTTGTCGATGATGCTCTGAACTGTTCCATCCTGCTGCAGCTTTTCAAGCGCAGTGTTTACCTTGTCGCGAAGCTCTGTATTGCCCTTTTTCAGACAGAATGCATAGTCCTCGTTGGTAAACTCCTCGTCCAGTATCTTAAGTCCCTTGTTTTCTTTTACAAAGGCAAGTGCCGGCTGCTCATCAATAACCACGCAGTCAATCTTGCCGACCTTTAATGCCTGGACTGCATCAGCACCCTTGTTGTATCTCTCTACCTTGGTGCCTGAACCGTCGTTCTCATAATCAGATACATAGATATCTCCTGTGGTACCGAGCTGGACACCTATTTTTGCGCCCTCCAGATCGTCCACACAAGCGACCTTTTTGCTGTCGCTTTTGCCGCATGCGCATAAACAGGCGATGAATGTGGCCATTAATGCTGCCATAAGCAAAATCATAATCGGTTTTTTCTTAATGGATTTCATATTATTCCTCATTTCTGTATAAATATTTATTCACAATTATATCATATTAGTTTATAAAATAAAAGAGCCTGATTTTCTCAGACTCTTTTATACCAAATATTTATGCATCATGCTCCATGTTGCTTAACTTCTTCGCCTGGTCGGCTGCGATACAGGCATCAATTATTTCCTGGATATCTCCATTAAGAATCTTGTCAAGCTTATAGAGTGTCAGATTGATTCTGTGATCTGTCACACGTCCCTGTGGGAAGTTGTAGGTACGAATCTTCTCAGCACGGTCTCCTGTACCGATCTGGCTTCGTCTCTCCTCTGCCTCTGCATCCTGCTTCTTCTGAAGCTCCATGTCATAGAGCTTTGTACGAAGAAGTGCAAAAGCCTTTTCCTTGTTCTGTATCTGTGACTTCTCAGTCTGGCTGTAGATGACAATACCTGTTGGATAATGTGTCAGTCGGACAGCTGAATCAGTTGTGTTGACACACTGTCCACCATTTCCGGAAGCACGCATTACGTCAATTCGGATATCCTTGTCATCAATCTTGACATCCACATCCTCTGCCTCAGGCATTACAGCAACTGAGCATGTAGAGGTCTGGATACGTCCCTGCGACTCTGTCTCAGGCACTCGCTGCACACGGTGTACTCCCGACTCATACTTTAGGATAGAGTATGCACCTGAGCCCTTTACCATGAACTCGACAGACTTCATGCCGCCGATTCCTGTCTCATCGGCATCAAGTGTCTCCACCTTCCAGCCTCTATTCTCTGCGTAGTGCACATACATACGGTAGATTTCCGCTGCAAAAAGTGCTGCTTCCTCTCCGCCTGCACCGGCACGAATTTCGACGATTACGTTCTTGTCATCGTTAGGGTCCTTTGGCAGAAGAAGTATTTTAAGCTCCTTCTCAAGCTCCTCCAACTGCTCCTTTGAATCCTTAAGCTCTTCCTTTGCGAGCTCTCTCATCTCTTCATCTGATTCCTCATCCAAAATAGCCAGTGAATCCTCGATATTCTGCTTGCACTCTTTATATTTCTTATATGTCTCAACTATAGGAGCAAGGTCACTCTGCTCCTTCATAAGCTTTTTAAATCTGTTTGCATCATTTGCCACATCCGGCTCGCTGAGCAGATTCATCAGCTCTTCATAATGGTGTATAAGATCTTCTAACTTATCAAACATGTTTTTCCTCCTTGCTGTCAAACACTCCCGATACTACCCTGTCATTTCCCGCCAGGTCCTTTATCACATGTACATCGCTAAATCCGGCAAACTGCATCATCTCTGACACCTGTCTGCCCTGGTCACAGCCTATCTCAAAAAGCAGCCTGCCCTGTGGCTTTAGATTTGCCCTGCAATCCTTTATGATGCGCCTGTAAAATAAAAGTCCATCCTCAGAGCCGTCAAGAGCCTCATGCGGCTCAAATACCGACACCTCCGGCATCAGATGCGGTATCTCGTCGCTTCTTATATATGGTGGATTGGATACTATCACATCATACATCTCATCGACATGCTCAAACAGATCGCTTCTCTCAAAATCAACAAACACGCCGTTAAGCCTTGCGTTTTCCTTTGCCACATTGAGCGCCTGCTTTGAGATATCACAGGCTGCACCGTCCACATTAGTCGTGTTCTTTAAGATGCTTATAATTATGCAGCCGCTTCCTGTACACATATCAAGCACTCTCATACCCGGCTCTATCACCTTGAGTGCCTCCTCTACTAGAGTCTCTGTATCCTGACGCGGTATGAGAACATTGCTGTTCACACGGAATTTGAGTCCCATAAACTCCTGCTCTCCAACTATGTACTGGAGTGGAATACGCTCAGCGCGCTTACTCAGCAATGCTTGATATTCCCTTATCTGCTCCTGCGACATTTCCTCATCCATATGCACATAGTAATATGTGTGATTTATCCTGCATGCCATGGCTAAAAGCAGCCATGCATCGTTTTTTGCATCAACTATCTTTGATTTTTGTAATATGCTTTCCCCAAGTAAAATTGCTTCTCTATATGTCATATATACCTTCTATCCGGCGGTCAATGTGCACACACATTGTTTTCCTCCTGCCATTTCTTCCAGTCAAACACGGCCTCAACCGATGCTATGCCAACCTCTATCATTTCATCATCCGGCTCCTTTGTGGTCATTCGCTGCATTAAAAGCCCTGGGACACTAAGCATGTTGACAACCGGATTGTCATATCTGCCCGCAAGTCTGATAAACTCATAAGATACCCCTGCGATTACAGGAATAAGCACAAGTCGTAACAATAACTGCAGCGGCTTTGAATCCACACGGATAAACATGAAAAACAATATGCTTATGAGCATTACTATAAGCAGAAAGCTTGTACCGCAGCGCTTGTGATGCTTTGAGCTTTTTCTCACATTTTCCACTGTAAGAGGCAGTCCGTGCTCTATGCAGTTGATGCATTTATGCTCAGAGCCGTGATACATAAATGTGCGCTTAATATCAGGTGTCAGTGATATAATTGCTATATACCCCAGAAATATTGCCAGTCTGATAACGCCCTCTATGAACGCTATGAGCATCTGTGAGCTTATCACCTTTTTAAAAAGCCCTGAAATGAAATAAGGCAATGCAAAAAACAGTGCGAGTGCTATGACAATTGACAGTACCACTGTACCTCCAAGCATGGCATTTTCCTGTTTCTTTTCTTTGGCAGCCCTTTTTTTCTTTTCTTCCGCTGTGAGTTCTTCTTCCTTTTCCTTTTTCTTTGAAGCCAAGGTACCTTCATCATCCTCGTCCTCGAAAAATGACGCTGAATACATCAGTGTGCTCATGCCCAGATAAAGCGAATCGACAAAGCTCACCACACCTCTTAAAATAGGAATCTTTCTAACTGCATCAAGTGCCTTTGAATTCTTACGCTTTGACACCTTGACATCTATTTCATGGTCAGGCTTCCTCACAGCTACTGCGTATGTGTCCTTGTTCTGCATCATTACGCCCTCCATGACAGCCTGACCGCCAATACCTGAATACTTCATAAAACCTCTCTATATTCCAAAAAAGGTTGAGGTATATTGCAACCTCAACCTTTCAAGTAACTATATGATTCTATTTCATACCATATTTCTTATTGAACTGCTCAATACGTCCACGAGCCTGGTTAGCTTTCTGCTGACCTGTGTAGAATGGATGGCACTTTGAGCAAATCTCTACGTGGATCTCCGGCTTTGTAGATCCTGTAACGAATGTGTTACCACAGTTACATGTAACAGTTGCCTGATAATAATCTGGATGGATTCCTTCTCTCATGATTTTCACCTCTT
>ERZ1034998.2317-NODE-2317-length-10551-cov-3.481612_pt1 | contig 10551 bp, 9 predicted proteins | sample MGYA00520621_ERZ1034998 | MGnify/ENA primary metagenome ERZ1034998 (study PRJEB33766, sample SAMN09781748) | gut metagenome | biome: gut microbiome | host: Homo sapiens | place: Madagascar | study: EMG produced TPA metagenomics assembly of the PRJNA485056 data...
CCCCTGTCTCGCTCAGAGAAATCTCCTTTAATCAACTTCAGTCATTAACCACGCAATGAATTACGGAATCAACAACGAAGAATCACCATAGCTCAGGAAACGGAAATCGTGAGCCAGAGCATAGTCGTACACTTTCTTCCAGTCGCCATGGAGGAAGGCACTGACGAGAAGGAGAAGAGTGCTCTGAGGCTGATGGAAATTGGTGATAAGCATCTTCACTATCTTGTACTGATAGCCGGGGGCAATGATGATCTGCGTGCTGGTGTGCAAAGCCTCCAGACCATTGCGGTCGAGATAGTCGATGATGGCCTGTATCGCCTGAGAAGGCTGAATGGCATTCACCAAACCGCCATCTGCCGACAACTCGTAAGGATCCCACTGGTTGACGTGCAGATCGTCTTCTGTCGCCTCGGGATGAGAGAGCAGATAAACGCCCATATAGTACAGGCTCTCGATGGTTCGTACACTCGTAGTACCCACAGCAATCACCTCGCAATGGTGCTGCAGGAGCTTCTCCAACGTATGACGGTGCACCACGATATACTCGGTGTGCATGCGATGACCCTCTATCTCAAGACTCTTCACCGGCTTGAAGGTACCAGCGCCCACATGAAGGGTAACCTCCTCACGCTCAATGCCATGGCGGTCGATGTCCTGCAACACGGCATCGGTGAAATGAAGTCCGGCAGTAGGAGCAGCCACACTGCCTTTTATCTTCGAGTAAACCGTCTGATAGGTAGTCTTGTCGCTCTCCTCGGTGGCACGGTTGAGATAAGGCGGAATAGGCAACTCGCCCACAGTCTCGAGAATCTCGGCAAAGGAGACCTGCGTGTTGTCCCAGTCGAAGTCGACCCAATAGTTGGTTCCACCACCCTTCGCCACCATAGAGGCAGCCTCCAAGCCTAAGGCATAGCCACGGCGCATGGTGGCAGAAAGTGTAAGCTGATGCCCCTTGATCTCGAAGTCGCGCTTCAGACTGCCCTCCTTCCACTTCTTCAGGTTGCCTATCATGCAGAGCCATGAGCAATGTCCAGCCGTCTGGAACATGAGCTCATAGTCGGTAGGATCGGCAGGCTCCATGAGGAAGACCTCTATCAGGGCACCCGTCTCCTTGCGGAAATGCAGACGCGCCTGAATCACCTTGGTATTGTTGTAAACCATCAGTCCGCCCTTGGGCAGGTATTCAGGCAAATGGTAGAACACATCCTCGCCTACCTCACCATGACGGTAGAGAAGGAGTTTGGAATGGTCGCGCTGCGCCAAGGGGAACTTGGCAATGCGCTCATCAGGAAGGGGGTAATTGTAATCGGTAATTTTTATATGTTTTGTATCCATTATGATTGAATTTTAATGTTACACTCCTCCAGCCATGACTATCGCCCGCAAGAAGGCATAGACCAGGGTGAAAGCCAGGATGCAGAGTATCTTGTCGATATCGTCGTGGTCGTAACCCGTAGGGGTGTACTGGTCGGAGATATATGTGATGTGGGGTGACACCTTGTAATACAGTTTCAGATAACCTATGTAGCACACGAAACCGATGACAGCACCCACGAGGAGTCCGCAGAGAATGTCGGAGGGATAGTGCATGCCGAGATACAGGCGTGTCCAGCAGTTGAGCAGCGACCACGAGAAGAGGGCGATGGCGAGGCGCTTGCCACGCATGAGGAGCGAGAAGAACATCGCTATCGACATGGTGTTGGATGCATGAGCCGAGAAGAAGCTGTAGCCACTGCCACGAAGGTTGCCCACCACCTGAATGGTGTATTTCAGGATGGGGTCGTTGTTGGGGCGCCATCGTTCCACCAAGGGTTTTACCACCCCATCGGTGATACCCTCGGAAAGAGCCACACAGACGAGTGCTCCCATTACCGCCAGACCAATCTGCGCCATCGTCTCATTGTTGCGCACAATGATGTAGAAGAGGGTGAGATAAAGCGGTATCCAGGTGAGCCCCGACGTAAGGACGAGCGCTAACTGGTCGATGAACAGATTGTCGCTTCCATTGAAAAAGTGGAGCACCTCGAGATCGGTGAGAAGACATGAGACAAACATCATATTTCCTCCAGTTGTTTGGTTTCTATCCATCCATCTCTTCCATCTGCCAGGTGGATGCCACGCCAGCCATCCATAGAGCGGTCGGTGATGTCGACACGCGTTCCCTCATGAATGACGAACTGGTCGGCGCTCTGTCGGGAAGGAGTCTTCTTGACATTGACCGTAGGAGCCACGATGATGGCGCCCGTGCGGTTGACGAGTATCTGTTTCTGCTGATAGGCAAAGAGCGAACTCAAGAGGAAGACGACAAAGAAGAGGATGCCGCCGAAGAAGCCGGCCTTGCGCAACAGCAACTGGGGTGCGAAAAGATAGACCAGCACCAATACCAAGGCAAGGATGATGGACAGGATGCCTGTCTTGGCCCAGTTGTCGACACTGGTGAAGTTGACCAGCGCCTTGTACCAGGTGACAAAGAACATCTCGCTGACAGGAGTGATCTTGTCGATGGTCTTGCTGCGAGCAAACTGCAGGTTGAAGTTGATGTCCTCGTCGCCGGGCGACAGCAGATGGGCACGCTCGTAAGCCAGGACAGCCTTGGTGATGTTGTCGGTGCGATAATAGGCATTGCCGAGGTTGTAGTAGACCTCGGGCGAAACACCGTTCTTGAGCAGGTCCTCATAGTCCTTGATGGCCTGCTGATAGTTGCCCTTGGTGTACTCAGTGTCGGCGTTCTGCTTGGTGACAGCAGAGGCAGAGAGGCTGAAGCCCATGAAGATGAACAGCAGCACCACACCGAAGGTATAGTCGCCCTGACGGGCAGAAGTCTTCTTGCCCTGCTTGCGGGCAGCCTTGATGGCATTCTCTATTTCCATAATAGCAGTCATGGCTGAATCGAAAGTCTTGTTCATATTGCCGGCAGGGTCGCCAGGAGCATAGCGCTCAAACTCACACTCGTCGAGAGCCTGGGTAAACTTCTCTATGGTGTCGGCATCAACGGAGTGAGCCAACAGCTTATCCTGAATATTCTCGCGCGAGAGCTGTTCGACAGGCATATTGAGCTTGTAGCTGACGTAGCCCCACAAGGCTCTGAGCACCTCGTCGTAGAACTCGCCCTGCTTGCGGGCCATCATCAGGGTGCGTGCCTTCTTGAGTCGCTTGGTGGCTATCTTGTTGGCCTTGTTGGAACGCATCTTCACGATGTCGGCATTCTCGATGGCACGGCGGCGGAAGGCGATGAGCAGACCGATGAAGGCGATGAGAGGCACCATCAGACTCGTCCAATAACCAAAGCTGCCATAGAACATATCGTCGATGTCGCAAAGCTTGCTCTTGCCCAACTTCAGGGCATGAATGTCCTTGTCGGCATTGCTGTAGTTGGCCGACGACGAACCGTCTGAGCCGTCGCCCTGCTCCACGGTGAGGGTGAAGGGCTGGGTCTTGATGGTGCGGTAAGCATTGGTCTTGGTGTCGTAGTAGGTGAACTCTACCGATGGTATGGTGTACTTACCCGGGTTGCGCGGAACAGCGAGGAAGTCGTAAACCATGTTGCCCTCCACACCGTTCTGGGTGAGCTTGGTCTTGTCGGTGATCTTGGCGTCATACTGGTCGAAGTCTTTCGGCAGGTTGAGCACAGGCTGCTTGAGGAGTTTCAGGTTTCCGATGCCTCCCACTACCACACGGATGTTGATGGGATCGCCAGCCTTCACGTCGTTCTTGTCGAGCGTGGCAGAGATATTGAAGCGGCCCACTCCTCCCGAGAAGTTGGCAGGACGGGCTGGCAGCGGGTCTACCTGAATGGTAATGCCAGGCGCCTTGATTTCCTTGCGCACCTCCACATACCCCGAACCGCCATTGAAGAAAGCCTCGATGGGGTCGACATTGCGGTTCTGCTGAACCACGATACCCTTGAAGGTGATGGAAGGAATCTCGAGTTTGCCCGTCATCTGAGGATACATGACGTACTGGCTCCAGGTGACGCAACGGTAAGGACGGCCGTTGATGACCTCGTTGTGAAGCACTTTCTGCTGTGGCTGTGGCACCTCCTGAGAGTGGAAGCCCTTCAGATCGGGCATCTTGCCGTCGAGCTGGGTAAGGTCGACCTGTGTATAGACCTTATAAGTAAGGAGCACAGGCTCCTGTTCGTGCACGCGCTTCTTGTTGGCAGTGACCTTGATGAAGAGGTCGTTGCCCGAGATGGCAGAACCCGCCTGACGCATGCGAGGCTCATCGGCATCATCGTTGTGCATCCTGGGTGCTCCGCCAGAGTTGTGAGCATGGCCCGAGACGGTGATCTTGACAGGATGGGCTGCGAGCTTCTTGCCATAAACCAGTGCATGCGAGGTACCGATGGTGTAAGTTCCAGCCTTGCCTGCATAGAGCGTGTAGGTGATGGTGAAAGAGGAAGAAGAGCTGGTGTGGCCGTTGACCACCTGATAGCTCGACTGCGAAGAGGTGTAGGGTCCGGCTATCACCTCCAGTCCATCGGGCACATTGCCCATACGGAACTCCTCCACTTCACGGGCGTTGACCGTATAGGCTACTCTGAAGTTCTCGCCAGCAGCAACATGTGTTGGTGCAGATACCGCCACATGCTGCGCCTTGGCTTCCTCTGCCATACCCAGCATCACGAGTATCATCAATGTGTACCATTCTATTTGCTTCATAATGAAATGATGTTTGCTTATTGTTTTACCAGTTCTTGTCGTACTGCCTGCGTCGTGGCTGACTCATCGCCCTCTGCATCTTCTGCTTGGTGGCCTTCTCCTGCTGCACGGCTGCATTGAGCAACTGCTCGGCATTGTCACGGCTCATCTTGTCCTGCTCGGGCTTCTGTGACTGGTTGTTCTTATCTTTGTTTTGATTATTTTTCTGCTTGTTCTGATCCTTGTTCTGATCCTTGTTCTTGTTCTGATCCTTATTCTGATCCTTATTCTTCTTGTTCTGCTTGTTCTTGTCGTTGCCGCTCTTGTTCTTGTTTTGGTTCTGCCGGTTCTTCTGATTCTTCAGCTGATGCTGGCAGAGCGCCAGGTTGTAGCGGGTCTCGTTGTCCTGAGGATTGTTGCGCAGCGCCATCTTGTAACATTCTATTGCCTTGGCAAACTCCTGATGGTTCTGCATGATGACGCCCATGTTGTGGAAACTCTTGGCGCGGCGTATCTTGTTGGTGGTCTGCAAGTCGGCAGACTTGGCAAACTGCTGCATGGCGAGCGAGTCTTTCTGCTGCATCATGAGCGCACAGCCCAAGTTGTAGACCGCCTGTGGATTGTTGGCATTGCGGGCTATCGCCTTGCGATACTGCACCTCGGCAGCCGTCCATTTGCGTGCCCTGTACTGGCGGTTGCCCTGACGGATAAAGGTGCGGTCGTTCTGTGCCAGTGCTGCAACTGTACTGACGAGGAGCAGCCCCAACAGCAAGCACAGCCTGCGCAGTCGCAGGGTCGGTATGATATGATAAGTTAGATACATTTCGATTAATATTTAATGTGTAAAGAACTTCACGTTGCGGAGAAGCGGATTCTTCACCTCGAGCATACAGATGTCGAGGATGAGCAGGAGGATGACCAGGATGCCTACAGCCTGGAACTGCTCGTCGTACTCGCTATAGATGACGGTGTCGGTCTCACCCTTCTGCAACTTGGAGAGGTCGTCGTTGAGTGCCTGCTCCGCATCGCTGGTGTTGTCGACGTGAATATACTGTCCACTGCCAGCCTGAGCCAACTGTCGGCACATCTGCTCGTTGAGGGCAGTCATCACGGTGTTGCCCGTACGGTCTTTGAGATAAGAGCCGTCGCCCATGGGAATGGGGGCTCCCTTGGTGCTTCCTATTCCCAGAATGAAGACATTGATGCCTTTATTCTTGGCTGCCTTGACTGCATCCTCGGCTCCCGGCTCATGGTTCTCGCCATCGGTAATGACTATGATGGCGCGTCCCACATGGTCTTGCTGGGTGAAGCTCTTGGTGGCCAGGTCGATGGCTGCAGCAAAGTTGGTGCCCTGGGTCTGGATGAGGGCTGGTGTGGTGTTCTGCAGGAACATCTTGGCAGACACGTAGTCGCTGGTGATAGGCAACTGCACGAAGGCATCGCCGGCAAAGACGATGAGACCTATCTTGTCGTTGGTGAACTTGTCAACCAGGTTCTCCACCAGCATCTTGCTCTTGTCGAGTCGCGAAGGCGCCACATCCTCTGCCAACATCGAGTTGGAGATGTCGAGACAGATGATGGTCTCAATGCCCTGACGCTTGTCATGAGAAATCTTGCTGCCCATCTGTGGACGCGCCACCATGAGGATGAGCAGGGCCAAGGCTGCAAGCAGCAAACCGAACTTCACCGTGGGGCGATAAGATGAGACATTGGGCATAAGGGCTTTCAACAGCTCAGGGTCGCCAAACTTTCGGAGCTTGGCCCTTCTCCTTCGCCATCCTATGAACCTCACCAGTACGAGTACCGGCAACATCCACAGCAGCCACAAATATATTGGATCTTCAAATCTTAGCATATTCATTTGATATTAATTGAACTTCGGCTCGTTTCTTCCCTATGGGATTCTTCTGAGCCAGGTGATGCGAAGCAATATCTCTGCGAGCAGTACCAACAGGGCTACAAGGGCAAAAGGCTGATAAGCCTCGTAGCGCTTGGCGAAATGGGTGACATTCATCTTCGTCTTCTCCAACTTGTCGATGTCGTGGTAGATGCGCTTCAGCTCGGCGTTGTTGGTGGCGCGATAGAAGTTGCCATCAGTGGTACGGGCAATGTCCCTGAGTGTCTCGGTGTCTATCTCCACAGGCATGTTGACGTACTGAACGCCAGCCGCTGTGGGCATAGGGTAAGGAGCCACCTTGTTGGTTCCCACACCGATGGTGTAGACTCTGATGCCAAAGCTCTTGGCTATCTCGGCGGCCGTCATAGGCGAAATGTCACCGGTGTTGTTGCTGCCGTCGGTCAGGAGGATGACCACCTTGCTCTTGGACTTGGAGTCCTTCAGTCGGCTGACAGCATTGGCGAGACCCATACCCACCGCCGTTCCGTCGTCGATGAGTCCACGGGCAGTAATGTCGGTACGGGTGTCCTGCAACAGTCGCAACAGACTGGCGTGGTCGGTGGTCATAGGACACTGGGTGAAGGCCTCACCAGCAAAGATGGTAAGACCGATGTTGTCGTTGGGACGGCCCGAGATAAACTCGTGAGCCACATCCTTGGCAGCCTCCATACGATTGGGTTTCAAGTCTTCTGCCAACATAGAGGTAGAGACGTCCATCGCCATCATGATGTCGATGCCCTCCACTGTCTTGTTGTCCCAGGAGTTGTGGGTCTGCGGACGAGCCATCGCACAGACGATGAGCACGAAGCACAGACATCTGAGCATCATGGGCAGATGGACAAGGCGCTGGCGCAGGCTCTTGGGAGCATAGGCAAACTGCCGGGTGTCGCTCAGCCTCATGGTAGGCTCGTTCTTCTTCCTGTACAGGAAATACCATAATATATAAGGTATCAGCAACAGGAGCAACAGAAAATATGCTTTACTTGCAAATTCCATTTTTTTATAATATTATTCTTTTTTATTCTATACTCCTACATCAGCAGCATGCAGGCACCATAGATCACGTAGGCGGTGATGGCTGCCATGACAATCGCTCCACCCCAGAGCAAAGCCTTGATGAGCTTGCGCTGACTGCGCGTCTTGCGATCCTGGTCGGTAAGCTCGGGAGCTACCTTCTCCTCGACGGTCTGCTCGTTGGTTTTCGTCTGGTCGATGAAGTTGATGGCATTAACCAGATTGGCGTCATTCTCGCCAAGGAAGGTCTCGTACTTGGCAAACTTCACGAGGTCGGCAGTACGGAAGAGCTGTTTCAACTCGTCTATCATCTTCTGGTCGCCAGCCGACTGCAGATGCTCTATAATCTCGCCGCTGGTCATCTCCATGGCACGGAAGCCAAAGCGCTGCTCTATGTACTCGCGCAGCGTGGTGGTGAGGCGGGTGTAGTATTCCTTCTGGGTCTCCTGCGACTCGGTGTGCTGCTGCTTGATGACATTGATCTCGCTGAGCGCCTTCTCGTGGGCTGGCACGCGCTTCACGATGCGCATACGAATCACGATAGGTTTGTTCTGACGGAGGCGCTGCCAGAGCCACAGCATGACACCGAAGAGGACGAGTACCAGAATGCTGAGCCAGAACAGAGGACTCCACTCACTCCATAGGAAGGGATTGTCCTGTACGTCCTTGGGGGGATAGAACTGGTTGGGATGAACCGTATCCACAGGCACCGTGAGCACCTTGAGCGCCAACGGGTTGCCCTGACAGGTCTTGCCGTTGACCTTGACCTGAAGGGCTGGTACAGCGTAGACCTTCTCGTCGAAAGAGGTGAGCGTATAGTCGCGGCTTATCTGTAGCCTGCCGCCGTCGAGCTCGGCGGTGTCGGCATCGCTCTGCTCCACCACCTCGATGCCCGGAATGAGCATCTGTGACGGCTTGAACGAAGGCAGCACCACCTTGGCACCCTTGGCAGCGGTGACCTTGAGATGAAGCTTCGTCTGCTCGCCTATCAGGATCTGCAGAGAGTCGAGCTTCTGCACCACCTCCTGGGCTGCCGACCCTACTGGCAACAGCATCAGGAAGGCAAGCATCATGATGATAATATTCTTCTGTTTCGTCATTTTTCTTTTCCCTATTGGTTTACTTCTCCGCTTTTCAGCCCCGCTGCATGAACAGGTTGAGCAGAGCTCGTGAGAAGTCTTCGTTGGTGGCGACAGCCGTCCAGTCGACCTTGCTCTTGGCAAAGGTTTCGCGCAACAGCTGCTCGCGCATCAGCCAGTGGCGTGTATGCGCCTGACGCAGTTTCCTGGAACTGGTGTCAATATACATCTCGTGACCTGTCTCAGCATCGCACACCTTGAGGAGTCCGATGTCGGGCAACGCCTTGGCACGTGGATCGTACACCTGAATGGCAGCCACATCGTGCTTCTGATTGGCAATCTGAAGGGGATGCTGAAAGTCCTTGTCATCGAAGAAATCGCTGATGACGAAGGCTGTGCAATGGCGCTTCATCACCCGTGTGAAGTACTCCAAAGCCACACCGATGTCGGTGCGCTGGCTCTGAGGATGAAAATCGAGCATCTCGCGGATGATGTAGAGAATGTGCTTGCGGCCCTTCTTGGGCGGGATGTATTTCTCTATTCGGTCGGAGAAGAAGATGACACCTATCTTATCGTTGTTCTGAATGGCGCTGAAGGCCAGGGTGGCTGCAATCTCGGTAGCCATGTCGCGCTTCATCTGCCGTGTGGTACCGAAGTCGAGCGAGCCACTTACGTCGACCAACAGCATCACGGTAAGCTCGCGCTCCTCCTCGAACACCTTGACAAAGGGACGATGGAAACGGGCAGTCACATTCCAGTCGATGTCTCTCACGTCGTCGCCATACTGGTACTCCCTCACCTCGGCGAAGGCCATACCCCTGCCCTTGAAGGCCGAGTGATACTGGCCTGCAAAGACATTCTGGCTGAGACCGCGAGTCTTGATCTCGATCTTGCGTACTTTCTTTAAGATATCTTGTGTGTCCATTTATTACTTATTCCTCAAAATCAAGGTACTTCCACCTTATTAATTATGCGGCTCACGATTTCCTCGCTGGTCACATTGGAAGCCTCTGCCTCGTAGGAGAGTCCCACACGATGGCGGAGCACGTCGTGAGCCACGGCACGAACATCCTCAGGAATCACATAGCCGCGGTGCTTGATGAAAGCATAAGCCCTGGCTGCCTTGGCAAGAGAGATGCTGGCACGTGGACTACCACCAAAGGTAATCATATCCTTGATGTCGGACAGACCGTAACGCTCGGGATAACGGGTGGCGAAGACGATGTCGGCAATGTACTGCTCTATCTTCTCGTCGATGTAAACCTCGCCCACTATCTGGCGAGCCTTCAGTATCTCGTCGGCTGTGGTGACGGGATGTACCTCGGGAAGACCTCCGGCGATGTTCTCACGGATGATGAGCTTCTCTTCCTCGAGTGTAGGATAGTCGATGATGACCTTGAGCAGAAAACGGTCCACCTGTGCCTCGGGCAACTGATAGGTTCCCTCCTGCTCTATTGGGTTCTGCGTAGCCATTACAAGGAACGGACTGGGCAGTCGGAAGGTCTCGTCGCCGATGGTGACCTGATGCTCCTGCATCGCCTCGAGCAGCGCACTCTGCACCTTGGCAGGAGCACGGTTGATCTCATCTGCCAATACGAAGTTGGCAAATACCGGACCTTTCTTCACATGAAAAGCCTCGTCCTTCTGCGAGTACACCAAAGTACCCACAACGTCGGCTGGCAAGAGGTCGGGAGTGAACTGGATACGGCTGAAGTCTGCGTCTACAAGACTTGACAATGTCTTGATGGCAAGTGTCTTTGCCAGTCCCGGAACACCTTCCAACAGGATGTGGCCATCGCTAAGGAGCTAGATTAGCAACGACTCTACAAGGTGCTTTTGGCCTACGATTACCTGGTTCATACCGGTCACCAAGTTGGTGACAAAACTGCTTTGCTGTTCTATCCGAGCATTGAGTTGGCGG
>ERZ1034998.2318-NODE-2318-length-10540-cov-4.336195_pt1 | contig 10540 bp, 9 predicted proteins | sample MGYA00520621_ERZ1034998 | MGnify/ENA primary metagenome ERZ1034998 (study PRJEB33766, sample SAMN09781748) | gut metagenome | biome: gut microbiome | host: Homo sapiens | place: Madagascar | study: EMG produced TPA metagenomics assembly of the PRJNA485056 data...
GGCGATATAGCCCACAAAGGCTATCCATGTGATGCGGCGCATGTACCATCCGAAGGAGATGCGCTCGAGGCCCATGACCACTACGCCGGCAGCCGAACCGATGATGAGCATCGAGCCGCCCACTCCGGCACAGTAGGCCAGCAGCTGCCAGAAGATGCCGTCGACTGCCATGTCGCCTGTGGGTGCCACGGGATACATGCCCATACATCCTGCCACGAGGGGCACATTGTCGACGATGCTCGACAGCACGCCTATCACGCCGGTGACGAGATAGTGGTTGCCCTGGAATACGTCGTTGAGCGTCTCGCCCAAGGCTACCAGCACGCCGGTCTGCTCGAGACAGGCCACAGCCATGAGGATGCCCAGGAAGAAGAGTATGGTAGAGAGGTCGATGCGCGAGAGCAGCGTAGCCACACGCTTCTGCATGCTCGAGCGGTCGCTCTGCTGGCGCAGATGGCGGTAGAAGACCTCGGTGACGGTCCACAGGGTGCCCAGTACGAGCAGGATGCCCACAAAGGGAGGCAGATGGGTGATGGCCTTGAAGATGGGCACGAAGATGAGTCCGCCTACGCCCACATAGAACACGATGCGGCGCTGCGACTCGGTGAAGTCGAGCTCTGCGGTCTCGGTCTTGGTGCTGTCGTCAGCCTCGGCCAGCGTGCCCTTGAGGGTAAACTGCAGGATAAAGGCGGGCACCACCATCGAGATGAGCGAGGGTATGAGCAGTTCGCTGATTACGCCGAGGGCTGTCACCACGCCCTTGTTCCAGAGCATGATGGTGGTCACGTCGCCTATGGGCGAGAACGCGCCGCCCGAGTTGGCGGCTATGATGACCATCGAGGCATAGATGATGCGCGTGGGGCGGTCTTCGACCAGCTTGCGCAGTATCATCACCATGACGATGCTGGTGGTGAGGTTGTCCAGTATGGCTGATAGGAAGAATGTGGCGATGCTGATGCGCCATAGCAGCGCTCTCTTGCTGCGGGTCTGCATCACGCTGCGCACCCAGTTGAAGCCACCGTTCTGGTCGACCACCTCGACGATGGTCATTGCTCCCATGAGGAAGAACAGGGTGGTAGAGGTGCTGCCCAGATGGTGCTCGATGACGGCGCTCACCTGGTTGGCGATGTCGGGGCCGCATCCGTTGATGTAGGCTGCCGGGTCTATCATGAACAGCGTCCAGCACGCCACAAACATAAGCAGCGCTATGGCTGCCTTGTTGACACGTGTCAGGCTCTCGAGCGCGATAAGCAGATAGCCGAACACAAAAACGATGATGATTGCAATAGTCAGTGTACTCATTGTTTTTAGTTAAACGTTAATGGATTGATATACTTTAATTGTTAGGATTAGCCTACCTGCCCGCCACCACCGCAGTCCTTGCCGCAGCGGTGGTGGGGTGGGTGTATGAGGGAGTGTGGGCCGTCATGGTCTGTGCCTGGATGGTCTACTTTTCCTCTGCCTTGGTCTTGGGCAGTACCAGATTGAGCACCACGCCGATGACCGCCGACAGACCTATGCCCGAGATGGCAAACGAGCCTCCGGAGAGCACGGCGCCGCCGAGACCCATAGTGAGCATCACGGAGATGATTATCACGTTGCGCGTGTCGTTCATGTCCACGCGGTGCTGCATCAGGTTCTGCACGCCCACGCTGGCTATGGTGCCGAAGAGCAGCAGCATGATGCCTCCCAGCACGGCCTGGGGGATAGACTGGAGCAGCGCGCTGAGCTTGCCCACGACAGAGAAGCAGATGGCGGTAAGGGCAGAGATGCGTATCACGGCAGGGCTGGTCACCTTGGTGATAGACATGGCTCCAGTCACTTCCGAATAGGTGGTCTCGGGAGGTCCTCCAAGAAACGCGGAGCACAGACAGGCGAGACCGTCGCCAAGCATGGTGCGGTGGAGGCCAGGGTCTTTGACGAAATCCTTGTCTGCCACGGCGCTCACCACATAGACGTCGCCGATATGCTCTATCACCGGCGCTATGGCTACGGGCATCATGTAGAGGAAGGGGCTCCAGCTGAAGTGGGTGATGGTGTCAAAGGCCACCGGCATGGCTATCCACGAGGCATTGGCCACGCCCGTGAAGTCGACCTCGCCCATGCACACCGCCACGATATATCCCACTGCCACGCCCGAGAGTATGGGCACCAGCTTCATCAGTCCGCGGCAGAGCGTGAGCACCAGTATGGCGGTGATAAGCGATACGAAGGCGAGCAGCCAGTGGTCTTTGGCCATGTTGACGGCACTGCCCGAGAGCGAGAGGCCGATGAGGATGATGACGGGGCCTATCACCACCGGCGGAAAGAGCCTGTCGAGCAGTTTGCGGCCCTGCCACTTGACCAGAGCGCTCATCACAAAGTAGACAAGCGACACGCTGGTGAGTCCGGCGATGGTTCCGGGGAGTCCCCACTGCTGGGTGGCGGCTATGATAGGGGCGATAAAGGCAAACGAGCTGCCCAGGAAGATAGGCACGCGCCCCTTGGTGACAACATGGAAGATGAGGGTGCCCACACCGGCGGTGAAGAGTGCCGTGGCGGGATTGATGCCAATAAGAAGGGGTACCAGCACCGTAGCTCCAAAGGCTACGAAGAGAAACTGCACACCCACGATGGTCTTCTTGGCAGGCGATAATTGTTCTGTGTTCATGACAAGTTAGATGATGTTGATTATAAATCTTGGCAAATGTATATGTTTTTTTCTGAACTACATCGCGTTTGCCCTATTTTTTTCCTCCATGGGAAGAATTTTAACCTAAAAACTTGCAGGTTACAGATAAAGAGTGTATTTTTGAATTCCCAAACCAGTCCCATGCCTCTCGCTCAGAAGAGGAGACCGTAGCCCGGAGAGCATCGGTAAGGAGAGGCGGAATGAGCCGCCCCGTGGCTCTGCCGGCAACAGTCGGTCGCCCGCCCAGCCTCTGGCCCGCGCCCGCAAGCATGGTTCCGTCGCCGCGCAACGGGGTGGGGCACACAGGAGAAGTCACAGAAATGACACAAACTATAATTAAAAATTACATGAAAATGCCTAACTTCAAGAGAGTAGCTATCGCGCTGACAGCACTGCTGCTTACTGCCACATCGGCAAGCGCCAAGTATGAACCCACCGAAGACAATCTGCAGGCCAGAAAGGAATTCCGCGACATGGGCTTTGGAGTCTTCCTCCACTGGGGGCTCTACAGTATGCTTGCCACTGGCGAGTGGACTATGACCAACAAGAACCTGAACTATCATGAGTATGAGAAGCTCGCCAAAGGTTTCTACCCCGCTGAGTTTGACGCTGCCAAGTGGGTCAGCGCTATCAAAGCGTCGGGTGCCAAGTACATCTGCTTCACCACTCGTCATCACGAGGGTTTTTCTATGTTCAAGACCAAGTACAGCAAATATAATATTGTAGACGGCACTCCCTTCAAGCGCGACATCCTCAAGGAACTCGCCGACGAGTGTCATCGCCAGGGCATCGCCCTCCATCTCTACTACTCGCATCTGGACTGGTATCGCGAGGACTACCCCTGGGGACGCACCGGAAGAGGTACCGGACGACCCAGCGCCAAGGGCGATTGGAAGAGCTATTACCAGTTTATGAACAACCAGCTGACCGAGCTGCTTACCAATTATGGCAAGATTGGTGCCATCTGGTTTGACGGATGGTGGGACCACAAGGAAGACCCCAATTTCGACTGGCAGCTGCCCGAGCAGTATGCCCTCATCCACGGTCTGCAGCCCGCCTGTCTCGTTGGCAACAACCACCACGTCACTCCTTTCGATGGTGAGGATATGCAAATCTTCGAGCGCGACCTGCCTGGTGAGAACACCGCCGGACTCTCTGGCCAGGACATCAGCCGACTGCCCCTCGAGACCTGCGAGACCATGAATGGTATGTGGGGTTATAAGATCACCGACCAGAACTATAAAAACAAGAAGACACTGGTGCAGTATCTCGTCCGCGCTGCTGGCAAGAACGCCAACCTGCTCATGAACATCGGCCCTCAGCCCGACGGCAATCTCCCGGAGGTGGCCGTGAGTCGTCTGGCCGAAATGGGTGAGTGGATGAAGACCTACGGCGAGACCATCTATGGTTGCCGTGCAGGCATCGTGGCTCCCCACAACTGGGGCGTGACCACCCAGAAAGGCAATAAGCTCTATGTGCACATCCTCGACCTCAAGGACAAGGGACTCTTCCTCCCCACTGGCGACAAGAAGATAAAGAGCGCTGTCGATTTCGTCACCCGTAGGCCTGTCAAGATGGCAAAGAGCGGCGACGGCATCACTCTGTTGCTCAACGAGGTGCCCACCGAGATAGACAAGGTGATAGAACTGGAACTGAAATAAGTAGAACGAAGCATGGGAAGAAACAAATTCTCACAGACTGAAATCATTCAAATAGCCAAACTGCTCAGACTGAAGAACGCAGGTAACCGCGCCCAGCAGAAGCAGGTAAGACATGAACTCAGAGTCAATTACGAGTTCAACATCTCTGACTTCAACGAGCCTGGCCGCGCTTTCGGCGAAGACGAACTGCAGGCCGCGCTCGACCGTGGTGCCATTCAGATACTCGACGACGCCACTATTGCCAACATGAAGGCCAAGCGTGCCCGCGACCGTGCCCGCGATGAGGCTGAACGCCAGCGCCAGGCGGTGGAAAACGGCGAGCAGACCGACTGGCAACAGGCTATGCGAGAGTGGGAGGACTGGGAAAAAGCGCAGAAATGACCGCACAGGTCCTGCCCATAGTCAGGACCGTTCCAGCGTCCATCACAGTCTGGACAGCAATCAACAGAAAATGGGGGAAAACCAAAGGCACAATGCCAGTGGTTTTCCCCCATCTCGTATAGATAGTCTTCTGTGTCGTATGGTTTTGCTCCAGCGTCGCCGGGGTCATCTCCCCGTCAGCCGGGATGGCCTTACAGCTTGTATTGCATGTGCTTCATGGCGTGTCCGCCCCAAGCAGAGTCGTCGACATGCACAAAACCTATGCGGGAGTAGAGCTTCTCGGCCTTGGGGTTGCCCTTGTCTACAAGCAGACCTACTGCCGGCAGTCCCAGGGTGCGTGCCTTGTCTATGGTAGCCTCGATGAGCTGCGAGGCAATGCCCTTGCCGCGGTACTCGGGCTTCACACAGATGCTGTCGATATAGAGTTCGCCAGCCTGGGTTTCGTCGTCGATGGCAGAGAAGTCACGGCCAAAGCGGTGGAGGGCCTCTCTGATGAACGCCTGACGCAAACGGTGCAACTGTCCGCCATCATAGCTCACGCAGATGCCGGCGATGTCGTCGCCGTCGAGGGCTACCAGCGTGTTGAGATGACTGTACTGACTGTCGGTGCGCTCTACCAGAGCGGTCATCATGTCTTCAAACTCGTCGAGCGTATGGTTGTCGCCGGCGAAGTACTGGCAGCACTCGTAGTTCATGGCCACCATGATGAGTCTGGCTATCTCGCGCGACTGTAGGGGTGTTGCGGTGATAGTCTTCATGTCGTTTGTTCTTGTATTGTTACTTGTTCAGGGTAAATTCAAATCTCATTCCACCTTCAGCGGGGCACGTGGCGGTGATGGAGCCACCGTGCAGCCCCACGGCGTTCTTGACGATAGCGAGCCCGAGCCCTGTGCCGCCCATCTTCCGGCTGCGCCCCTTGTCTACTCGGTAGAAGCGCTCGAATATGCGTGACAGATGCTGAGGCTCGATGCCCACTCCGTTGTCGCTGAAGACAAACCGCCACTGGCTGCCCTCGTCGTGGGCACTCAGCTGGATGGTGGTGCCCTCGCCGGCATAGGCTATGGCGTTGTCGGTGAGGTTGCGGAAGATGCTGTAGAGCAGACTCTGGTTGCCGTGGATGACGAGCCGTTCGGGCATGTCTACGACTGCCTTCATGCCCTTCTGCTCCAGTTGCAGGGCGGTGGTCTTGGCGATGCCCGCCACGAGCTGTGCCACGTCGACATCGGTAAAGTCCATCATCTGGACGCCGTCGTCCATCTTGTTGAGCGTCGATATGTCTTGCAGCAGTGACGTGAGGCGTTGGCTTTGGGCATAACAGCGCTCCAGAAACTGCTGACGCATGGCATCGTCGACATTGGGGTTGTCGAGGATGGTCTCCAGATAGCCCTGGATGCTTGCCACAGGAGTCTTGAGCTCGTGGGCTATGTTCTGGGTGAGCTGTCGCTTGAGCACATCCTGCTCCCGGCGCGTGCTCTGCAACTGTTTGTATATCTTGATGATTTTCTCGGCTATCTCTCCCAGTTCGTCGTTGGGGAAGTTGATGAGCTCCTCGGTCTCCAGCGACTCGTTGTGACCCGCCCTGATGGCAAAGGCGCGCAGTTTGGATATGTTCTTGCCCAGCCTGTGTGCGAAGTGGTAGAGTATGATGACCAATATGAAGATTGCAGCCAATGCAAACCACAGGTAATGCTGGTCTGCCTGGAGCGATTTGGCCAGGTCGTGGTTGTAGGGCAAAGCGCTGCGCACGATGAGGCTGTCGTCGGGGTAGTAGGACGCCGAGTAGAAGAAGTAGCCCTTCATCGTGTTGCTGCTGCGTTCGACGGTAGAGCCCGTGCCATGCTCGAGCGCCTGCTTGACTTCAGGGCGCGAGGCGTGGTTGCCAATGTGGGCTTTACGCTTGGACCAGTTGTCATAGATTACTACGCCCGACGGACGGATGAGGGTCACTCTCAGTCCCGGTGCATGGTGCCGGCGCACATAGTCGCTGTACTCCCGCTCGGTGGCGATGACACCGTCGTGGATTTCGTCGGCCATGCGGTCGTTGAAGTCCTGCAGCCTGATGTTGATCGCGTCTATCTTGAACTGTTTCTCCCTCGCCTGCTGATACACGATGAACGTGCTGGCAAAGACCAGAAACACGGCGATGACGCCTACAAACAACTTCTGTCCTACCGTGGGTCTCTTCATAGTGTTACTCTTCAAAGAAATAGCCGTAACCCAGCCTTGTCACGATGTGGTGGGCATAGTCCTTAATCTTTTTGCGCATGCGGGTGATGTTGACATCGACTGTGCGGTCGAGCACCAGCACGTCTTTGGGCCAGATGCGGTTGATGAGTTCCTGGCGAGAGAAGACATGGCCACGCTCACGCAACAGCAGCGCCAGGAGTTCAAACTCGGTCTTGCTGAAGGGGACGTCTTCGCCGTCGATGCTCACGGTCTTCTTGTCGAGGTTGACTTCGAGTCCGCGGAACTTCAGTATCTGCTGTCCGATGCTTTTTTCGCCCGAGCGGCGGAGCACCGCCCTTACGCGTGCCATCACTTCTCGTATGGAGAATGGCTTGGCGATATAGTCGTCGGCACCCAGGTTGAGTCCGTTGACCTTGTCGTTTTCATCGGTCTTGGCGGTGAGGAAGATGATGGGTACGTGGGCTGTCTCGGGGTTGGACTTCAGCCTCTCTGCCATTGCAAACCCATCCATGCCGCCCATCATCACATCGAGAAGCAGCAGGTCGAAGCGCGCCAGATTCTTCTCCAGCGCCTCTTCTGCCGAGTATGCGGTGGCTACTTGGTACCCTTCGGTCTCAAGATTGAACTTCAGAATCTCGCAGAGGTCCTGTTCGTCGTCGACGACCATAATTCGAGCTTTGTTTTCTTCCATATCAGTTGTCTTTTTGATGGTGGCGCACGATAGGAGTATGCCACCTGTTATATATAGTGCAAAAGTATGAATTCTCGGGTTCTTCCTTGTCTCTTTTCCGTTAAAATTATGTGACAAATCACCATCTCCGTTCTCTCGTCGGTCATTCCCGTGGCGAGGGCGCGGACCGATGGTGCGCTACTTGCTTATGGGCGGTCGATATACTTGCTGTATATCCTATAGTAGATGTCCATCCAGCCGTCGGTGAGCAGCCAGTTGAGCCGGTGAGCCAACTCCGGATGACGGTCTATAAACTCTACCACCTGGGGGTTGTATCGGGTGCCGGCATCGTGGCGGAACTCGTTGATTACGGTGTTGAATGTCTTCGGGTTCTTGTAGTTGCGGCCTATGCGCTCTGTGGCTGCCTGCAGGCAGTCGCTCAGGGTGAGTATGTCGATGAGCAGGCGGTAAGGCGAGCGGGTGTTGTCGAAGTCTGCAGGGTAACCTCCCTTGCCGTTGTACCACTTGTGGTGACCCAGAATGGCATCGTGGAATGGCGCCAGTCGTGGGTCGAGCTCCAGAAACCGCAGTCCGCGACGCGGGTGACCCTGTATAATCTTGCGCTCCATATCGGTGAGCGGTCTGAAGTCGTTGTTGACCACGGGAACCATGATAATCTTGCCCAGGTCGTGAAACTCTGCCGCCAAGCGCATGTAGTCGACAAACCGCTTTCTGTGTCTGGTCACGCTGCGCTCGCTGTCGCAGCCCAGGTATCCTACCAGCAGCCGTGGCTCTTCCTTGGCTATGGCATTGATGATGGTCGTGGCTATCTCCGCCACGTGCACCGAGTGGGCATAGGTGGGCAAGTCGGTGGTTACGATGAGCTCTTCGAGGAAGGCGACCCTCTCTTCGGGCTTCAGGTATCGCGTGATGCGCTCGTAGACGACCAGTGTCTTGAGCATCTTTACAAACTGGGTGGAGTGCTGGTCATCGTGGCGGTTTCTGAACGCCGTTACAATATGTCCGCACAGCAGTTTGACCGTACGGCGCTTCTCTCTGTAGGGGATATCGGCAATGTCGTTGAGGTAGAGTATCGAGTAATACTGCTGGATGAAGTCTGTGAACTCTTCGTCGTTGAGCCTTACGCCCTTTATCAGGTCCCAGTTGCGGGCATACCGGCTCTTGTAGGCGTCCAGAGCTTCCTTTGCGGTGATTTGTTGGAGCCTTACCTGCATGAGCAGCATGTTCATATACTGCTCGTCGTCCATGTTTTTCTTTTTCTTGTAGCTCTTTACCAGCTTGGTCATAAGCCATGTGGCTTCCTGGCTCTTCATCATGGTGCTGTCGTAGAGATACACGTTGCGTATCAGCAGCTCGTCCATCCTTTCTGCCTTGTTCTTCAGTCTCGCCATTAGACTCGGAGAGATGTGGATGGTCGTGTCATTGAGCATGAGGCGCATGGTGCGCATGTTAGTGCGCAACTGTCTTATGGTCATTATCTTGCTGTTGAACCAAGCAAAGCTCGACAGATTGTAGAGGGCTGTGACGCGACACTGCTTGTAGGCGGGAAAACGCTCGCTCTCCTTGCCGAACACCGCTCTGAAGTGGTTGTATGACGTACGGAGCGTGGTGGTGTCGTTGTCGAGACTGAAGATGTGGAAATAGGCCACTCCCCGCCACAGGTGCAGCCAGTTGTCCATGCGCAGGCTGTCGGGCTGGTGGTCGCTGTAGCGTTGCATGGCGTCGCAGAGGGTGAGCGTGTTGAAGGGGTCGGCCTTGCCGGCTCTCAGATAATCCAGGGTAAAAGCTCTGACGAAGTCGCTGTAGAGGCTGTGGTCGTTGAGCACCTCGCCGACGGTCATGGCGTGGTTGATGCTGTCGATAATCAGCCTGTTAGACTGGTTTATCTCATGGTTCTTCCTCGCCCGCACCTGTAGAAACCTCGTCCAGTGGTCGTGGTCGCGTATCTGGAAGATGCTGTCATTGTAGCGGTTGTACTCCACGCGGTTTTGCGCCAGTGTGCGAAACCACTTTCTGAAGTCGTAGTGATGTGCGGGTGTGGCCGGCTGCGCCATGCACGCGATGGTGCAGACGATGGCGGCAAGCATGATGGATAGCCGTTTGCCGCTGTTACCCGATGACAGCCTTGCGGGTAGGTGGAAAATCTTGCAAGGCATAGTTATTGTACACATCCTGTTAAAATATTCTGTTCAAGTAAGTCTCTGTCACGACCAGATACCGCTGTGTGTCATTCGTTATGCACACGGCAGTAGCCAATGCAAATTTCGTCATTTATTCTGATATGGCAAATTATTTTTCTATAATTTCCATTGGATTGCTGACAAAAAGTGGCTATGTCCTTGCCCGCACCGTCATTTAGGCGGTTTCCTCCCGCTTCAGGGCGGTCATTGTGGCAGTTGCCGTGCTCCAGACTGTGGCGGTGGAGGGCGGGGAGAGTAGGGTGGCGCTTGATGTAAGGTTTCCTCAGAGGCATGTAATTATGGATGCAGCCATCTTAAAGTTGAAATCAAAGCACGAAACGAGTATATCAAGGTTTGCCGTCATCGTTTCATGCTTCGCAATTCTTATTTCGTGCTTCGCCACGAGGATGGTATGGCCCTCGGCAGTATTTGCGCGGGTGAGCCATCGCGCTGAGGCGGGCGCGGGGCGGATAGAGGGCATCGCCGCTCCCTCAACCCATAGCCGCGTGGGCACCGACCCCATCGCCGCTCCCTCCGCGCGATGCTGCCAGGTCGTCGGGACAATCGCCGTGATTACACCTTATTATATATATAGCGTGGCGCTGATGGCACAGCTTCGGACTCTCATCGCCGAGATGCTATCTAAAAACTGCACAAAAGTTGCGCTTTGTGCACAGTTTGCGTAAGACTGTGCAAATTTTTTCTCTTTAATTTGCATAAGCTGTAAAATATTTGTAATTTTGCGCCGTATTTGCATTAAAATCAATAT
>ERZ1034998.2319-NODE-2319-length-10538-cov-13.934847_pt1 | contig 10538 bp, 10 predicted proteins | sample MGYA00520621_ERZ1034998 | MGnify/ENA primary metagenome ERZ1034998 (study PRJEB33766, sample SAMN09781748) | gut metagenome | biome: gut microbiome | host: Homo sapiens | place: Madagascar | study: EMG produced TPA metagenomics assembly of the PRJNA485056 data...
CTACGATCGATCTGAATGCTTATAAAGAGAAGCAGATGAAGCGGCGTATCGATACCTTGATCGCCAAACATAAGATCGTAGGATATGATAAGTATGTACAGGCACTGAAGATGGATAAAGAATTATTCGAGGAGTTTGTGGGATATATTACAATCAATGTCTCAGAATTCTATCGTAATCCGGAACAGTGGAAATATCTGGAAGAGACCGTGATCCCAGAGCTGATCCAACGTTTTGGTAAGAATCTTAAGATTTGGAGTGCTGCCTGTTCCACAGGGGATGAGCCTTACTCATTGGTAATGGCTTTGTCACGGCACATTCCGTTGCAGCAGATCCACATCTATGCTACCGATCTGGACAAGCAGGTCATTGCGAAGGCAAAGGCTGGTCTGTATGGTGAGAAGAGCATAGAAGGAGTGCCGGAAGATCTGAAGAAGAAATACTTCACGAAGATCGGTCCCTCCTATAAGATAGCAGATGAGATCAAAGCGAGAGTGGATTTCCACCAGCATAATTTACTGAAGGATATGTATCCTACCGATTGTGATCTGATCGTGTGCAGAAATGTACTGATCTACTTTACGGAAGAAGCAAAGGATCAGGTATTCCGGAAGTATTACCAGTCCCTGGCGAAGGGCGGTATGCTGTTTATCGGAAGTACGGAACAGATTATGAATTATCGTGAGATTGGTTTTGACAGAAAGAGTTCTTTCTATTATGTAAAACCTTTATAACAAACAAAGAGGAAAGCGGATCCGAATCCGCTTTCCTCTTTTTAACTGACAAATTGATTTTAGTAAGTAGATGCGATCATGGACAGAACGTGGTTGGCATACTGCGTAAAACCTTCTCTGTTTTTCTTCATCTCATCGGTTAACTCGAAGAACAATTCTTTGCTCTTATAATCTCTCTTAAAGAAAGGAGTAAATAAGATCTCCCATTGTGGCAGATAGCAGGAGAACTTCCTGGTATAGCAATTCGCTGCCGAAGCCTGGATCCTGTGCTCCTTATCGACGAAACCGGCAACGGATTTATGCAGTGCTACATCCTCTGTGGGAAGATAATAGTAATCCGTGTAATTGGAATAGAAATATTTCAGCTCTTCCTCATAGATCGGTACTTTTAAGGTGGCATTGTCTCCTTCACCGCGGAAGTAGCAGTTCGCAGCGGATGCAGTTACAGGCTTGGGCAGAGGAGTGGGGATCTGCAGAGCAATCAGCAGCTCTTTGCGCTTGGAACCGTTCACGTCTTTGTAGTAATTTGCCTGTACCTTCTTAGCCTTTACACTGTTTTCGTTGAACAGATCGTAGTATGCCAGGATCGGAAGAACCTCTAACATCCCCTTTAAATCATCTGCATTATGTAAGAACAATGCCTTTTCGGTGAACTCCGAAGGGTTCTTCACGTAATCATGGTACAGACCGATCAGTTCACCGCCGGAGAAGACATCGGTACGGGCAATTCCCAGATATTGTTCCAGGGTTTTCTGCTTACAGTTCGGAAGCTTTAAAAAGAACTTATAGGGAGAGATCCTGCGGTAAATATCGATTCCCCGGAATCCTTCAAAGGAGAAGGGAAGCTTTAGCTGTGTACACTTTTGCGTGATAAAAGGAAGATCAAAATTATTACCGTTAAAATGTACGAGATAGCGGTAATCCCTGGAAAAATCAAAGAAAGCAGTGAGAATCTCACCTTCTTTTGAATAATCCTCTGCCATCCACTGGATGGTATGCCATTTGCCTGCCTGATAATAGGCACAGCCTATCATATATAAATAAGAAGTACGGGAAGTGAAGCCTGTGGTCTCAATATCGAGAAAAAGTATCTGCTCCAGAGGCGCCAGCTTATCCAGGGGATAGGAGATCGCAAAATTCTCCAGAGTCTCTTCTGATTTTTTCATGTATGACCTCTTTCTGCCGTGTGAGGCAATTTGATCAGTCCATTATAGATGAATTTATTCTACCATAATTTTATAATTTGCAGTAGCATTTTGTTGATAAAAGTTGATAAATTTTGATAAAAATAGTACAATTACCATAATGTACATTGAAATATAAGTAACTATTTAGAAAGGATGTTAGGAAATGGCAAAGTTGACATTTGTAGGCGGAATACATCCCTATGATGGAAAAGATCTGTCCAAGGACAAACCGATCCAGGATGTCCTGCCCAAGGGAGAAATGGTCTATCCTCTGTCACAGCATATCGGTGCTCCTGCAAAGCCTATTGTGGCAAAGGGAGACAGAGTGCTGGCGGGACAGAAGATCGCGGAGAGCGGCGGCTTCGTGTCGGCCCCCATCTATGCATCTGTGTCGGGTACGGTGAAAGCCATTGAGACGAGACGAGTGGTAACGGGAGATCTGATACAGAGTATTATAATTGACAATGACGGTCTGTATGAGAGCGAAGAATTTCATCCGTATGCACCGTTGGATAAGCTGCAGAAGGAAGAGATCATTGACATTGTGAAGGAAGCCGGAATCGTAGGTATGGGTGGTGCCGGATTCCCGACTCATGTGAAACTGTCACCGAAAGATCCCGATAAAATTGAATATGTCATCGCCAACTGTGCGGAATGTGAGCCTTATCTGACTTCCGATTGCCGTAGAATGATGGAAGAACCGGACAAACTGATCGGTGGTCTGAAGATCATGCTGAAGCTGTTTGACAATGCCCATGGTATTCTGGCGGTGGAAGATAATAAACCGGATTGCATTTCACTACTGAAGCAGCTGACGAAAAATGATCCGCAGATCACAGTTAAGGCATTGAAGACGAAGTACCCCCAGGGTGCGGAGCGTCAGCTGATCTATGCCACAACAGGGCGTAAGATCAACTCCTCCATGCTTCCTGCGGATGTGGGATGCATCGTGGATAATGTGGATACCATAGTGGCTATCTACAGAGCTGTGACGGAAGGGCGTCCTCTGATGGAACGTATCATAACCGTTACCGGTGATGCAGTGGCGAATCCCCGGAACTTCCGCGTACCCATCGGCATGAGCTATCAGGAACTGTTAGATGTGGCAGGCGGATTTAAACAGGAGCCGGAGAAGATCATCTGTGGTGGTCCCATGATGGGGTTCGGCATGTTCCAGCTGGATGTTCCTACGACCAAGACATCCACAGCGCTGCTGGCACTGACCCAGGATGATGTATCTGCCATGGAGCCTGGTCCCTGCATTAACTGCGGACGATGTGTGGAAGCATGCCCCGGTCGTATTGTGCCCAGTCTATTAGCAACTTACGCAGAGCACTTTGATGAAGAAGCATTCATAGAGCATAATGGCATGGAATGCTGTGAGTGCGGCTGCTGTAGTTATGTATGTCCGGCAAAGCGTCCTCTGACGCAGGAGATCAAATCCATGCGTAAGATCCAGCTCGCCAAAAAGAAAAAGAAGTAGGAGGGAAGAACATTGAGCGGACTTTTGAAAGTATCTTCAAATCCTCATATAAGGTCAAAAGTAACGACCAGCAGTATTATGACAGCTGTGGTGATCGCACTGCTGCCTGCTGCCGGCTTCGGAATCTACAACTTCGGTCCCAGAGCACTGGCAGTGATGGCTGTGACCATTGCAGGCACAGTCCTGACAGAATTGTTATTCGGCTGGCTCTGGAAGAAAAAAATTACCATTACCGATATGTCTGCGGTAGTAACGGGGCTTTTACTGGCACTGAACCTGCCGGTGAGCATTCCACTGTGGATGGCGGCTTTGGGCGGTGTATTTGCGATTCTGGTAGTAAAAATGCTGTTCGGTGGCCTGGGACAGAATTTCATGAACCCGGCACTGGCAGCCAGATGTTTTCTGTTGATCTCTTTCCCTTCGCAGATGACGAACTTTACCTGTGATGCCTATACCGGAGCTACCCCACTGGCAGCACTGAAGGCAGGAGAGAGTGTCAATGTTATGAACATGATCGTAGGTAAGACTGCCGGTACCATCGGTGAGACTTCCATGATCGCGTTGTTGATCGGTGCATGTTTTCTGATCCTGATCGGTGTGATCGACCTTCGGATTCCCGGTACATACATTGTGACCGTAATCCTGTTTGCCGGAATTTTTGGCGGACACGGTTTTGATCCGGCATATCTGTCTGCACAGCTTGCCGGCGGTGGTCTGATCCTGGGAGCTTTCTTCATGGCAACGGATTATGTGACCAGACCTGTCACGATCAAGGGACAGTATGTATACGGCATTGTCCTGGGACTTCTCACCGGAATCTTCCGTATCTTCGGACCGGGTGCGGAAGGTGTATCCTATGCGATTATTTTGGGTAACCTTTTAGTACCTCTGATCGAGAAATTCACCATGCCGACAGCTTTTGGCAGAAAGGCAGGTGCGAGACGTGAAAAATAATAAAGATATTCAGGCAATGTTAAAAGAAGCGGGCATTTTGTTCGCGATCACACTGATCGCAGGACTGTTGCTTGGTTTTGTCTATGAACTGACCAAGGAGCCCATCCGCCTGCAGGAGGAGAAGGCAGTGCAGGAAGCCTGCAGGGCAGTTTTTGCGGATGCAAAACAGTTTGAAGAACTGGATGCTTATACGCCTTCCGCGGATACCGCACAGAAGTTATCCGATACCGGAATTACCATCGGTACGGTCTATGAGGCACAGGATGCTTCCGGAGCACAGTTGGGTTATGTGATCCAGACGACGACTTCCGAAGGCTACGGCGGTAATATCGTGTTGTACGTAGGTATCCGTCTGGATGGAACAGTAAATGACATTTCCATCTTAAGCATCTCCGAGACTCCGGGACTTGGTATGAAAGCCGGCGATGTGTTGGTACCGCAGTTCCATAATAAGAATGTGAAGAGCTTTACTTATACGAAGACCGGCGCTGCCTCCGACAGTGAGATTGATGCCATCAGCGGAGCGACCATTACGACTAAGGCGGTGACCAATGCCGTCAACGGAAGCCTTCTGGCATTTAATGATTATGTACAGGGAGGTGCAGGCAATGAATAAAGCGGGAGAAAGACTTTATAACGGTATTATAAAAGAGAACCCTACCTTTGTGCTGATGCTTGGAATGTGTCCTACACTGGCGGTTACCACATCTGCCATGAACGGACTGGGAATGGGACTGACCACAGCGGTGGTACTTACCATGAGTAATCTGATCATTTCCCTGCTCAGAAAAGTGATCCCCAGCAGAGTAAGAATTCCTGCATTTATCGTGATCATTGCATCCTTCGTAACTGCAGTACAGCTGCTGTTACAGGCATATCTGCCGTCACTCAACGATGCCCTTGGCGTGTACATTCCACTGATCGTGGTAAACTGTATCATTTTAGGAAGAGCGGAGAGCTATGCATATTCCAATCCTCCCATTCCGTCATTGTTTGACGGACTTGGCATGGGTCTTGGATTCTCTCTTGCACTGACCTGCATCGGTGCAGTGAGAGAGATCTTGGCGGCAGGATCCATCTTCGGATTTCAGATCATGCCGGATTCCTATGTGACGATCAATATTTTCGGCCTGGCACCCGGTGCGTTCTTCGTACTGGCGGCATTGACAGCTCTGCAGAATTATGTGAAGAATAAGAGAAAACTGGCAGGCAAAGATTACGAGAAGATCCAGTCCGGCTGTGGTCATGACTGTCTCCACTGTGGGGAGAGCGGCTGCTCGGAGCGGTTCTATGATACAACAGAGAATGCCGGACAGACGGCAGAAGCTGCAGTATCTAAGATGCAAAAAGCAAAGGCTGCGGCAGATACACTTGAAACGATAGATTTAGACAAGGAGGACAAATAAATGGATAGTGTAAAAGATATGCTTCTGTTACTGATCAGTTCCTCCATTGTCAGCAATATCGTCTTAAGCCAGTTCATGGGACTCTGCCCTTTCCTGGGAGTATCCCGTAAGATCAAGACGGCAGGCGGCATGGGCACGGCGGTTATTTTCGTCATTACCCTTGCGAGTGCGGTGGCGGGTGTGATCTATAAGTTTATTTTACAGCCGTTACACATTGAGTACTTAGAGACCATTGTATTCATTCTTGTCATTGCGGCGCTGGTACAGTTCGTGGAAATGTTCCTGAAAAAGGCAATGCCTTCTCTGTATCAGGCACTGGGTGTATATCTTCCTCTGATCACCACCAACTGTGCGGTATTAGGTGTTGCCATTACCAACGTACAGAAGGAATACGGTATTTTAACCGGTATTGTGAACGGTTTCGCCACGGCACTGGGCTTTACCATTGCCATCGTGATCTTAGCTGGACTGCGTGAGAAGATGGAATACAATGAAGTTCCGGAATCCTTCAAGGGAATGCCTATGGTTCTGCTGACAGCAGGACTGATGGCAATTGCTTTCTGTGGATTCTCCGGTCTGATTTAGGAAGGGAGTAACTTAAAGATGAGTATAACAGGAATTCTGATTGCTGCGGCATGTGTCGGAATCGTCGGCATCTTTGTGGGACTGTTCCTCGGCGTGGCCGGTATTAAATTCAAAGTAGAAGTAGATGAGAAGGAGGAGGCGGTGCTTGCAGCCCTTCCCGGTAATAACTGCGGTGGCTGTGGATTCGCCGGATGTTCCGGACTGGCAGCTGCCATTGCAAAAGGAGAGGCTGCGGTCAATACCTGTCCGGTAGGAGGAGAAGAAGTCGGCAAAAAAATTGCTGCGATCATGGGAGTGGAGGCTGGAGCTTCCGAACGTAAGGTGGCGTATGTTCACTGCCAGGGAGACTGCGACCGCACGAAGACGGATTATGATTATTACGGCATCAAGGATTGCCGTATGATGAGCTTTGTCCCCGGTGGTGGTCCGAAGTCCTGCAACAGTGGCTGCCTGGGATTTGGAACCTGTGTGCAGGTATGTCCGTTTGATGCCATTCATGTAGAGAACGGTGTAGCGGTAGTAGATAAGGAAAAATGTAAAGCCTGCGGAAAATGCGTGGAAGTATGTCCCAAGCATCTGATCAGTTTAAGACCATATTCCAATACCGTGCAGGTAGCATGTAGTTCCACAGACAAAGGGCCCGTTACCATGAAAGCCTGTACAACAGGCTGTGTTGGCTGCGGTATCTGTGTGAAGAACTGTCAGCATGATGCTGTGAAAGTAGAGAACTTCCATGCGGTCATTGACCCGGAGAAATGCGTAGGTTGTGGTGCCTGCATGGAGAAGTGCCCGAAGAAATGTATCGTAAAGGCATAGCATGTATGATACCAGGGTCAAAAGGTCTAAGCCCACATGAGCTTGCTCATAAGTGGGTGAAAGACCTTGGGACCCGCCCCGATATGAGCATAAAAGTGGGATGATAATCCCACGATATGCGAATATTGGGTAGGATTGTGTGAGTGCGTAGCACGAAGCAATCCGTAGGTATCAAAGTCGGGGACTTTTACCCCCGACATCATAATAAAAAGTACAAGAGGAGAAAAGATATGCGTCTTCCGGACGATTATGAAGATCACGGAGGCGGGCTGACACCTACGGTGATCAGTGCCATTGTAGCTGTCACGATCTTCGTGGCGGTGATTCTTTGTGTGGTACTGATCATAAACAGGAGACCCACATCCCACCAACAGAATACTTCGGCTGCACAGACAGAGAATACTTCTCTGACAGGAAGTGATCAGACAGATAAATATCCGGATACGCAGGACCTGATCACCGGAAGCACGTTATCTCCCTCGGATCTGGACTTTTGGGACAAGTTCCCGGAAGCGACGGCTACACCCCTTCCTTCTGCAGCCCCTTCCTCGCAGGATGGGAAAAAGGAGACGGTGGAAGCAGATCCTTCCACGGACGGGAAACACACCCTGGTGACCAACCGGGACGGCAAGGAAGAATGGGTGCTGATCAGTCCGTATCTGCCGAAGCATGAATATGATTTTACCAAACTGGTATGCCAGTCGGATCTGATGAAATACTATCAGGACGGAAAATTAACTTCCTATGTAGGAGTGGATATTTCTAAATATCAGGATTATGTAGATTTTCTGAAGCTGAAAAAAGCCGGTGTGGATTTTGTGATGCTCCGGGTAGGTGCCAGAGGTTACGGTAGCGGACAGATCGTGCTGGATGATTATTTTACGGATAACATCAAGAGAGCTACCGATGCGGGACTTCGGATCGGCGTATATTTTACTTCCCAGGCAATCACAGAGGAAGAAGCGGTAGAGGAAGCAAACGTGGTACTGGAGAATATCAGAGACTACAAGGTTACATATCCTGTGGCGTTTGATATGAGCTATGTGGAGAATGACACGGCGAGAATTGAGAGTGTAAACAGGGCGGATAAGACGAAGATCACGAAGGCTTTTCTGGACACGATAGCTGCAGCGGGATATAAGCCGCTGCTCTATGGAGATAAGGAATGGCTGATAAAGGAAATCGACCTGTCCAAGCTGTCAGCGTACGATGTATGGCTGTCACAGTTTGCGGATATCCCGGATTATCCGTATCGTTTTACCATGTGGCAGTATGCAGGTGATGTGGCAATTGACGGTATTGCGGGCTATGCCAATATGAATATCAGCTTTATTGATTATTCGGAGAAATAGAAATGGCCGGATAATTCAAAACCCCGGGTGCTATGGTGAGGGTAGAATAGATCTCGGCATAGCGTCTGGGAGCGATTTCCTCCACGTAATTGTATGAAAAATTATTGGTGATACCTTTGCTTCGCAGAATGTCGATGGCTTTATTATAGGCGATGGCGGCTTCTGTCTCGGTAGCATAGCGTCCCACCAGATAATTACCGTGAATATGAATGCGGACAGTATAAATGTACTGTCCGTTTTTTGCTGCGGTTTTGCGGACACCGTGATAGATATTATGGATCTCTAAATTTTCCCTCCTAAAATCCGTCGGATCACCGTTGCGGAAACAGTAGTCTGTGCCGGGGACGGCATAACTTTTGATCCCATAGCGGGAGGTCAGAGTGATCTGCATTCCATAATCCGCCACAAAATAATGGTTGCCCCGGCGCATGATCTTGTGGGAGGAATAATAGAACAGATCCTCCAGATCGAACTTTAATACATGATGGGGAGACAGATAATAGTAAAACAGCTGCTGTCCCATATAGATGGGATTCCCAAGGTAGATCCCGTTGTCCCGGAAATTAAGAAGGCAGACCCACTTCTCAAAAGGAAGAGGGGAGCCAGGCTCGTAGGATTTAAGAGAGGTAGAAAGGTCTGAAAGCAGACGAAGTCCTTCTTCGTAAGCTCTATGGGCATCCTCTGCCACAGGGTAGCTGCCGAGGCTGATGTGTTTCCCATGCCGGGTCAAAGAGGCACGATAATAGACCGTCCCGTCTTTTTTGACGGCACGGAACACTCCTTTATATACTTGATCTTTTTCACTGTTTTTTTCACTCATATTCTTATACTAACATTTTTCCCGGAAGAACAACAGATATATTTTTCGGACGAGCTGCATAGAATGAAGTTAGAGTCCAAATAAGAAAATGAGAAAGGGTCAGTTTTCAGCAATGTATAAAAAGGCTTTGAGCGGACTACTGACGATAAATCTGCTGTTTTTGCTGGGAGTATTAAGTCTGTGCAGAATGGAGGACATCGGACAGAAAATGCAGCAGACGGCCCGTAAGACACAGGCAGAGGAGAGACTGTTGGCAGACAGAGAGAGCATGGTTATGGGGATTGCTTCCAGAACCTCCTCCGGACAGAGAGTAGTGGATTGCAATGAATTGCAGAGAAACAGCAAATATCAGCTGACAGAAAAGGAACTGGAGGTATTACTTCGGATTGTAGAGGCGGAAGCGGGATGTGAGGATGAGGAGGGGAAGCTTTTGGTGGCAAATGTGATACTGAACCGATTAAATTCTCCCAAATTCCCGGATAGCATTACGGAAATCGTGTTCCAGCGGGAGAATGGAGTAGCACAATTCTCTCCGGTCTATGACGGGAGCTATGCCTGTGCAGAAGTCAGTGAAGAGACGGTAAAAGCAGTGGGACGGGCTTTGAAAGGCGAAGACATATCTGACGGAGCAATGTATTTTGCAGCCAGAAAATACGCGGAGGATGACAGAATGCGGTGGTTTGATGAAAAACTTACGTTATTGTTCCGTTACGGAGGGCACGAGTTTTTTAAAGAGTAATACAATACAGGGATACTTTATCAATTCACCTTGCAACAGTACCTAAAATATGCTATACTTTTACGAAATTACAAGTGGATCATCATCCATAGATACATATAGATACGGAGGAGAGGAAATGGAAGTAATTTATCGCAGTACACGCAGCAACAGCGCACCGGTAACCGCATCACAGGCGATCCTGAAGGGATTATCCGATGACGGAGGATTGTTTGTACCGGATCATATTCCTACATTGGACAAGAGCCTTAAGGAGCTTGCTGGAATGACTTATCAGCAGGTTGCATATGAGGTTATGAAATTATTCCTGACGGATTTCACGGAAGAAGAACTGAAGAACTGTATTAACAGTGCTTATGATTCCAAGTTTGATACAGAAAAAATTGCTCCGCTTGTGAAGGCAGACGATGCGTATTATCTGGAATTGTTCCATGGATCCACCATTGCTTTTAAGGATATGGC
>ERZ1034998.2320-NODE-2320-length-10534-cov-5.103731_pt1 | contig 10534 bp, 9 predicted proteins | sample MGYA00520621_ERZ1034998 | MGnify/ENA primary metagenome ERZ1034998 (study PRJEB33766, sample SAMN09781748) | gut metagenome | biome: gut microbiome | host: Homo sapiens | place: Madagascar | study: EMG produced TPA metagenomics assembly of the PRJNA485056 data...
CATAAAATAAATAGGTTTTTGGATGTTTCGTGTTATAATGGGTCATAGAATTACAGTTCTATGACCCGTTTTTTTGCGGGAATTTGCGGGGTGGACAAAGCAGGCATGAAGTTCAAAAATAAAATTATCATTTCATTTTGTATTATCATATTTATCCCCATTCTTCTTGCGGTGGCGGTGCTTTTCGGATTCCAGAAGATCCAGCTGAAGTCGATTGAACAGACATACGGCGTGGAGAGTGACGATTACAGTTATTTTTCTAATTCCATGCAGCTGCTCAGCCGTTTTACGCGCGAGTCCTTTGAGACGCTTCTGGATCTTTCAAAGCAGGATCCGGATAAGCTGGAGGATAAGGCGTTTCTGGAGCAGATGAATGACACTCTGCGCGAGAAGTATTCGTATCTTGTCGTGCGCAGGGGAGACGAGCTGATCTATGTGGGAGATGATAAGGAGGCGTCGCTGCTGACGGATCTGCCGGCCTACGGAGGGGAAGAGTCCGGGGCAGACACCGGCATCTATGTCGACGGAGACAAGCAGGCGCTGATCAAGCAGATTGATTTTGTGTATACGGACGGAAGCCAGGGAAGCGTTTTTATTATCACGATCCTTGAGGAGACCGTGCCGGAGTTGAAGAGCCTGATGGCGGATGTGGTGATCTCGATTGTCCTGATCTTAATCCTGACGGCATGCATGCTGACGGTATGGATTTATACGAGTTTTATCAACCCGATCAAGAAGCTGCAGGTGGCGGCGCAGAACATTAAGGACGGTAATCTGGATTTTACGGTGGATGTAGAGACGAATGACGAGATCGGGGAGCTCTGCCGCAATTTCGAGGAGATGCGGCAGCGGCTGAAGGATAACGCAGAGGAAAAGCTTTCCGGTGAGCGTGAGAACAAGGCGCTGATCAGTAATATCGCCCATGATTTAAAGACGCCGATCACAGCCGTGAAGGGGTATGCGGAGGGTCTCATCGACGGTGTGGCGGATACGCCGGAAAAGCGTGACAAGTACATCCGGACGATTTATAATAAGGCGAATGAGATGGATACGCTCATCAATGAGCTGACCTTGTATGCGAAGATCGATACCAACCGCATTCCGTACAATTTTGCAAAGCTGAATGTGGCGGAGTATTTCAATGACTGCATTGAGGAGATCGGACTCGATCTCGAGGCGAAAAACATCGGACTGGCATATTTTAATTATGCGGACGAGGATGTCCAGATTATTGCGGATCCAGAGCAGCTAAAGCGCGTGGTTAACAATATCGTGGGGAATTCGGTCAAATATCTCGATAAGCAGAAGGGATTTATCAATATCCGGATCAAGGATGTCGGTGATTTTATCCAGGTCGAGATTGAGGATAACGGCAGAGGAATTGCCGCGCGCGATCTGCCTTACATTTTTGACCGGTTTTACCGTGCGGATGCGTCGCGCAATTCTGCGACGGGAGGCAGCGGTATCGGATTATCGATTGTGAAGAAGATTATTGAAGACCACGGCGGTAAGATCTGGGCGACAAGCAAGGAGTCCATCGGAACCGTGATGTATTTTGTATTACGAAAATATCAGGAGGTGCCATATGAGCAGAGTATTGATCATTGAGGATGAGGTGGAGATTGCAGACCTTGAGAAGGATTATCTGGAACTCAGCGGATTTGAGGTGGAGATAGAGAATGACGGAACCGTCGGACTGAAACGGGCGTTGACGGAAGATTTTGATATGTACATCCTGGATCTGATGCTTCCGGGCATTGACGGTTTTGAGATCTGCAAGCAGATCCGGGAGGAGAAAAACACGCCGATTCTGATGGTGTCGGCGAAGAAGGATGACATCGATAAAATCCGCGGTCTTGGACTGGGAGCGGATGACTATATTACCAAGCCATTTTCGCCGAGCGAGCTGGTGGCGCGCGTGAAGGCACATCTGGCGCGCTATGAGCGGCTGATCGGCAGCAATACGCCTGAGAATGATACGATCGAGATCCGTGGAATCCGCATCGATAAGACGGCGAGACGTGTCTGGGTCAACGGCGAGGAGAAGCAGTTCACGACAAAGGAGTTTGACCTCCTGACATTTCTTGCGGAGAATCCGAATCATGTATTTACGAAGGAAGAACTGTTCCGCCAGATCTGGGATATGGAATCCATCGGGGACATTGCGACGGTGACGGTACACATCAAAAAGATCCGCGAAAAGATCGAGATGAACACCAACAAACCGCAGTACATAGAAACGATTTGGGGAGTAGGGTACAGATTTAAGCTGTAGAGCTTAAATCGTAAGGATGTGTAAAGGTGTGCAAGGCAGGCGCTCCACAGCGAAGCTGTACCGGAATGAGCGCCTGCGCTGCGAAGCAGCAACAATCTGGGGAGTAGGGTACAGATTTAAGCTGTAGAGCTTAAATCGTAAGGATGTGTAAAGGTGTGCAAGGCAGGCGCTCCACAGCGAAGCTGTACTGAAATGAGCGCCTGCGCTGCGAAGCAGCAACAATCTGGGGAGTAGGGTACCGGTTTAAGCTGTAATTTATAATTTGGAAGGAGTGCAGGAAAATGAAAAAGTATGTAAAACCAGAAGTTGTGGAGACAAAAGAGTATGCGGAGGGCGTGTATCTGGCGAGCGGCGGTTCGACAGATAATTCGTCGGGACCGGAAGAAACTGTCTGTCGATTTGGCAGAAAGGAAGCAAACGCGGGTTCGGACACCTGCCAAGAGTGCTCTAAGAGCGGCGGGCAGAGAAATACGCCGCTTCCGGGCGAGGAGTCTGCGCGCGAAGCAGATTTTACCGGATGTATCGACGGCAGACCGGTAAAGAGATCATAGGCAGTAGGATGACAGAGCGGGCGAAGGAGAGCACAGATGAGTGGGAAAAAAATTGCAATCATATACAAAAGTCTGACAGGGAATACCAGACAGGTGGCAGAAGCAATACGGGATGCGCTTGGCGGTGAAGAGATTGTATACTTCGGTGAGCCGAAGCCGGACATTGTGGCGGATCTTTATTTTGTAGGATCCTGGACGGACAAGGGAAGCTGTGATGGAACGGTTGGTGAGTATTTGAAGCAGCTGGAAGGAAAAAAACTGGCGGTTTTCGGCACTGCCGGTTATGGTGGCTCCAGAGAATACTATCAGAAGCTGGCGTGCCGGGTAACGGAGTGCGTTCCGGATACCAGTGAGGTGCTCGGAAGCTTTTACTGCCAGGGGAAAATGCCGATCGGAGTGAGAAACCGCTATGTGGCGATGCTGCGGGAGCACCCGGAAGATCAGAAGCTGAATGCGAGCGTAAAAAATTTTGACGAGGCGCTTTCACATCCGGATGAGAAAGATTTTGCGGATGCACGCCAGTGGGCACAGACTATGGTGGATGCGGTTTAGAATATGGAGATCAGAATTTTATTTGAAGACGAGCAGATTATTGTCTGCGAAAAGCCGGCAGGTGTGGCGGTACAGACGAAAAGGCTCGGACAGGCGGATATGGAGAGCCTGCTTAAAAACAGGCGGGCGGGGAAGGGCGAACTGCCGTATATCGGAGTGGTGCACCGGCTGGATCAGCCGGTATCCGGAGTGATGGTGTTTGCAAAGACGAAGGAGGCGGCAGCCGCACTCAGCCGGCAGATTGCGTCGGGGCTGGCGGACAAGTTTTACTATGCCGTGACAGACGGGGTGCCGGAAACTGGAAAGGGGCAGTTTACAGATTATCTTCTGCGTGACGGCAGAACCAATACGTCTGCGGTTGTAGAAAGCAGTACGCCGGGAGCAAAGAGGGCAGAGCTTTCCTACGAGGTTTTAGAGCAGAAAAACGGGCGCGCCGTTCTTCGGATTCAGCTGGGAACCGGCAGACATCATCAGATCCGCGTGCAGCTGGCACATGCAGGGATGCCGATTGTGGGAGACCGGAAGTACAATTTTAAAGAGAATATGAAGCCGTCGGGGGAACCGCTCTGCCTCTGTTCGTACAAAATCGGGTTCAGACACCCGAAAACACGCAGAAATCTTGTGTTTGAAATTGACAACCCTTTCCATTTATCATAAAATCATTAGTTGTGCAGGAGCTGCACACAGACAACCTTGAAGCTGCTTGCAACGGCAGTAAGAGCTATGAAAAGGAGATAGATGATGGCAAAGGACAACAAGAAATTAGTAGAAGCGATCACATCGATGGATGTTGATTTCGCACAATGGTACACGGACGTGGTAAAAAAGGCGGAGCTGATCGATTATTCCGCGGTAAAGGGATGTATGATCATCCGTCCGGCAGGCTATGCGATCTGGGAGAATATCCAGAAAGAGCTTGACCGCAGATTCAAAGAGACCGGCGTGGAGAATGTATACATGCCGCTTTTTATTCCGGAGAGCCTGCTCGAAAAAGAGAAGGATCACGTGGAGGGATTTGCACCGGAGGTTGCATGGGTAACCTACGGCGGATTGAACCCGTTGCCGGAGCGTCTCTGTGTCAGACCTACATCTGAGACGCTGTTCTGCGATTTTTATAAAAATATTATTCACTCCTACCGTGACCTTCCGAAGGTATACAATCAGTGGTGCTCGGTGGTACGCTGGGAGAAGGAGACGAGACCGTTCCTCCGTTCCAGGGAATTCCTGTGGCAGGAGGGACACACCGCGCATGCGACCGCAGAGGAAGCCGAGCAGCGCACGATCCAGATGCTGAATCTGTACGCGGACTTCTGCGAGGAGGTACTGGCAATGCCGGTCATCCGCGGACGCAAGACCGAGAAGGAGAAGTTTGCGGGCGCGGAGGCTACCTATACGATTGAGGCGCTGATGCATGACGGAAAGGCACTGCAGTCCGGTACCAGCCATAACTTCGGCGACGGATTCGCAAAGGCGTTCGGTGTCCAGTATACCGATAAAGATAATAAGCTTCAGTATGTACATCAGACTTCCTGGGGTATGACCACACGTCTCATCGGTGCGATCATCATGGTACACGGCGATGATTCGGGTCTGGTTCTGCCGCCGAGAATTGCACCGGTACAGGCGATGGTGATTCCGATCCAGCAGTACAAAGACGGCGTCATGGATGCTGCAAAGAGCGTCTGCGAGCGCCTTGGAAAAGTATGCCGCGCGAAGCTGGATGACTCGGACAAGAGCCCGGGCTGGAAGTTCTCCGAGCAGGAGATGCGCGGAATTCCGGTTCGTATCGAACTTGGACCGAAGGACATCGAGGCAGGCAAGTGCGTGGTAGTGCGCAGAGATACCAGAGAGAAGATCGAGGTCGCACTGGAGGATCTGGAGCAGAAGATTCCGGAGATTTTAGAGACTATCCAGAAAGAGATGTTCGAGCGTGCAAAGGCACACCGCGACGCGCATATCTGGGATGCCCACAATTATGAAGAATTAAAGGACATCGCGGCAAACAAACCGGGATTTATCCGCGGTATGTGGTGCGAGGATCAGGCGTGCGAGGACAAGATCAAAGAGGAGCTTGCCGTGACATCCCGCTGTATCCCGTTCCATGATCAGGAACAGATTTCCGGAACCTGCGTATGCTGCGGCAGACCGGCGCACAAGCTGGTATACTGGGGCAAGGCATATTAAGGAGAAGTGCGTGGATAAAAATGCAAAGATCAGCCTGCCTGCGAAGGTTGCGAGGATTCTGAATACCTTAGGCGAGCACGGATATGAAGCGTATGCGGTCGGAGGCTGCGTGCGCGATTCCCTGCTCGGGAGAACGCCGCAGGACTGGGACATTACGACCTCGGCGAGACCGGAGCAGGTCAAGGCTCTTTTCCGGCACACGATTGATACCGGGATCCAGCATGGGACGGTGACGGTCATGCTGGATCATGAGGGATTCGAGGTCACAACCTACCGGATTGACGGAGAATACGAGGATGCGAGGCATCCAAAGGAAGTAGCGTTTACCGCGAATCTTCTGGAGGATCTGAAACGCCGCGATTTTACGATCAATGCGATGGCTTACAATGAAGTGACCGGACTGGTGGATGCTTTTGACGGAATCGGCGATCTGGAGAGAGGTGTGATCCGCTGTGTGGGAAATGCCATGGAGCGGTTTTCGGAGGACGCCCTTCGCATGCTCCGGGCGGTTCGTTTTGCGGCGCAGCTTGGTTTTTCGATTGAACAGGAGACACAGGAAGCCATTGCCGGACTGGCGGGCAATATAAAAAAGGTCAGTGCGGAACGGATTCAGGTCGAACTGGTAAAGCTTTTGACTTCGCCGAATCCGGGAGAGCTGAAAGTGGCGTATCGCACGGGGCTTACGGCTGTTTTTCTGCCGGAGTTTGACGTGATGATGGAGACACCGCAGAACAATCCGCATCACTGCTGCAGTGTGGGAGAGCATACGCTAAAGGCGATCGAAGCGGTGCCGGCGGATAAGGTGCTCCGGCTTACGATGCTGCTGCATGACATTGCAAAGCCTGCCTGCAGGACGGCGGACAAAAAAGGCGTGGATCATTTTTACGGACATCCGGCGCGCGGAAGCGAGATGGCCCGTGGAATTCTGCGCCGACTGAAATTCGATAACGATACCACCGACCGGGTGTGCCGGCTGGTGCACTGGCACGATGATAATCCGGAGCTTTCCGGGAAGGCGGTCCGCAGGGCGGTGCACAGGATCGGTGTGGAACAGTATCCGGCATTGTTTGCGGTCAAGCGCGCGGATATTCTGGCGCAGAGCGGGTACCGGCGCGCGGAAAAGCTGGCGTATGTGGACGCATATGAACAGCTGTATCGGGAGTGCATGGAGAAAAAAGAGTGTCTTACGATCCGGGAACTGGCGGTTTCCGGTCAGGATCTGATTGCAGCCGGAATGCAGCCGGGAAAGCAGATCGGGGAGATGCTGAATGAACTGCTGGAACGGGTACTGGAAGATCCCGGGCTGAATACGAAGGAACAATTATTAAAAATTGTGACAGGAAAGATTTCTGATCAAAACAGGTCATGAAATAAAAACCCCTCACATATGATGAAGAGACACGGCAGAGCAGCCGCAGATCAATCATATGGAGGGGTTTTTGTGTATAATCGACCGGAGCAGGTATTGGAGCAGTACGACCTGGAAGTGAGAGCGGTTTCCAAAGGGCGTGAAAGTTATATTTGTGATACAACACAGGGGCAGTTACTTTTAAAAGAATACAAAGGCTCGGCGGAGCGGGCAGAGTTTCTCTCTGCCATACTCGGGCATCTGGGTGGACAGGGACTCTTAACGGAGCAGGTCGTGCGGACGAAGGAGGACGCCCCGATTGCCGTCGCGGAGGATGAGACAAAGTATATGGTATTGACGGCTGTTTCCGGGAGCGAGTGTGACACCAGAAACCGGGCGGACATGATCGCGGGGGCGGAAAAACTGGCAATGCTGCACAACGCGGCGGGAACTTATTCGGAGACGGTTCCGGAGTTTGTCTGCAACGACCCGAATGAACTGCAGGAACTGTATGAGAAGCATAACCGGGAACTGGTCAAAGTCCGGAATTACATACGGTCCAAGAAGAAAAAGAATGATTTTGAAGTGCTCTTTTACGGGCAGTATGAGCGCTTTATGGAAAAAGCAAGGCAGGTGGCACAGGAACTTTCGGCGATAGGACAGGGCGGGCAGAGCGCCGGGTTTTGTCACGGTGACTATAACCAGCACAATATTCTGTTTTCCAAAAACGGAATCGGCATTGTCCATTTTGAGTGCTTTTCCTATCAGATACAGGTCAGCGATCTGGCGAATTACATGCGGAAAATGCTGGAAAAAAACAACTGGAACACCGGACTTGGCATGGATCTCATCTGTGCGTATGACCGTGTGCGCCGGCTGACTGCCGTGGAACTGAACTATCTGTATCTGTATATGGCATATCCGGAAAAATTCTGGAAAATTGCGAACCGCTACTATAACACACATAAGGCATGGGTGTCCGGACGCAATATTGAAAAGCTGGAAAAATTCATACGGCAGGAGGATGAGCGGGAACGATTCCTGGAAATGATGCGCCATTTCACCTTGCAGCCGCCCGCGTCCTGAGATAAAAGTTCCGCTGAGTTGTTTAATATGATATAATGAATCTTGACAGATTCATATTAGAAGTTCCGGTGGAACTTCGGATGCGCAGAAAGCAGCGCAAAAAAGATGATATAATGAATCTGACGGTACTTTTGCCGTAGAATTGTGTACACGATAAAGGAGCAGATATACTTGAAGAAGAAAATAGTTCGATGGATCCTGCCGGTCTGCATGATGCTGTTACTGGCAGGATGCGGAAAAAGCAGCAATACAGTTGTGACAGGAACTTACTATAATCCGTCAAAGGATGCGGAAAACACAGCACAGACCGTCGGGACGGAGGCGGATGCGAACGACGTGCTGGATGCAATGGAACAGGGGACGGAGCAGGAAGGCACGTCGATCGGAGCAGACCTGTTTTTAATCACCAACAATGATATGCAGGCGGAGTGTCTGATTTTAACACAGTTGAACTCCGGCAAGCAGTATATGTATAATTACACGATTGCTACCCGGTTCCTTGACAAATATGGCAGCCGGATGCCGGTGTCTGGATTTGACGCGGGTCGCATTATCCGTGTCGGGGAAAAAGATAAGCAGGGCAGGCTTGTGGAAGCGCAGATCTCCGATCTGGCGTGGGAATACCCGGATGTGACCAGATACAGTGTAGATGAGGAGCACTGTGCATTTAAGATTGCGGATACAAATTATTCGTATGATGAGGATCTGTTTGTGGTTTCGGACGGAAGTCCCCTCCAGCTTTCAGATCTGACGGCACTGGATACGCTTCGGGTGGTCGGAATTGACAAGAAAATCTATTCCATCTCGGTGACCACCGGGCACGGTTCGTTAAAGCTGGTCAATACCAGTGTCTTTGATGGAAGTTACATTCAGGTGGGAAGCAAGGTGTTTGCCCAGATTACCGGAGAGATGACGATTGAGATTCCTGAGGGAACATACACGGCAGCTGTCGCGAATAACGGATACGGCGGAAGTACGGAGATTACGATCACGAGAGGTCAGGAGACGGTTCTGGATCTTGAGACGTTAAAGGGCGAGGGACCGAAGTACGGAAGCATTCTCTTCGCAGTCAATGTTGAGGGCGCATGGCTTCAGGTAGACGGGCAGCTGGTGGATTACAGCCAGCCGGTGGAACTACAGTATGGCGTGCATACGCTCACCGTGACGGCGGACGGTTATGATACATACAGCAAAAAGCTGTTTGTGAATTCACCGGAGGCAACGATCGCCATCGGAATGACAGGAGAATCGGGAAGCTCGTCGACTACGACCGGAAGTGAGACGCAGTCATCGGAGGCAGACAGCAGTACATCCACAGGAGAGAGCGCAGACGGACAGGCGGGAAGTCTCGCGGGAAGCTTGGCAGGAAGCCACTCGGACAGCAGTTCCACGGGTTCGTCTTCCAGTTCGTCTTCCACATCGACGGGAACATCGGACACGACGAGTGACGCGGCACTGGATGCCATCGTAAACGAGATTCTGGATGATGATGGGGAGAGTACAAAGAGCAGCAACAGTTCTTCATCAGATTATCTTTCAACGCTGACGGAACTTCTTAAGGCTATTAAGGGAAGCTGAAAGAATTGTATCACTTTTTTAGGGGAATAGTACTTGAAAAAGTGATACAGGGAAGATAAGATAGATTTAGAAAAAAGCAGGAGGAATCTGAGATGGGATATAGAGAAACATATGAGTCATGGCTGAACAATCCATATTTTGACGAGGCGACCAGAGCGGAGCTTCAGGCGATCGCCGGGAATGAGAAGGAGATTGAAGAGCGCTTTTACATGGATCTGGAGTTCGGTACTGCCGGACTGCGCGGCGTGATCGGAGCGGGAACCAACCGCATGAATATCTACACGGTGCGCAAAGCAACACAGGGACTGGCGAATTATATCTGCAAAGTGGGAGCACAGGCAAAAGGTGTTGCCATCGCGTATGATTCCAGACATATGTCCCCGGAGTTCGCCGACGAGGCGGCGCTTTGTCTTGCAGCGAACGGCATTAAGGCATATGTATTTGAATCGTTAAGACCGACGCCGGAGCTTTCCTATGCGGTGCGCAAGCTTGGGTGTACAGCGGGCATCAACATCACGGCAAGCCATAATCCGCCGGAATACAATGGATACAAAGTATACTGGGAGGACGGTGCGCAGATCACACCTCCGCATGACACGGGAATTATGGATGAAGTGAGAAACGTGACGGATTATGCTTCTGTGAAGACGATGCCGCTTGAAAAGGCAAAGGCAGATGGTCTGTATCAGACGATCGGCGCGGATATTGACGATCCGTATATTGCGGAGCTGAAAAAACTGGTGCTTCATCAGGACTGCATTGACAAAGTTGCATCCGAGTTAAAGATTGTATACACACCGCTTCACGGAACCGGCAACCTTCCGGTACGCCGTGTGCTCAAAGAGCTTGGATTCACGAATGTCTACGTTGTGCCGGAGCAGGAACTGCCGGACGGCGATTTCCCGACGGTAAGCTATCCGAATCCGGAGGCGGCAGAGGCATTTGCATTAGGACTTGCAC
>ERZ1034998.2323-NODE-2323-length-10531-cov-2.971554_pt1 | contig 10531 bp, 10 predicted proteins | sample MGYA00520621_ERZ1034998 | MGnify/ENA primary metagenome ERZ1034998 (study PRJEB33766, sample SAMN09781748) | gut metagenome | biome: gut microbiome | host: Homo sapiens | place: Madagascar | study: EMG produced TPA metagenomics assembly of the PRJNA485056 data...
AAGAGGGGTCATTGAAAACCTTGTCCTCTTTTGTCCCTCGGTCATCCATATATTTCATGTTGGTGATTTCCTGGCTCTTGCCATTCCAATCAATCAGGTTGTCAACTCCTCCAACGGCACGAACGACGCTGTCAAACTCCTTGCCGGACATACCGAAGCGAATCAAATCAATAGATTGGAATTTGATTCCACGTTCCTTAAAGTATCGCTCGGCTTTCCTGGTATCAAAGCACTTGCTCTTACCAAAAATCTGTATATTCAATACATTACCTCCATCAAGCATAATCCCTGCGCCGGAGCCAAAAAACCGGCGCTTTTCCGCTGCTCTGAGAACAATGCAGGAATGCTTTCGACACTGCGTTCTCCCCTGCCCACTTCGATCAGCGTACCGGTGAGAATGCGCATCATGTTATACAGGAACCCGTCCGCCGTCACCGTAATCTGGATTTCGTTGCCTATGCACACCACACGAAGCGCCGTAATGCAGCGCACTGTGGATTTTTTGACCTTCGCCCTGGTACAGAAGGCAGCAAAGTCATGCTCACCCAGCATCTGCTGCCCCGCCCGGTTCATAGCCTCCACATCCAGCCCCTCCGGGAAGCAAGCCACATATCGCCGCTGAAACACACAGGGGGCTTCGCTGTTCCATATCCGATAGCAATAGGTTTTCCCCCTGGCATTCAGCCTTGCATGGAAGCGGGGCGCTGCCTCCTTGCAGGAATATATGCCGATGTCCTCTGGAAGATACCGCCGCAGCTGCTTCAGAATCTCCTCTGCCGGCATGGGGTTTTCGCAGTGGAAGGAGGCCACCTGACCCATGGCATGAACACCGGCATCCGTTCGGCCACTGCCGCTTACTTCAATTTTTTCTCCCAGAATGCGGGTAAGGGTCTGTTCCAGCTTCCCTTGAATGGTATTTTCAGCGCCGGGCAGCCGCTGCCAACCGCGGTAGCGGCTGCCATCATAGCACATCTCAAGGCGCAGGTTCCTCATATTCCTTCAATTCCTCTCTGGCTTCCTGTTCCGTATCCGCCGAGAACAGGAATCTCCCGTATTTATCGTACACGCAGACATGACCGCAATGAGACCGAATAGAGAACACAGCCATCAACCTTTCGTTTTTTGATGGCTGTATTATCTATCATTTTATGTCCAATAATTCGGACAGTTACTTGAAGATTTTCGATTTGCACCACCCGGAAACATCGGAATAAACCTCCTGCCGGTTGATTTCATTGAGAATCTCGTGGCGACCCAGCGGATATATGGTACAGTTCACATCCTGCATTCCCGCCTTTTGGAAAGCGGCAGCGGCCTTGCGGACACCGTTTCCGTAGCTGCCCACCGGGTCATCGCCGCCTGCAATGAAGAATACCGGGAGCTGCTTGTTCATGGCAGCCAAATTTTTCGGCTGTTGGATAAAGCGGATGCCGCCCAGCATTTCCCGCAGCAGTCCGCCAGTGGCTGTAAAGCCGCACAGCGGGTCTGCCACATAATCACTCACAACCTTCCGATCCCTGCAAATCCAGTCAAATGCCGTTTGCGGATGCTCCACCCGCTTGTTGTAATTGGAAAAAACCAGATTCTGGAGCCACTCGCTGGCTGCCTGTTCGCCGATTCGATTGCATACAACACTGCATATGGCAATGCCCGTATCAAGTACCGGCTCCGGCTGCCAGCCAGTGCCGCAGATAACTGCCGCAGAGATGCCGCAATCGGGATACTTGCACAGCAATGTGCGGGTCATAAAGGAGCCCATAGAATGCCCCAGCAGCACATAGGGCAGCTCCGGAAATTCCGCCTTGGTGCGCCGCAGCAGTTCATAGCTGTCGTCCACCGCAGTGAACCATCCGCCATGGAAATATCCCTGGATACCGCCGCCATTGATGGACTTTCCGTGCCCCATATGGTCTTCTGCAACCACGATAAAGCCCTGCCGATTCATATAATTTGCAAATTCATCGTACCGCTCTACATGCTCAGCAATGCCGTGGACGATTTGCAGCACTGCCACAGGGGGCTCATCGGGCATCCATCGGCAGACGTGAATCTGTCCAACTCCCTTGGATGCATAGAATTCATCGGTACGCATTGCGCTTACTCCACAACGGTGTAGTCAGCATCGGTAATTGCCTTTTTCAGTGCCGCAAGGTCAGCATTGCCGGTAACCGTAACCGTCTTTGCGGCCAAATCAACAACGGCATCTTCTGTACCGGGAACACTCTTGCAGGCCTTTTCCACTCTGGCCTTGCAATGGCCACACATCATGCCTTCAACCTTAATAACTGTTTTCATTTTTGTTTCCTCCTTTATAATGGGGCACGCTCCTGCGTGCGCAGTTTGATTATCTGCAATAGCTGCATTTTTATCCTGCTTGAAAAAGCGCAGACGCAGTGCATTGGTCACAACAAACACTGAGCTCATGCTCATGGCTGCCGTTCCAAGCATCGGGCTCAGCCGCAGACCAAAGGGGATGAACAATAGTCCCGCCGCAACCGGAATGCCAAGCGTATTATAGAAAAATGCCCAAAACAGATTCTCTTTGATATTCCGAATCGTGGCGCGGCTCAGAGCTATGGCACCGCTCACGGCTGACAGGGAGCTGTTCATCAGCACTATATCAGCCGACTCTATGGCGATATCCGTGCCTGCACCGATGGCCATTCCCACATCAGCAGTCACCAGTGCTGGGGCATCGTTGATACCGTCGCCCACCATCAAAACCCGGTGGCCTTCCTCTTGCAGCTTCTTCACTGCACCTGCCTTCTCCGTAGGCAGCACATCGGAAATCACATGAGAAATCCCCGCCTTGGCCGCAATGGCCTGAGCCGTCTGCTGATTGTCACCAGTGAGCATCACCACGTCCAGGTGGCGGCTCTGCATGGCTCGGACGGCGGAAACAGAGTCAGGCTTCAGCACATCGGCAGCAGCAATCGCGCCAATGTACTTGCCATCTTCGGAAGCAAAGTACAGCGGTGTCTTTCCCTGGGCGGCCAAGCTTGAAAAATCCGGGACTGCAACACCCAATTCCGCCATCAGGCGGTCGTTGCCGCCATAATAGCAGACGCCGTCCACCTTGCCGGAAACGCCCTTCCCCGGAATGGTCTTAAACGCCTCCGGTTCCGGGAAGTCCATTTTCACTGCCGCCAAAATTGCCTTTGCAAAGGGGTGCTCGGATTTACTTTCCAGGGAAGCCGCAATCCGCAGCAGCGCCTCTTTGCTTACTGCCTGAGGAAGAACATCCGTCACAGCGGGACGGCCCGTGGTCAGAGTACCTGTTTTATCCAGCACAACAGTGTCAACCCGATGCAGATTTTCCAGTGCTTCTGCGTTCTTAAACAACACACCCATCTGTGCGCCCCGGCCAGTTCCGACCATGATTGCAACCGGCGTGGCAAGGCCCAACGCACAGGGGCAGGAAATAACCAAAACAGAGATGGCATTGTTCAGGCTGAACTCCATGGAGTAACCCATGAGCATCCACGCAGCAAAGGTCAGCGCGGCAATTGCCATTACAACCGGAACAAAGACACCGGCAATTTTGTCTGCCATTCTGGCAATCGGCGCTTTGGAACCTCCTGCATCCTCTACCATGCGGATAATCTGAGCGAGGGTAGTGTTTTCACCAACCTGGTCGGCGCGGAACTCCAAATAGCCCTCCTGGCTGACCGTTGCAGCGGACACCTTATCGCCCACACGCTTCTCCACAGGCACGCTCTCGCCGGTCAGGGCACTCTGGTCTACGGACGCACATCCGCTGACCACCGTACCGTCCACAGGAATGCTGCTGCCGGAACGGACAATCACGATGTCCCCCACCTGTACATCTTCCACCGGCACTTCAACAGTGGAATCACCCCGCCGGACGCTGGCGGTTTTCGGGCTCAAGTCCATCAGAGCACGGATGGCATCACCGGTCTTGCCCTTTGCCCTGGTTTCCAGGTATTTCCCAAAAGTAATCAGGGTCAAAATCATAGCTGCAGATTCAAAATAGAGATTGTGGCTGTATTCCGAGACAATTTCCATTTCTCCATGTCCCAGCGCCCAGGACATACGAAACAGAGCGGCAACGCCATAAACCAGTGCTGCAAGGCTGCCAACGGCAATCAGGGAATCCATGTTGGGGCTGCGATGCCAGAGCGCTTTGAGACCGCGGGTATAATATACTCGGTTAAGGTAAACCACAGGCAACGTCAGGCACAACTGAAACAGCGCGGCAACCACGGCGTTTTGCGTCCCGTGATACCAGCCGGGCACCGGGAACCCAACCATGTGCCCCATGGTAAAATACATGAGAACCACCAGGAAAATGGAAGAACCAATCAGGCGGCGCTTCATTTCCTTCAGACCGGTGTCCATGGGCGAAGCCGTCTCCTTTTTGGCTGCAGTTCCCTGAAGGACGGCATTATAGCCAGCCTTCTGCACCGCCTGAATCACCAACGCGGACACATCCGTGTCGGAGGATACAACCATGGTTCCGGCAAGCAGATTCACATCTGCTTTCTGCACCCCGGGAACCGCTCGGGACACCTTCTCCACCCGGGCGGAGCAGGCTGCGCAGGTCATCCCGGTTACGTTAAATTTCAGAATCATCTAGATTTCCTCGCTTTCTATTATCTTCTATTTGGGGCATTTCGTCAACTGTTTTCTATTGACACGCTCCTGTGTTTTATGATAATATTCTATCACGCAATCACAACATTGCAAGTATGCACTATTTTGTGCAATACTACCCTTTTAGATACCATGGAGGAATCCCATGAGCAAGGATGAAATTTGCCCCGTTGCCACAACACTGGATTTGATCGGCGGAAAGTATAAGGCCTTGATTCTATGGCATTTGGCCGACGGAAGTCATCGGTTTTCTGATCTCCGCAGAATGGTTTCCAACGCAACCCCAAAAATGCTGACCCAGCAGCTGAGAGAGCTGGAAGCCCAGGATTTAATCCATCGGGAGGTGTTTCCGGTTGTACCGCCAAAGGTAGAGTACTCTCTTACCGAAACCGGAAGGAGTCTGATGCCCATTCTCATTGCCATGCGGGACTGGGGAGCCGAATATATGCGCCGCAAGAATATGGAGCCATGCTGCTTTATGATGCAGTCTGGAACATCTCCCTGCTGTCACTGATGCGCAATGTAATATGAAAGGACTTTAAGTTGATGAGAATAAAGATTATTTCCGACAGTACCTGTGACCTCTCGCCCCAGCTGTTGAAAGAACACGACATTGGTCTGATTCCCTTGATTGTTGTAAAGGGAAACGAGGAATTTCTGGACGGTGTTACCATTACACCTGCTGATGTTTTTGCCCATGTGGCCGCCGGAGGAAATCTATGCTCCACGGCTGCTCGCGGCATATCCGTATTTCAAGAGAAGTTTGCCATGTATGCCAAGGATTATGATGGTGTAATTCATATAAACATTGGTTCTTTCTTCTCCTCCAGCTACCAAAACGCCTGCATCGCAGCAGCAGATTTTGACAATGTGCGGGTTATTGACTCCCGCAATCTGTCCACCGGCCAGGGACTTGTGGTGCTGAAAGCCTGCGAACTTGCCAAAACCGCAACGGATTTGGATGAATTGAAGCGTCAGCTGGATGATTTTGCCCTTCGTGTTGAAGCAAGCTTTGTCATTGATCGGCTGGATTACATGGTGAAGGGTGGGCGCTGCTCCAGTGTCGCTGCACTGGGAGCCAACCTGCTGAATCTGAAACCATGTATTGAGGTGCGCGGCGGCAAGATGTCCGTCGTAAAGAAGTACCGAGGGCATATCGAAAAATGCATCGCAGCTTATGTGAAGGATCGTCTGAAAGACCGCGATGACCTGGACGATAACACAGTATTCATCACTCATACCGAGATTCCCCAGGAAAATATTGAAGCCGCACAAGCCGGGATTGAAAAATATCACCCGTTCCGCCATGTGTACGAAACCGTTGCCGGCTGTACCGTTTCCTGCCACTGCGGCCCCGGCACACTGGGTGTTCTTTTCGTTCGTAATAAGTAATCCTCCAAACCGCTCCTGCCAGGGGCGGTTTCCCTTTGCATTTGTTCTTGTCTTTTGAAACTTCTGTGTTATACTGTTACAGGAAAATTGACAGAAGGCGGAAAAAATAGACATGGATTATCAGACAATACTGAACCTGGCAGTGGATTTGGGCTACGAGCTTTCCATCAGCGGCGCTGAAACCTTCCGCATTGAAGACAGCATGGCCCGGATTGCGGCAAGCTATGGCATAAAAGCGGAAGTGTTCTCCATTCCCAATTATTTGATTGTCAGTATGCTCACAGAAGACGGAAAACCCATCACCCGGATGCGCAGAATCGGTCCGCATGGAAACAATCTGGATGCCGTGGAAAAGCTGAATGCCCTCAGCCGCAAAATTTGCATGGAACACCCTGCCCCTGAAACCGCAATGCAGTGGCTGGAACAGGTGCGCAGTGCCATTCCCTATTACGGCCTTTTCGTTTCTGTCCTGGGGCACTTTTTAGGTGCACTGGGCTATTCCCTTCTTTTTGGTTGTGGCGCAACAGACATGGTGATGTCCGGCCTGTGCGGCATACTGGGTGGACTTTTGAATCGCTTTATGGACAAAATGAAGGTCAACCCGTTTTTTGAGACCATCTTCTCCGCCTTTTCTATGGCACTTCTTGCTTACTGGCTGAACACCCACGGTCTGGTTCAGAATGTGAACAGCGTTGTAATTGGCGCATTGATGATTCTGGTGCCTGGGCTGCTGTTTACCAACGCCATGCGCGACATTATCTATGGTGATACGAATTCTGGCATCACTCGGTTTGTTCAGGTGCTTTTGATTTCCATGGGCATGGCTCTGGGAACCGCCGTGGCATGGAATACATCCGACCTGCTTTGGGGAATGCCGCATAATCTTGTAGAGCTGAGCAATCCCCTGCTGGTTACGGCCATCGGCTCGCTAATCGGCTGTATCGGATTTTCCATTTTGTTTAACATCCATGGTCCCGGCGGGCTCCTCTGTGCGCTGGGCGGTGTTGTCACCTGGGTCGGCTTTGTGTTGATTCAGCGGCTGGGGGCGGGTGAAATCTTTGCCTATTTTGCCGGTGCATTCTTCGCCTCGGTGTATGCGGAGGTCATGGCGCGTATCCGCAAGTACCCGGCTATTTCCTATCTGGTCGTTTCGCTGTTTCCGCTGATTCCCGGTGCAGGAATCTACTATACCATGTATTATGCCGTTCATGGAAATATGGAGCAATTTGCTGCGCAGGGAACCTATACTGCTGCCATCGTGGGCGTTATGGCAGTTGGTGTCCTGCTGGTTTCCACAATTGTCCGTCTGATATACACCTGGAAGGAAAATCGCAAATAAAAAAGCAACCTCACTCTGAAATCCATCGGAGTGAGGTGCTTGTTATAATTGGGAAAAGACATTGCCCAGGCTGTCGTGAATCACCAAATCTGCATTATCGTCATATGGCGTTAGGTCGCGGTTGATAAGCACCAGCCGATTGCCCCGATAATAACGCAGAAACCCTGCCGCCGGGTAAACTGTCAAGCTCGTTCCGGCGACAATCAGCAGATCAGCCCCGGCAATTGCTGCAACGCTTTTTTCAATAGTCTCCCCGTCCAGGCTTTCCTCGTATAGTACCACGTCAGGCTTCACAATGCCGCCGCAGGTGCAGCGCGGAATATCCTGGGCATCCCGGATAAATTCGGCTGAATAGAATTGATGGCATCTGGTACAATAGTTGCGCAATACGCTTCCGTGAAGCTCATATACCTTATGAGAACCCGCCTTCTGGTGCAGCCCGTCAATGTTCTGGGTCACAATGGCATCCAGCTTTCCCTCCTGCTCCCACTGCGCAAATTTTTTGTGGGTGATATTTGGTTCAAAACCAAGCGGAAGCATCTTTTCCCGGTAAAACCGGAAGAAATAAGACGGATTGCGCATATAAAAACTATGGCTGATGATGGTCTCCGGCGGGTACTCAAAATGCTGGTGATATAAGCCGTCCACACTGCGGAAATCCTTAATCCCGCTCTCCGTGCTTACGCCTGCACCTGTGAATCCCACAATATGACGACTTTCTTTCACCCACTGCCTCAGTGTTTCAATTTCATCCATTCCGTTTCCTCCTCGACTGTATTTTATGTTATATTACAATATTCGCGTCCGCACTGCAACGGGAAATTTTAGGTGTTCGTAATAATTCTCTCCTCAGGAACAACCAAGGAGCCACCCCAATCAGGCAGCTCCCCTTTTATTATCCCTATTCCTGCTCTCCACTGGCTCCGCCTTTTTGTTGATTGCCGCCATTGCAGCTCGTTCTGCTGCTTCAGCTCCTCAACGGTTTCCAACTCCTGGTTGTGTTTCTGGTTGACATTTTGCTCCTGCTGTGCTATCCTCCCATTGGGAGCTTTCGCAAACTCCGCTTCGGGCGTTGCACTGGGACTATTCGTATCAGTGGATTGCGAGGCTTCTTTTTGTACCTTTTTTCTCCTATAAACGCTGAAAGTATGTACAGTGTCTCGCCTTAACGTCCGCAGCTGTCTGAACTGTATAATAGGCCTTTTCGCCAACACTCTTTTCATAAGGAACTGTTTTTGCCGGCTTTTTCTTTCTGGTCTGTTTGGTAACATAGGCTTTCGTTGTTCCGGTAAGAATAATACTGTCCGGGGAGTTAAGTGTATATTCAATCTTTGTGATATTAGAAACATCGGCCATGGAGGTGCTGTATGGACTCATTTTGGGATAACTCTTGGGAACACATTGACCCAGCCCGCATTGCAGAATATATCAACGCCTTTGATATGGGCGAGGATGACATCATCTCCATTCTGCGCCGATATGGTGCCAAAAGCGTATGTGATGCCGGATGCGGGTGTGGAATTTATGCGTTGAAGCTGGCAAAGTTCGGATTTGCTGTGGGCGGCTTTGATGTTTCAGCCCATGCAGCAGCGATTGCACAGGCCGTGACCGGCAATGATGCGTTCAAAACCGCCAGCATTCTTGCAACGGGCTATGCAGATGGGGAATTTGACGCCGTTATTGCCCGGGATGTGATTGACCATGTTTCTAAGCTTGAAGCAAAGGCAGCCATCAAAGAGCTGTGCCGCATTACAAAGCCAACAGGCATTATTCTCATTACCCTGGATGCCACCGACCGGGAATACGAAGACGAGCCGCACACCGTAACGCAAGACGGCGATTATGTCTTCACCGATGGAAAATGGAATGGGATGGTTTTTCATCCCTACTGCCAGGACGAAGTTTATGAGCTAATTCCCGATGGGATGACACACGAAATCTCAGAGGGCAACGATTCCATGACAATACTGCTCAAGAAGGTGACACAATGACATTTCTGGAAACCAACCGGCTGCGGCTGCGCAACGTTGAAGCAAAAGATGCAGATGTGATGTATGACTATCGGAACAATGAAATCTGCGCCCGGTATCAGCGGGGGCAAGTAAAAGATTTTGATGGCATCTGTCAACTGGTGGAGCGACGGAAAAATGATGTGGTGTCCACGGAAGCTTCCTTCCTGGCAGCAGTTGCACTGAAAGAGACTGATGTCATGATTGGCGAGATTGTGGTCATGCCCCAGGAGAGCAACATCAGCCTGGGCTACACCTTCTCCTACCGGCATCATCGCAAGGGATATGCCTTTGAAGCACTGACCGCCCTGACCGAGCTGCTTCACAGTCGCTGCCCGGACTGGGATTTCACCTGCTTTGTAGAGCCGGAAAACGCTCCCAGCATTGCGCTGCTGAAAAAATTGGGATTCCAGCAAATGGGCTATCTCCCTTCTAAGAAGTCCCTGCTGTTTGAAAAATGGATGTCACCGGAGACGAAGGCAGAAATCGCGCAGGCGTTAACCCCCTGCTGATAGGAGGAACGTGATGGAATTCCAGCGCATCAACGCATATGAAGATGCCCGTTTCTCGAAAAAGGTATTGTTTCAGCATGGATGCTTTCTTGCAGATGATAAGCCTTATGAAATTGAAATCATTTCGGATTCCGAAGCTGTTGTCCGTGGGGAGGATGCCGCAATATATCCGCAAGTGATTGAAGAATTTCGCTTTTATACGCCTCATATCACCATTTTTTATAACACCGAGCGGCAGGTGATAAAACAGTATCCGGCAGTACAGCTTCTGACCATCCCATTGGAAAGCATCCAGCCGTCTCAGTTTTATGTGGATGAAAGCAAAATAGCCGCTGTCCGCACCTTTCTTCAGAAACCAGAGGACATCATCATCCAAGTGCTTCCCCATGACGGAAGATACATCTCCCTGGATGGACACACACGGCTCTACTACGCCGCAATGATGGGCTGGAATTTTGTCCGTGCTGTTGCTGTGCCCCCAGAGGATTACATTTTCAAGTTTGTGGAGGAGGCGCACAACCGCGGTATCTTCTCTCCAAACGACATGACGCTGCTTCATCATGCAGCGTATGAGACGCAGTGGAATGGATTTTGTGATTCATTCTTCGCGGAAGCAGCTTTCCACTCAGAAAAATAAAACAACCGCCAGGAAAAAGCGCCGCCTT
>ERZ1034998.2328-NODE-2328-length-10517-cov-6.163258_pt1 | contig 10517 bp, 10 predicted proteins | sample MGYA00520621_ERZ1034998 | MGnify/ENA primary metagenome ERZ1034998 (study PRJEB33766, sample SAMN09781748) | gut metagenome | biome: gut microbiome | host: Homo sapiens | place: Madagascar | study: EMG produced TPA metagenomics assembly of the PRJNA485056 data...
CTGTGGACAATGCTCCACCACAAAAATCCCAAGCCATTTGGCTTGGGATTTTTTGTTTGGTGGCGGTACAGGACTCGAACAGGGCGGCGGTGCGAAGCACCGTAAGCAATCAGCCCAGTGGGCTGTTGCTTAGCCCGCGGTTGCCAATCAGTAGGAATGTCTACAGAGGAGCAAGCTGCTGCGACGGGCGGTACAGGGCTCGAATGAACAAAGGCAGGGTATCACCATGGCGGTGGTATCCTGCCTTTTGTACTATATGGTGCGTTTAGGGTATCAATCGTAATTATGCTTCCTGCGCAGGGGCAACTTTTGCATAGCCATCCCATGCAAACAGGGCTTCCTTGCTCTCGTCTGCAAGCATTTTGTCGATGTTGCAGAGGTACAGATAATGGTCACCAGACTCCACGGTTTTCTCCAACGTAACCTCAAAGGCAATGCGGCAGTCTTCGGGAATCTGAATATCCGTGCCCTCGATGCTCTGCAACGCAATGGGCATTTCGGTCAGCTTGTCCTTCTTGCCGCCATTGGAACTGCCGTAAGCCATAACAGCCTCCTTCAGACTGACACCGGGAGCAGCAAGAACAGCCTTGCCCGTTCTGCGGATGTTTTCACCGCTGTTGGCTGCTTTGCCCATAGCAAAGGCCAGCATCGGCGGGTTAAAAGACGAGTACATGAAGAAAGACACAGGTGCCATGTTCAGTTTGCCGTCCTCTTTTTTCGTGCAGACCAGAACCAGCGGATCGGGGGAAGTCAGAGCGGTTGCCTGACCGATGTTGATTTCTTTCATAGCAAAGTCTCCTTTCGATTTCAGGCCGAAATCCTTGATTTCTTTCGGTAGTTTTATTATACTAAGCTCATAAAACAAACCAAGTACGCAGATTATTTTAACTAAGTGCGAAATACCATACCAAAGGAGCCATTCGATGAGCAATGAAATGTCTTATGCTGACTATGTGGAACTTGTCCATAACGGTATCACAACACAGGCTGGGAATTGTCCTGTGACGCCGCTTCTTGAAATGCTGCAAGGCCGCTGGAAATTTCAAATCATTTATGAATTGTGCATCCAAAGCCCTATCCGTTTTGGAGAACTGAAAAAGGCACTCGGCGGCATTACCAATACAATGCTGACTTCCTCGCTGCGGGAATTGGAGCGAGATGGGCTGGTTGACCGGGTACAGTTCAATGAAATACCACCTCATGTAGAATACTCACTTTCTAAGAAAGGAAAAGATTTACTGCCGGTCTTTTACGAAATGACAAAATGGGGCTTTAAGTATTTGGAGTAAAAGAAGCAGGGTTTGGGGCGGGCACGCCCCAACAAGAAGCTGTCCCAGAGGGACAAGAAATTTTCAAGAATTGAAAATTTGTGGCCACGGGACGATTCTTGCTCTCATGTTTCCTCTCATGTTTCCATTACCTGTGATTTTCAAGCACCGGAATTTTATGTAAAGCATGGCTATAAACAGGTGTTTGAATTATCAGAGTATCCCAAAACAGGGAAAAGACATTATTACAAAAAAGAGTTACAATGATAGAGCAAACGCACCTCAGCCATCCGAAAAAAGAGGAGGAACGATATGGTATTTGCAATCGAGTGTATCGCGGCCTGCGTGCTGTTCACCCTTGCGCTGGAAGCGGTCAGCGCCGGGCGGCGGGAGGTCTTTCTCAACGACTACCCACCCGTTGTGACGGATAAACTGCGGGAACTGCATCTGGTCGCGGAGAAGCCGCCCGCCAAAAAGAGCGACATCCTCCGCAAGGGCATCGCCATGATGGTTTATGCACTTTTGTTTGCGCTGGTCCTGCATCGGTTCAACGGCATTACGACCTTCTGAAAGGCGGCCGGGACCGCGTATGGGCTGTGGCTCGTGGTGGACTGGTACGATTTTCTGGTCGTGGACATCCTCATGGCACTGTTTGATAAATTTTATAAACTGGCAAAGGTGAGTCCGGTGGAAAAGTCTGCCGTGTGGTTCCACTTCAAAGCCAGTGTGCGGGGAATGGTCCTTGGTTTGGTGGTGGCACCGGTCGTGGGACTGCTCGTGACCCTGCTGTAAAGCAGCAAAACAGAGGCCCGGCAGAGCGTGATTCGAACGTTCTGCCGGGCTTTTTCAGCGCACGGTCTGGATGCAGTAGACACTGGAAAACTGATAGGGATAGGTCATGAGCAGGGCGCCATCGCACAGCACGGTGACGGTGTCACCGACGGCCAGGGTGTCCAGCGGCACGGCGGTGCCGTCCGGGGCCTGCAATTTTTCTGAGACTGCACCGAGGGAGTAGGCGTCCCCGGTAGCAGGATCTTCTGCATCCAGGCAATCGAAGTCCGGCTGAATTTTGGTGACGGTCAGGGTCACGGCGTCGCATTCGGTCCGCAGAAGATTCTGAATGGTCTGATAGGCGTCCGCTCCCTTCGGGGAGAAAAAACGCGCTTTCCGGCCGTTGACCTGGCAGATGCTGGTGCCGTCGTAGAAGGTGAGGGCCAGCACCGCAGGCTCCGATAGACTGCCTGCGTACCGGAGGGTCACACTGCGGGAGGTTTCTCCCAGCGAAAAGGTGTCCTGGTTCCAGCAGGGCAGGTAGATGCCCTGGGTCAGGTAAGCGGCCAGCGCCTGATAGACCCCGGAATCGTTCCGCATCGGGAAATCGTTCTGCGCCTGCACGCCGCGCAGGTCCACGGTCAGTTCGTCCACCACGGCGGAGTTTTCGACGTCCCGGATGGGCCGGGCAATGGTGCGCCACTGCACGAGGGCGCCCGCCAGAAGAAGGAGCAGGACGGCACCCGGTACGAGGGCGCGTTTGACTTGCTTTTTCATAAGGAACCTCCGGTTCGGCAAAGAGGGAAAAGCGTTCTATCCGATATACGGAACAGATCATGGAAAAATTGCACAAAATAAGGTCCCGGAGAAGAAAGAATTCGGCGTTCCACACAGCGCCGTCAAAGACAAAAACAAACGAAACAAGGAAAATTTTTGCGGACTTGGAAAAGAATCTTGAAAAAGATGGAAAAAATGTGAAAGAAAATCGGCCAACCTACTTGACAACGGGAAATCCAATCCATTATAATATGCACCGTCGGTTAGTGATTACTAATAAACAAACCGATTTTCTTTTGCTGTAAAAGTTAGTATAGCCTAACAAATTCAGAAGGTCGGTTGTGGGAAAAAGAAAGGAGTGTTTTCATGAAACCGAAAAAGATCGTTTCGCTGGTCCTGTCTGCCGCAATGGCATTCAGCATGATGTCCGTTCCTGCTTTTGCAGCAGCGGCTGATGAGTCTGAGAACTGCATCCAGCAGATCGTGGACTCCCTGACCAGCTCCAAGTATACCTACCTGTACGCTGCCCTGGACTGGAATGAGTACTGGGCAAATGAGAAGGTCTACGCTGCAGGCAACACCAGCTCCTCCGCACAGCTGGACAGCCATGATGAGCACGACCTGGGCGCTTTTGATGCTGTTTCCCGTGCAACCGCTAACCACGGCCTGCATCGCGGCAGCTTCCAGCAGGTGGCTACCATCTATGCGGCCGATGGCACTTCCTACGCCGTTTCGCACTGGTCGAATGACGGCAAGACCTTCTACCTGACCGATGGCACCGCTTATGGCTGGAACCGCGGCACCATCACCAAGCCGGACGGCACCACTGTCAAGATGGATCACTATGAGATCTCCGGCACCAAGTACGTTCCCGTCCGCGTGGCCAACAAGGATCTGGACGACTTCTGCTCCAAGTATGCTGTCGTGAAGAACGGCGGTGAGCTGGTGGGCGGCTATTCCGAAAACAAGCTGGTTTCCTATGAGCTGACCGCTGCTGTTGATTCTCACACCAACGGCCTGAAGTACGCCACCAAGAGCGGCGACGGCTACACCTTCTCTGCTGCCCACAACGGCACCGGTTCCGGCATCGCAGGTGCAGACCAGAAGACCGCCAGCGACCTGGTCGTGACCGTGCGCAGCGGCGATGACGTGGGCAGCTTCGGTGAGATGGTCCGTGTGGACCTGACCGGCAACTACGGCGAGCTGGGTTCCCGGATGCAGTCTGTTGTCTGGACCTACTACGGCAATGACAGCACCTACACCCACGCCAAGGCAACCTACGGCACCAAGTTTGCAGCCGACAACTGGATGCACAAGTCCATGGGCATCCAGCTGGGTCTGAGCGATTCCGCCCGCTGCCAGCTGCCGGAGGGCACCGATGGCACCGGCTACTGGACCATCACCATCCGCGCTCTGGGCTATGCAGACACCGTCATCAAGATCCAGACCACCAGCGACAACTTTGCAAAGCATGAACTGGCCGACGCGTCCGACCGCGCTGCGCTGCAGAACGTCGTGAACCAGGCACAGGCTCTGAACAAGAGCAGCTACTCCGCTGCAAGCTGGGCAAACCTGGAGACCGAGCTGGACGAGAGCGTGGAGCTGCTGAGCAAGGACACCCTGTACAAGGCTGCTGCTCTGGAGCAGGTCGGTCACCTGACCGAGGCCATCCAGGCCCTGAAGGCCTGATCGCCGTGCGCCTCGCCCATTTCTCATAAAATAAGAAACAAGGTCGCTCCTTTTGGGGAGTGACCTTGTTTTCCGTGTCTGAGGAGGAATTCCCATGAACCAGATCAAGAAGCTGCGCCCGCTGGTCCAGCTGGTGCCAGCCGTGGCGGTGGCCGCGATCGTTCTGGTCACCCTGCCCCGCACCCTTCCGGTGCTGGCGGAGGTGCCGGAACGGCTGAGTCCTGCCGTTTCGTCCAGCGCCGCCGTGGAGGAGCCGGAACCGGAGGAAGAGGACATTCTGCCCACCCTGCCCTATGAAGATGGTGTGTACACCGGTTCGTCCCGCGGTTACGGCGGCACGGTCCGGGTGCAGGTCACCATGGAGGGCGGCCGCATCACCGATTTGCAGATCCTGAACGCATCCCATGAGACCAGCGCATTCCTGCGCCGCGCCAGGCGTCTGCTGACCACCGTGCTCACCGCCCAGACTTGGGAAGTGGACGCGGTATCCGAGGCGACCTATACTTCCCGGGGCATTCTGGGTGCCATCCAGAACGCCCTGACCGGCGAAGTGGTGAACAACCCGCTTCCGCCCAAGCAGGAGACCCCGGAACCCATCGTGGAAGAGCCGTTTGAGGCACCGTCTGCCTATCGGGACGGCGTGTATACTGCTTCGGCCCAGGGCTTCGGCGGCCCCATCACGGTGCAGGTGACCGTGCAGAACGACACCATCACCGACATTTCCATCCTGAGCCATGACGGCGAGACCACCTCCTACTTTGCCCGGGCGCGCAAGGTGGTGTCTGAAATCCTGACCACCGGCACACCGGACGTGGATTCCGTGTCCGGTGCCACCTATTCGTCCACCGGCATCCTGAACGCGGTCAAGCGGGCACTGGCCAAGGCGGCGGTGGATGCCGAACCGGTGGAAGAACCCGCCGAAACGCCGGTCACCGAGCCGCAGGGCGATGCGGCCGAGCCGGAAGGACCCACCTATGTGGACGGCGTGTACACCGGCACCGGCGAAAGCACCCGCGGACCGGTGACGGTCTCGGTCACCGTGACGGATGGCCGTGTGGCGGGGGTCACCATCGTGCCGACCCAGACCGAACCGGAAGAAAAATCCTTCTGGGAAAAGGCAAAGGATGCCTGGAAGACGCTGGTCTCCGGCAAGCAGGACGATGCCGATACCGACGGCGGCTACTATCTGGCAGAGGAGCTGGAAGGCGCCATTCAGGATGCCTTGAAGCAGGCACAGTCCGGCCCGGCGGTCTCCGAGACCCCGGAAGAACCGGCTTCCCAGCCGACGGCATCGGAAGCACAGCCGGAGACCCCGGCGGTGCAGGAACCGGCTGCAAGCTCTGCGGCGGAAACGCCCGCACAGGAACCGGCTGCGGAAGTTCCGGCCGCTTCGGCCCGGGCGGAAGAACCGGCAGCTTCCAGTGCCCCGGCAGAGGAAGCCGCACCGGCAGCGCCGCGCTACCGGGACGGCACCTATACCGCCACGGTGGTCTGCACCGATGATGCGGTCTTTCACTATGACGTCCGGGTCACCATCACCGTTTCAGGCGGTGCAGTGACCGATGTGCAGGCGGTCAAAGAAAATGACACGTCGGAGGAGCCGGCAGACAACCGGCGGTACCTGGACTTTGCCAGGAACGGCAAAAATTACGGCGGTGTGCAGCACCCGGGCCTGGTCAGCCAGATCTTGGAGAAGCAGAGCGCCGATGAGGTGGACCTGATCAGCGGCGCCACCTACTCGTCCAAGGCGTTGCAGGCGGCCGCACAGCAGGCGCTGGGACAGGCAAAGTAAGGGGGAATGTGGAATGTGTCATAAGAATTTTCTCATCCGGACGGTGAACCTGCTGACGATCCTGGCGGTGCTGGCCATGTACCAGCAGACCGCAGCGGTGCGTGCCGCCGCCGTGGACCAGCGGCAGCAGGAGATCGCCGAGGTGGAAGCCTACAACGCTTCCATTCTGCAGGCGGAACAGGAAGAAGCCGAACAGGAGGCCGAAAGCGGCCTGCGGGACGGCACCTATGAGGGCAGCGGCCTGGGCTTCGGCGATACCATCACCGTGTCCGTGACCATTCAGGACGGCAGGATGACCGATATTTCGGTGGTCAGTGCGCCCGGCGAGGACCGGCCCTATTATAAGCAGGCCCTGACCATGCTGGACAAGATGCTGTCCGCACAGTCGCCGAAGGTGGACCTGGTGTCCGGTGCCACCCTGACCTGTGAGGGCATTCAGGAAGCAGTGGCGGATGCCCTGGGAAAGGCGGCAGTGTAAGATGAATGCAACCGAAAACAAGCCGCTGACCGCGGCACAAAAGCGCCAGAAAGCCCAGAAGCAGCGCGTCTGGCTGCGGGCGGTGCTCCAGCTGATCTTCTTCCTGTCCATGCCGGGTGCCTTTGTGGCGGGCTTCTCCGGCGTGCGGCAGCTCTTCCTGCGCATCGGTGCGGGTGAGGTGCTGCAGCTGGACAGCTTTGCCCTGTCCCTGCTGGGCCTGTGCGGCTTTACGATCTTGTTTGGCCGCTTCTTCTGCGGCTATGTCTGCGCCTTTGGCAGCTTGGGCGATGCCGTCTATGCGCTGTCCGGCCTGGTGCAGAAAAAGCTCCTGCGCCGCAAAAAGCAGCTGCGTCTGCCGGAACAGGCAGTGCGCTGGGGCCAGAAGGTCAAGTATCTGGTGCTGGCAGGCATCGTGGTGCTGTGCGCCGCCGGGGTGTACGGCAAGCTGAGCGGCACCAGTCCCTGGGAGGTGTTCTCCCGCCTGACCGCTCTGCGCCTGCCGCCGGAGGGCTTTGGCGTCGGCATCCTGCTGTTCGTGCTGATCCTGATCGGCATGGCGGTGCATCCGCGCTTTTTCTGCCAGTTCCTCTGCCCGATGGGCGCAGTGTTCGCCCTGCTGCCGGTGCTGCCCTTTGCACAGCTGCACCGGGACGGCGAGCAGTGCATTCCGGGCTGCAATGCCTGCGCGAATCACTGCCCGGTGAGCCTGAAGCTGGACGAAGCCAGCCTGCGCAGCGGCGAGTGCATCGGCTGTGAAGCCTGCGTGGGCATCTGCCCCCGGGAAAACATCAGCCGGTGGGACATCCGCCGCGCCGGAAATACGGTGCTGCCGGTGCTGGCCAAGGCGGTGCTTTTCTTCCGGATGGGCGTGTGCCTGGGCTTCTGCCGGTTCTTCTGAAGGGGATAAAATCAAAGAGGGTGCAGTTCACAAGAACTGCACCCTCTTTTTGTGTCGTTCAGCCATTCAGGCGGATCTCATAAATACTGCGCTGCGGAGTCATGCCATAGGATTCGTAAGCTCGTTCGGCGATCTTGTTGTGGCTCCAGACCATCAGCTCCACCCGGTCGGAACCGACCTTGCGGGCATGCTTCTGCACTTCCTGAAACAGGGCCTTTCCGATGCCGCGCCGCCGGTGCGGTGCATCCACCACCAGCAGATCGATGTAAGCGATCTTGACAAGCGGCGGACCGTTCCGTTCCAGCAGGGAAGCAAAGCAGCAGCCGACCGGCTCCAGCCGTTCCAGCGCCAGAAAGGCAAGAATGTTGTCGTTTTCCAGCAGAGAATCAAAGGCTTCCCGGCTCATATAGTGATCGGCGGGCGAAAACGGATCCGGACGGCCCGCCGCATCGGCCTGCTGAAGCTGCAGCAGCAGCCGGTCCACAGCGGCATAGTCAAAACGGGTGATATCGCGTATCCACATTCTGCCACCTCCTGTCCCTATCTGCAGTATAGGACAGAAAGCGGGCGAAGGACTATCTGTTTTGTGCCATCTGCTATCAGGATCCTGCCAGATTTGCGGCGGAGCGTTACCGGGCATCGTCCGTGATGACGGTATCCAGCACGGTATGCCCCTGGGCGATGTGGTATTTCACGGCGGGCAGGTGCACGTTGGTGAAATACAGACTGGTGTTGGGGTCGCAGCCCAGCACCACCGGTTCTCCGGCACCGGTCACGGCACAGCGCAGGATGTCACAATGGGCTTCAGCGGTGGAGTTTTCCACCGACTCGGCATAACCCGGTGCAAAATTCGGTACGGCAAAGCCGCAGTCGTAGGCGTCGCAGGCAAAGGCGCTGTCGATCTCGTGGTGACGGCGGTGGCCGTTGGCGGTGGGCGTGATGGTGGTGGTGACCTCAATGCCCAGGAACGGCGACCACTGGCTCACAACGGCTCCGGCTTCGATCTTCCAGCTTCGGCTCACCTTGCGCACGAATACGTTGTCGTCCAGAATGAAAGCCAGCATACTGTCCGGCGCGGCCTGGCACAGCACCTCGCGGCTGCGGGAAGCGCAGAAGCCGAACCGGGTGTCGTAGGCGAACTTGGCGTACTTCTCCGGGAACTGGCCGTGGCCGTGGCCCTCGTTGACGCCGGCGGCATAGGCGGTCACCCGGCCCGCCCGGCGCTGCACCAGCATATTGGCATAAGGCATGGGCTTGAGGGTGTCCAGTGCGGGCAGGGGAGCGGCTTCTGCGGACCAGAACGGGTGCTCGTCCGGAAGGGCCAGCAGCAGGAAGCTCTTCATGCCCCAGTAGGGGCTGCCGGGGGCGTTATAGCGCTCGGCCATGTACATCTGCGGGTAGCAGTAGCCGATGGTCAGGATGCTGTCCCGGTCGAACATCTTCTGCTCCAGCCACCAGTTGAAGTTGCGCACGATGAGGCCCTTCATCACGGACAGGGGCAGCGGCTCCAGCCCGGCCCAGATGCAGGCCGCCCAGAAGCTGTTCTGGGCAAAGCGGTAGGTCAGGCTGCGGCCAAAGGGCAGAGCCGCACCGTTGGCATCGAACCAGTAAACGAACTGCTGGCTGAACAGCTCCGCGCGGTGGCGATAGAGAGCGGCACGCTGGGGGTCGGTGTCGGCGGCGAACCTGGAGTAGAGCAGGCCGTAATACTGGATGGCCCAGGGAATGTAGTAGTCCTTCTGGACGGAAGCACCATCGGTGGACCAGCCGTCACCGCTGTAATAACTGTCGATCTTGGTCAGGCCGTCTTCCAGCAGCTCCGGGCTGTAGGGCATACCGACGCTCTTCAGCGCCAGATTGGTCAGGATGCGGAAGAACTGCCAGTTGCAGTCCGGAATGGTATGGTGATTGATCTGGTCCAGCCAGGCAGCGAGATTTTTCTTCTCTGTGTCCGACAGCGGTTCCCACACCTTTTCCGGGGCGGTCAGGATGCCGCAGGCAATGGCGGCCATCTCCACATAGCACTGATCGTATTCGCCGGTGGTGCCCCAGTATTCGGGGCTGGCAGGATCCGACCCGGCGGCAAGGCCTCTGCGGTAAATTGCTTCAAATTCTGGGTCTGAGCCGCCGCCCACCCAGAAGGGCACCAGCGCCCACAGCGGGCGGCTGAAGGCTTCCAGCTCGATGGCGTTCTGGTTATAGGTCACGCCGGTCTCGCCCAGATGCAGCCGGGCACAGCCGGCGGAATAATGGGGCTTGAGCGGGTCGAGGAACAAATGCATCAGGGATACGAAATCAGCTTTGGTTTGTAAGTTCATTACCAGTACATCTCCCAATCTTTGGTCAGGCGGGTCAGCGCCTCCATATAGAAGTAATCGCCCCAGCTGGTGCATTCATCCACGCCCTCGGGGGTGCAGGTGTTGTAGGGACTTTTTTTACTGTAGGTGCCGTGCAGCAGCTGGCCGGAACCCAGGGTGCCGGGCTTCACGGCGTAGTTGGCCGCCAGAGAATCCAGCATCTGCCGGGCCAGGGTGCGCCACTGCTCCGCCTCTTCGGCACCGACGTACTTGGCGGCTTCCAGCAGGCCGCAGGCCACGATGGCGGCGGAAGAGGAATCCCGCGGCTCGCCGCTTTCCGGGGCAAAGATCATGTCCCAGCAGGGAATGAGATCTTCCGGCAGGCGGGACAGGTAGAAGTCCAGGGCCTTGCGGAACACATCCAGGAACTTTTCGTCGTGGGTGTAGGTGTAGCCGATGGCACTGCCGTACACGCCCCAGGCCTGACCCCGCGCCCAGAAGCTGTCGTCCTTGTAGCCCTGACAGGTGCGGCCGCCCTTTGGGGTGC
>ERZ1034998.2334-NODE-2334-length-10504-cov-4.592210_pt1 | contig 10504 bp, 6 predicted proteins | sample MGYA00520621_ERZ1034998 | MGnify/ENA primary metagenome ERZ1034998 (study PRJEB33766, sample SAMN09781748) | gut metagenome | biome: gut microbiome | host: Homo sapiens | place: Madagascar | study: EMG produced TPA metagenomics assembly of the PRJNA485056 data...
TGATATTTATGAATATGTAACAGGGATTTGTTAAGACAGTCATTGCTTTCGCTTAAAATAATGATATGTGGAATGTTGAGGGCTTCCACCTCCCGTTGATATACATTTTCCGATATGAGAAGACATTCGATTTTTTCCTGCTTAGAATAGGCAAAGAACCGCTCCGGCTCTGTAAAAACATGAACCTGAAAGGGCAGATTTGACTTATTGCTGATAAACTCCATGAAACCATACGCATATCTTTCCTCGCTATCGAAAACTGCAAGGATTGGTTTGTCCAAAAAATACCTCCTTATGCTGTTTTAATGTGCGGTGTTACTGTTTGTTTACGCGTAAAAATCTGAAAAACGGAAGGATTTCTTCCAAAAGAGTCTGATTACGAACGTAATCTTATGACCACTTTATTTTGTAAACTGAATTATAGATGAGGAGGCAATAAAAGTAAATACTTTTTCGATAAAAAATTTATTTTTGGTAAAATGTCATAATAAAACATAGAAATTTATGGCATATAGAGCACAAACTCCAGGAATCCCAAGCAGCCCAGAGGTCAGAAAGGTAAACAGATTCATTCCCACATCGCACAGTGGAAAATCGGTAATGACAAAATGATTGACCACAAAGATCGTGCAAAGTCCCATTAGTCCACGCAAAATGAAGTTTAAAAATTTTTCCAGCATATCCTGTCCTCCCTTTCCCTTCCATAGTATGTATAAGATTCCTGTTTTATGCTTATACTCATAAAACAACAGGTAATTTTTTCCTAAATGATTACATAGGATGTAAAAATAATAGAAGGGGAATGAAGCTATGAAAATGTATTTCGGCAGAACGAATGCTGCAAACCGTACGATCAGCGAGCGCGAAATGAAAAGAAACGCTCTTTTATCCGATCTTGAAAAAACAAAACGGGCTCTGGAAATTGCCTACTCCGGTTTCGACAACGTCACAGAACCCGATTTAATCGATTGTTATATCTATGAAGTAAATGCCATTATGAAACGCTACCAGTTCCTTATGGCGCAGGCTGATTTACTTTCCTCAAACCCGCAGACCGCGGAGACTTCCCTCATTGCTGAGGCTCTCCATTAACTGATTCTTTCCATAGGTAAGTCCTGCATAAACAGTCTGTGTATTCTCCATAACAGAACCGGAGGTGTCTTCCTTGCTGACCGTGGCATAAGCATCGTGAAGCTTACGCATCATTTTTTCTACTTCAGCAAGCTCCTTCGTGCTGTTATGGAGTTTTGCCTTGGATAAAAGCTTCACGGCATACACATAAAGACTGAGCAGATTGCCTGCAAGGACATAATCCATATGCAGGGAAGCCATCAGCTCACGAATACAGCCCTCCGCCCTGCGGATCGAAGCTGCAAATCCTTCGGTATCACCATCTGCGTGAGCAGTCTTTGCGTCTTCTATGTAGGTCAGCAGCATTTCATAAATAATTACCACAAGCTCTGATTTATTCGCCTGCGAAATACGCAGCGTATAATTCTGTTTCATTTCCTTTGTCATCCGATTCTCACCTCGTTACTCATCATCGGTAACTACTCTAAATAGTTATCGTAACTTACTGTAAAAGCTGCAGTACCTGGGACGGACGTTCGTTGGCCTGCGCAAGCATGGAAGTACTTGCCTGGGACAAAATCTGAACGGTCGTATATTCGGTCATTTCCTCTGCCATATCCACATCCATGATTCTGGAATAAGCTGCCGTCATATTTTCACTGGAAACCTCCAGATTGTTGACAGTATGCTCCAGGCGGTTCTGGTAGGCACCCAGACGGCTCCGGCTGGCAGATACATACTTAATCGCTTCGTCTACCTTGTCAATTCCTTCGTTCGCTCCCTCTGCGGTACTTAAATCTACGTTCGAAATTCCCATATTCTCTAAGGACATCTTGGGAATACGGATGCCAAGCTGCTGTCCTTCATTTGCTCCGATCTGCATATCCATGGCACCAAAGCCTTCCAGATCCAGATTGAGATCGGTAAATGACTCTTTATCTGTCTGGCCTGTCAGGCGGAGCTTTAATTCAAAGTTACCGGATCCGGCAATTGTTACAATATTTCCGTCAATCGAAGTTACATCGGCATCCTGCGGGAATCCGTCTCCACAGGTCAGTGAATCTATTTCCTTAATCGTTCCATCCGCATTGAAAGTAACATCCAACTGATCAATCGTATAGGTTCCTGCCAGGATTTCATCGCTATAATAAGCCACCTTGGCATACTGATTGTTGCTGTAGCCTCTTAAGTCAAAGGATCCGTCCAGAATGGTCTGCCCGTTAAACTCTACGGTTTCAGAAATTCGGGTGAGTTCCTGCTTTAACTGGCTTGCTTCATCCTGAATCAGCTTACGATCATCGTCGGTGATAGTTCCGGTGCTTCCTTTTACGGCAAGCTCATTGATTCGTTGTAAAATCTCATGCATTTCGGACATTGCGCCGTCTGCAATTTCAATAATGGAAATACCATCTCCGGCGTTGTCACTCGCCTGATCGAGTCCCTTGATCTGTGCATTCAGTCTCTTGGACATCGCAAGACCTGACGGATTATCCTTGGCATTGACAATCTTAAGTCCGGAGGACAATCTTGCAAGGGAAGCCTGCAAGCGGTTATCGTTCCGGTTTAATGCGTTATTTGCAATGACTGCTGATGCGTTAAAATTAATTCTCATATGCTCTTCCTTTCTGTATCCCCGGTCTGTCTGACAAACTCAATAAATGATTTCGCTGCCCGATAGAGTTGTGCGGAGTCTGCTTTGCTGTCTGATTTTTGTTCTTTTGTCTGGTTTTTATTAAAATCCTTAAGATTTAACCCACTGGTTTTCGTGAAATAAACAGCGCCCGGCTGGATTTCCTCTTTGACAAGCTGTTCCTTCCACTCATCCTTATGCTCTTCTAAAAGTGCTCTTCCTGCTTCCTTCTCGCAGGTACAGTAACCACTCAGTCCCTGTTCCGTCAGCCTGAATTCCGCAACCGTCTTTCCAAAAGGCTCCGAGGTAAATGTAATTGCTACCTTTCCCTCTTTCTCTGCGTTATGAATCACCTTTAAATTAATCGCCGTAAGTGTTCCGTCGATTTCAAGCGGAATCTCATAATTCTCTTCTCTTGCCAGAGATTTCATCAGACCCATCTGCTTATAAAATCCGGTCATGCTACGAATATCTGTGGAATATCGGATACGGTCATCCTCCGGATCAAAAGCCTCCTGTTCAAACGTATCCTGAATCTCTTCGGCCATTTTCTCATAGGTCTGTACCGCTTCTTCCCGGCTGTTCATATGACGCAGGATTTCTTCGCCATGCTTTGCGATGAAATTCTGTTTTTCCTCTTTATTCTTCAAAAGATCGTTCATCTTCCGGAAGCTTTCTGCCGATGCGTTTAGCAGGGTATCCATTGCCAGCAGATGATCTGCGGTAATGGGCTCGGCATAATCGCTTAACTGCTGCAGCACATCTGCTTCCGCCTTATAGGCCTCTCTTACTTCGGCATAAAGCTCCTGCTCATATTCCTTCTGCGCTTCCTCACTTCCCGCCTGATCCAAAAGCGTATAAAGATCTGCGGTGTCTCCGGCATAACCCTTTTCAATCTGGGAAGTAATGGATTCGATTGCGCTTTCCTTCGCCGTTACACCACCGAAATCATTATCTATCCGGTAATCCAGCTTCCTGGATGCTTCCTTTTTCGTACTGCGCAGTGCGGTGAGCAGATTTTCAAGTGTCAGCTCCATATCTGCCTGCATGGCCGCTCCCAAAGGAGCTGCGTTGTTCTTTTCAATCTGATGCATCAGACGGTAAATGCCGATGTATGCGCTGCGCTCCTCTTCGGTAATATCATGATCCTGTTCCAGCTTGTATAAGAACTTGCTGTAGGATTCCATATCGTCTGCGGTGTCTTTATTTTCTTTTAGGAACGTATCCAGATCCTCCAATTTCATAGAAATGGGATTCACGCCCTTACGGATCATCTGTAATACCTTACCCGGCTTCATTTTGCGGATGACTCCGGTAAGCAATGTATCCTTTTCCTTGACCTTCGTAATGTTTTCTTCGCTGATTTCCATCTGGTTGTAACCAAGAATCCGGACCGCCCTGCGGTTTTCCTCGGTTGCAGCAAGGTTCAGTTCATCAAGAAGATCATCCACATTCCGGAAAGCCTTTGTAATCTGATCGCCCAGATCCTTTCTCGGTGCGGTCATCAGCTCTTCATAGCTTTGAGACGCCTTTTCATAGGCGCGGCGCTGCGCTTCTCCGGTATCCGCAATCTCCTTTAACGTATCCTCCGGTTCAATCTGCTCCACAAAGGAAACCGGTGCGGTACGGATACTCTGGATGAGCTCCATGGACTGGTCAAACAGAGATAACTTCTCTTTGGCCTGAACCACATCCGCTTCCCCTGTCAGACTTAAGGAAAGCTGTTCCTCAAGCTGCTTTAAGAGCTTCACGGTTTCTTCGACCGGCGCGGTATCCAACTGATACCCGCTTCGTAATAACTTCAAATTGGCTTCAAAGGACATCTGAAGTCTGGTCTCTTCCAACTGACGCTTCCCGCGGATTTCCTCTAAATAGGTCTCCTTACGGGTAAGGTCCGCATTCTTTACCGGAATGCCATCTGCAATCGCTGCGGTTACACTGTTCAGATAGTCCTCCATGCGGATCGGATATTCAATCGTTTCAAGCTTATGTAAGCGCTGCAGGGATTCTTCATCCAGTGGGATTCCCTTTTCAATCAGCCATTGTGCCTGCCCGATGGTCTCTTCGGACACCTCCAGTCCGGCATCCTCGATCACCTTCACGATCTGGGGAAGCAGTGCTTCTAAATCAATCTGCTCAGGCTTCTTCGCATAATAGCCGTTCACGGTTCCATCCGCATAATAGCCTGTGCCCTGACGGCTGCCATTCTGCGGTGCAGAATATTGTGCGGTATAAAGATCCTCCGGCGTGGGTTCCAGCTGGTTTTCCACCATGTACTTCTCCGAACCCTCCGAAAGCTCTGAAATATTCTTAATCTGTTCATAAGTATCGGTTACGGTCCGCACATTCTCTTCGGTCAGTGGAATGTCACGGTCGCGGAACTGATCTTTCAGTTCATTGGCAAAGCTTTCTGACCCCGTGATCTTGCAAAGTTCTTCGTCACTTAAAGTATCGGTATACCCGACCACCTCTGTTCCACCCTTTACAAGTGCCGCTTTTATATGATCGACAATGGTCACAACCGTGTCAATTTCCGTACTTCCCGGATGAAAGCCTTCCTTTTGCAGCTTCGCAAAATCTTCATCGGACATACAATTAGACATTACTGCCATATAGTCACGACGAGCCTTGGTATCCTCTTGTCCCGCCATCCGCATAACCTCTTCTGCGGTCCTTCCGTGACCTGCGTAAGCGCTGTTATCCGTAACTGTGCCAGAAATGTCTAATGCAAATGAACTTCTTCCTGCCCGTTCTGCGTTCCGGGTGGAAGCACGGTATGCAGTTGTGGCTCTGTCAACATTTATACTTGGCTTTGCGGAATCCGTTTCCGCACCAGGAAAATAAACGTTCATAGAGTAAATCTCCTAAAAAGGTAATTAAAAATAAGGGCGAATGCTTTCACATTCACCCTTTATTTCGGCATGTTATTTTAATTTCTTAACCACCGCCCCGGATTTAAAATCAACCCGGCAAGATTCTAGAATACAAAAATCAATGCACTGTACGGAGGCAGATCCAGGGTCAGGCTGTAATTACGGTAATCACAGCTTTCCTTTACTGAAGTGATTTCCGCAGGTACTTCCATACCCTGTCCTCCAAACCGGACATCATCACTGTTTAACAAAAGCTTATATTTCTTTTTCTTCGGGACACCGACCTTGTAATTCTCCCATTTCATCGGAGTCATATTAATGATAAACATAAGGTTATTCTTACCATCGGATGCCTTACGGAAAAAGCTGTATGTACTTCTGTCCTTGTCATCACAGTTCAGCCATTCAAAGCCGCCCCAGCTGTTATCAATCTCATACAGGCACGGATATTTGTTGTAAAGCTCCAGTAATTTCTTCACATAATCATGAAGTCCCCTGTTCAGATCCTCCTGAAGAAGGAACCAGTCAAGCTCTCTTGCTTCACTCCACTCTCTTTCCTGTCCAAAGTCCTGTCCCATGAACAGAAGCTTCTTACCGGAATGGCCAAGCATATATGCATAGCCCGCACGGAGATTCGCATATTTGTCCGTCTTATATCCGGGCATCTTATTGACCATGGAGCACTTCAGATGAACGACCTCATCATGCGACAGGGGAAGAATATAATTCTCACTGTCATTATAGGTCATGGCAAACGTCATGGCATAGTGGTTATCCTTACGGAAATACGGATCCAGCTTCATATATTCGCAGAAATCATGCATCCATCCCATGTTCCACTTAAAGGAAAAATCAAGTCCACCGTCTTCTATCTTACCGGTCACCTTGGGCCAGGCGGTAGATTCCTCCGCAATTGTAAGGAATCCGGGATACGTTCCACGGACAACAGAATTCAGATGCTTAAAGAATTCAATAGCTTCCAGATTCTTGTTATCCCCATATTTGTTGGGAACCCACTGCCCCTCTTTCTTTCCGTAATCGAGATAAAGCATGGATGCAACCGCATCGACACGGATTCCATCAATATGGAACTTACGGATCCAGAATAATACATTGGCAATCAGGAAGTTCTTTACTTCCGTCTTTCCGTAATTAAAAATTTTGGTTCCCCAGTCCGGATGTTCTCCCAGACGCGGATCCGGATGTTCAAAAATACATTCTCCATCAAACCGTCCAAGTCCATGGGCATCGGTTGCAAAGTGAGCCGGAACCCAATCCAGAATTACACCGATGTGATGCTTATGCAGCTGATTGATGAGATACATGAAATCGTCCGGCGTTCCGTAACGGGAGGTCGGTGCATAGTATCCGGTCACCTGATATCCCCAGGATCCATCAAACGGATGCTCAGCAATTCCCATCAATTCAATATGAGTATATTTCATTTCTGTCAGGTATTCCACAATGCGGTCTGCAAACTCACGATAATTGTAGAATCCCTGCTCTTCCGGACGTGGATGACGCATCCAGGAACCAATATGACACTCATAAATTGCCATTGGCTCTTTATTATAATCCTTCAGATCACGTTCCTTCATCCACGTGGTATCTGTCCAGCGGAACTTTGTCAGATCTGTTGTTCTTGACGCTGTGCCAGGACGTAATTCTGCACTGTTTGCAAATGGATCTGCCTTATACAGCTTCTCCCCTTCCTGCGTAATAATCAGATACTTGTACAATATCCCCGTTCCGACTCCTTTAACAAATACAGAATGAATTCCTCCCGGTCCCAGCTTCGTCATTGGAGTTGCACTCTCATTCCAATCGTTAAATTCCCCGATCACATAGACCTGCTTTGCGTTTGGAGCCCATACCGCGAAGAACATTCCATCTACTCCGTCTTCACAGGAAGGATGCGCCCCCAGCTTCTCATAAATATCATAATGAGTCCCCTGTGCAAACAGATACTGGTCATCCTGGGAAATGAAGACTGTTGGCTTCTTTTTCTTTTCTGCCATACCTCTACACACCTTTCTCTAGTAATGCATGAAATCTTTTTCTCTTAAAATGATCATATCCTCATCATCATATCGATTTCCGAATAGAACATCAAAGAAATGCTTTGGCGTCTTCTTATCCGCATAATAAATTGCTTCATCCACAAGCTCTTCAATCTCGGAAAGCGTTACCTCATGATCACCGGTCTGCAGATCGGCAATTCTCGTATGCAGGGCCAGAATTCCAAGATCATCAATAGAGTATTCCTGCTCTAAAGCATATTTTCTTGCGTATTTCACAAGCGTCTGGTCATCCAGCGCTTCCAGATCCACTCTTAAATTAAATACTTCCTGTAAATTCTTATTTCTGGTAAGGAACGCATCCATCCGGCTCTTGGTATCCTCCAGAACCAGAATCAGTCCCTTTTCTTCCTGGTTCATCTCACGGAGCAGGACATCCACGGACGGCTTCTTAAGCGATGCAGCATTTTCAACAATCAATGCGCCGTTTGCCAGCTTATTCAATGTTTCTGCAATATCCTTCTTGTTCAGAACGGATCCGGAGATCTTCGCAACCTTACCGGAGAAATTACTGTCATTGGACTGTACATCTTTAATCAGGAGCTTCGCAAAAGCAGTAGCTTCCGTTCCCTCTTCACCGGTGACAACGACATTGCCAGTGTAGGAGGCAAGACTGATGTTGTCAATGACCTCTGCGATCTGACGGCGTGTCCGGCGGTGATGGATAAACGGAGCAAACTCTTCTTTTTCATGTTCCGTCAGTTCACGGCCCTTTTCTGCAGAAGATATTTCTTCTTTTGTCTCTGCCTCTGTATTTTCCTCTGTCGTTTCTGCATCGGCAACTTCTTTCGTTACTTCCTCTGTGGTCTCTTCAACAGCTTCTTCCACGGATTTCTCCGCAGCTTCCTCTTCCTCATCGATGATCTCGGCATCCTCAACCAGTTCATCCGTATCTTGTACCTGCTCTTCTTCCATAACAGGTTCGGTCACCGGCTGTTCCTCAATCACTTCCTCTACGGATTCTTCAATGATTTCTTCCGGTTCCTTCACAGGTTCCGGTTTCACTTCTTCCTTCTTCTGTGGATGAGCTGCCTTTTCTTCACGCTGCTTTTCAATATCAGAAACCTTGACAACCTTCGGCTTCTCCTTATCGGCACGAAGCTTTTCTTCCTTCATGGCCGCGGTTACCATGGCATTTTCCAGTTCTTCCAGGAGTCCTGATTTCGTAGACTCATCAAAATCGGCAAACAGGTTGTCCGTCTGCTTACGCACACGTTCACGGATTTCCTTGAGCCGTCTTTCTTCGTTCTCCTTCTTCATCCGCTCCCATTCTGCCATCACATCCTCAATACTGAGCTGTCCCGTAATCTGCTTCTCTACCTTCTCGGATTCCGGTACGACCAGACTGATCTGCCCGTCATATTCCTGGGAAAGTATCTCATCATACCCTGATTTCTTGTTAAAGGTACGGATTACCCCCGTATTGGACATGGCATCGAGGGAAACCGGTGTTACCTGTGGTGTGACTTCTGCCTGTTCTTCTTCCACCGGACGGAAAGCCGTGCGGTCTGCATTCTTTTCGGTAAGCTCGGAAACCACATCCTGCACATTTACTTCGGAAGTATTGCCGAAAAATACTTCTTCATCTGCCTGTTTCAAATCTTCGTCTGTGATCAGTTTCATCTCATCGGTATCCTGTCGCAGAACCGGCTGTGGCTTTTCCTGCTTTTCTTCTACAGGCTCCTCTGTTAATTCTGCCTGAACTGTTTCCGGTGCAGAAGCTTCCTGCGGTTCTGCTGCCTCAGCTTCTGTTGCAGGTTCCTCTGCGGTTACCGGCTGTTCGATCTGCGGTTCAACCGGTTGCATATCCGGTATGCGGATCGCCTCTTTATCAGCGGCCTCATCTGCCTGTGCAGGCTCGTCCGCGCTCTCTGTATGTTCTACCGGCGCATACATCTGTGTCATCATCAGATCATTTACTTCACCTGCCGGCATCTCTTCGGTTTTATTCTCCAGAAGCTCCCGCATGCTCTCTGCGAGCTCCTTCTGTAAGTTAATCGTGTTGTACTGGCTGACATCAACGGTTTTGACCTGAATATCCAGATCATCAGACGGTGAAGAAACTGGTTCCGTCTTCGGAATCTGCTTGGTATCATCGGTCAACTGATTCATCTGACGGCTGTATTCATCATCACTCTCATCCTCGGTCTCATACTTTGCTTCCTCACGCACCGTTTCCTGATCTACCGCAAGGTCCGAAGCACGCATTCCGTTGTGGCTCTTTAATTCCTCGTACTTCTGCTGCTGTTCCGGTGTTAAAGATGTATGCAGCATCTTAAGTTCATATGCCTTAAGAACATATCTGCCCTCCCCAAACCACAGGATCATCTCATCACACTCTTCAATGCACTTACTTTCAAGACCTACCCTGTGATAAAGGTAAGCCAGCTCATAAGCCCATTTTTCGCGATAATCATGGCGTTTTAATTCTTCCAGAACCTCAATCCGTTCTTCGAGACTCACATCCTGTGCTTCATACAGCTTATACTGCAGAATATATCTGCCGCTGTCCTTCGGTGCAATCTGAACAAATTCCTTGTAGTATTCAATCGCCTGAACGTATTCTCCAAGCTTGATAGACAACTCACAAAGGGAATATACAATCAGCCGGCCTTTCTGCTTCTCATAGGCCAGAAGAAGGATATCCCTGCTGTCTTCGTATCTTCGGTTAATTTTATATAAATCACTGATGGTACAGAGCATCATCACGCTTTTTACCCTGCGCCAGTCAATAGAATCTGCGATTTTAACTGCTTCCTCGTATTCGCCCTCTGAAATTAAGGATTTAATCTCATCTGCACGTACTTTGTATTCATATTTATCCAAGGTAGTCACCTCTATATTTCTCTGCC
>ERZ1034998.2339-NODE-2339-length-10490-cov-15.222425_pt1 | contig 10490 bp, 7 predicted proteins | sample MGYA00520621_ERZ1034998 | MGnify/ENA primary metagenome ERZ1034998 (study PRJEB33766, sample SAMN09781748) | gut metagenome | biome: gut microbiome | host: Homo sapiens | place: Madagascar | study: EMG produced TPA metagenomics assembly of the PRJNA485056 data...
GTTATAATCTTTATGATAATTAGAAAGAATTAGGAGATTTTATATGAATATTAAAAAATACAGATTTGGCGAACCATTCTGTACAGACTCTACTGTAATTGATTTGCCAATTGAGAAGGAAAGCCCTGACTATATTTCTTTAAAAGAAGATAACCTATTTATCTCAATGTCACTAAATGATAGTGATGCCATTTATGGTCTTGGTGAACAAATGGGTGGTATTAACAAAAGAGGCAGAAAGTATCGTTCATTCTGTTCAGATGACCCTTGCCACACAGAAGAAAAGGAAGCACTATACGGTGCACACAACTTCTTCATTATTAGTGGCGAAACAACAGTCGGTTACTTTATTGATTTTCCGGGTACTGTTCACTACGATATGGGCTTTACTGTTGAAGATGAAATTACAATTTCTCTAGAAGGCAAAGATGCCGACTTCTATGTAATTAACGGTGAAAATGAACTTGAAGTTGTTAAGAACTTTAGAGAACTAATCGGTCAAAGTTATATGCCTCCAATGTGGGCATTTGGTTATCAGCAAAGTAGATGGAGCTATGCTAACAAAGAACAGGTAGATGCAGTTGTAGATGGTTATGAAAAGGCAGATATTCCACTTGATTCTGTTATCCTTGACATTGACTATATGGACCACTACAAGGACTTTACAATTGATGATAAAGCATTCCCTAACTTCGAAAGCTATGTAGCAGACTTAAAGAAAAAAGGCATTAGACTAATTCCTATTATTGATGCAGGTGTTAGATGTGAAGATGGCTTTGATGTTTATGAAGAAGGTGTAAAGAACAACTACTTCTGCAAGGATAGAAACGGTGATGACTTTAAGGCAGCAGTATGGCCCGGCATTTGTTGTTTCCCAGATTATCTAAAGGCTGACACAAGAAAGTGGTTTGGTGACAAGTTCCATACACTAACTGACAAGGGTATTGAGGGTTTCTGGATTGATATGAATGAACCTGCCCTATTCTTCTCAATGGAAGGCTTTAAGAAAGCAGTTGACTTTGTTAAGCAGTATAATGGTGAAGACCTTGATTGTTGGGACTTCTTTGAGTACAGAGACCAGTTCTCTAAGCTATCTAACAGTATTGATGACTACAAGAATATGCACCACCTAGATGGCAAATACAGCCACTATGATGTTCACAACCTATATGGTTATATGATGACAAGAGGTGTTGGTGAATGTTTACCTAAGGACACTCTCCTATTCTCCAGAGCATCATGCATTGGTTCTCACAGATACGGTGGTATTTGGACAGGTGACAACACATCTTGGTGGAGTCACATCCTACTTAACCTAAGAATGTTACCATCACTAAATATGTGTGGTTACATTTATACAGGTGCTGACTGTGGTGGTTTTAACGGTAATGCAAGTAGAGAACTTGTAATCAGATGGATGCAATTATCTGTATTCACTCCACTATTTAGAAACCACTCTGCTATTGGTACAAGAAATCAGGAAGCATATGCATTTAGCAACAACAAGGAATTTAAGGATGTTATTGAAGTTAGATACAGACTTATTCCTTACCTATATGACCTAGCTAAAAAGTGTGCTGAAAACAATGAAATGATGTTTAAGCCACTTGCATTTGAATATAAGGATGCACTATCTAAGGAAACTGATGACCAGGTTCTTCTTGGTGATGAAGCTATGATTGCACCTGTTTACGAACAGAATAAATCAGGCAGAACAGTATATCTACCGGAAGAAATGACATTCTACAAGCTTTCAGGCAACAAGGTTGTACATAAAGAGAAGTTAGAAAAAGGTGTACACTTTGTAAATGTTGCACTAAATGAAGTACCTCTATTTGTACGAAAAGGAAAGAAAATTCCACTATGCAACACAGGTAAAAATGTTGACAATCTTGACACAACAATTGTAGAATATCTGGAAGGCTAATTACTATAAATAACAAAAGCTGAGTTTGTAAAATCAAACTCAGCTTATTTTTATGCACAAATTATAACAAAAAAGGCACTGAAACCAGTGCCTTGATTTTATCTTTTATATTTATTTGGAATAATGATTTCTGATGTATCCTGCTTTAGCTTTTTCTTCTTTGGCTTATCAGCAGGTTTTACATAATGAACATCTTTAAAATCTTTTTCATCATAATCATCACCGTAGTCCTCAGCACCACCGTGAGCTGACTTTGCATGAGAAGAAATATTCTGTGTTTCTTCAGGTTCTGCATTTGTATCGGAAGAAATTTCATCAAAGTTATCTTCTTCATCATCTTCAATAATTGCATGAGAACCACTAACATCAGATCTGTTAGATTTAACTTTTACATTAGGTAAACCTTTTCTCTTGTTTCTTATTTTCTTAATTGTAAAGATTACAAAAATTATGATACAGATTAAAGCTAATGCAAATGAAACTAATGCAAGAGTTGAAGCCCAATTTAGATTATTAATGAAAGCATCCCAACCTGTAGCCTTTTCGCTATTCTTAATATAATCAAACGGACTTGAGCTATTACCTTTTGATTTACTTTTAGACAATTCCTTTGAGATTTTATCCCAATCACTATCTTTTAGCTCAGTATCATCAATCTCCTTAACATTTTTGTATGTAGGAGTGGTAGTTTCAGCGTTTTCGCTACCTGTGTCAGTATCGCTATTGCTATCAGCATTAGTGTCTGTATCTGTATCAGAATTATTATCTGATACTTCACCATCATCATCGTAGAAATTATAACTAGCAGTGTTCACATTGTCATTTGAATTATTGCTATTGTTATCAACTACCGGTGCTTGAGTATAATCCTGAGCATATGTATATGAATCAACATTATTATTAGCCGGTTCTTGTGACTGAGTATAAACAGGTTCTGTATTTACAACTGCCGGTGCAGTTGTATAGACTGCTTCTTGGCTATTGTCAACATAATCCTCAGCATTTGCTACTGTTGCAAATGAAAGAGTTGTAATTGACAATACGCAAACTCCACATATACAGATAAATTTCTTTAATCTATTAATCATAAAAAGTAGCTCCGTACTGTTAGAAAATTGTTTAACAAATCTTACTTAGAAGAAGTTGTTGATGTGCTTGTTTCTTCTGGCTTTTCCCAGAACATATCAGGGTCATACTTATTAACTACAGATTCGTTGACTTCACACTTAAGTGCCTTAGCTTCTTTCTGTAGGAATTTGTTGTAATCATCATTCTTCATTTTTTGAAGAACATTCTTCCTAGTAGAATCATCCTTAGTTAGATATTCCTTTTCGCCATCCTTAGTGTTTTGCTTCTGGATAACATAAATTGTCTTGGAATCATCTTTACCGATTGTAACAGCCTTAGCTTCGTTAACCTTCATATCAACAAGCTTCTTAGCTACATCTTCACCGATTGAAGAAGAACTTAGGTTGTCCTTATCAAGTAGTTCACAACCCTTTTGAACTGTATCACTAGCCTTTGAAGAACTCTTTGTAGCCTTTAGATACTTTGTACACTGATCTTCCATTGTTGAACCGTTGTTAATAGCCTTAGCATAAGATTCTGCATCAGATGTTAACTGCTTCTGCTTCTTAGAATCATAAGCCTTTGATGTCTGCTGACCTGATTTATCAGTTGTTTTTTCTGATAGAGGTACTGTAAAGTATGTGTAGTATGTGTAGTTGTCATCAAAGAACTTCTGTAGGTCTGAGTCAGGAACTTCTTCTGAACCACCCTTACCATACATTAAATCAAATAACTTCTGCTGTTTACCGGACATATTGTACTGTAGTTCCTGATAGCTTTCCTTAGAAATACCATAAGGTTCCAGAATATCCTGTTCCGGTGTTGTTGAGTAACCCATCTGTGAGTAATACTCAGCCATATAACCCAGTGTCCAGTCCTTTTCAGCCTGTTCAGCATAAGATGCTTCATCAACTGTAGCATTTAGACTATCTAGCTTACTGTCAAGATAAAGAGCTTCTCTAAGAGTTAAATCAGCCTTATCCTTAATCCAATCAGAAGCTACTGCTTCCTTACCGTCATCATCCTTAATCTTTAAATCAAGGAAACTTTCGTCTTTCTTGTAACCATCTGCTTTCTCAGCATAAGTCTTAGCCTGGTTATAAGCATTGTAAAGAGCAAAAATATAAACACCAATTGCCTTTTCATTTTTGCCTTCTTTGTAAGACCACTGAGCCTTTGTACTGATTGGAGTACAAGCTGCTGCTGATACCATAATTGCACCTGCAACTGTACCAGCCATTACTTTTTTAATATTCTTAAAATTCATTTGATTATACCTGCCTTTAGGATAATATAACATAATAATATAACATAAGTTGTATTATACAATAATTCAATCAAAAAGTCCATAAAAAACACTAAAAATTCATAAAATCAACGATTTTTTCTTTATTTTTGTACTTTTATGTAGGAATTTGTCTATTATTTCTCCCAGAATAATTCTGTTAAAGAACTAAGGCCGTTTTTGTTCTTGTCAACTTTAAGTGTAATATATGGGTTTTCTGATGGTGTTAATATAGCTTTGCCGTTAGCATTGCCTATTAATTTATAAAGTTCCGGATTTTTCAAATCGTTTACTTTCAATATAATATTGCTTTCACTTTGCTTAATATCATAGATACCACATTCTTTTGCTTTGTTCCTTGTTAATGCAATATCACAAAGACCAATTACAGATTGTGGCATATCACCATATCTGTCACAAAGTTCATCAACTACATCATCATAGTCATCAGGAGTTTTTATATCTGCTATTCGTTTATAAGCATCAAGTCTTAGAGATAGACTTTCAATATAGCTTTCAGGAATATGGGCATCCATCTGAATATCAACAGTACATTCATTTGTATCGGTTGGTTTAATCTCTCCCTTTTCTTCCTTAACTGCTTCATTAAGTAGCTTTAGGTACATATCGTAACCAACATCCTCCATATGACCATGTTGTTGACCACTTAGGATATTACCTGCACCTCTAAGTTCAAGGTCACGCATTGCAATCTTGTAACCACTGCCAAACTCAGTAAACTCTCTAATTGCATTAAGTCTTCTTTGGCTAATATCAGAAAGCACCTTATGAGGGTTAAATGTAAAGTATGCATAAGCTCTACGGCTACTTCTGCCAACTCTGCCTCTTAACTGATGAAGTTGAGAAAGTCCCATATTATCTGCATTTTCAATAATTAAGGTATTTGCATTTGGTAAGTCAATACCTGTTTCAATAATTGTGGTACATACAAGCACATTGATTTCTTGGTTCAACATTCTTGCCCAAATATCAGACAATTCATGTTCAGACATTTTACCATGAGCAACTGCAATTTTAGCTTCCGGTATTGCTTCTGAAATTGCAACTGCCTTTGCGTTGATACTTTCTGTATTGTTATGAAGATAGAAAACCTGTCCCCCACGCCTTAGTTCTCTTCTAATTGCTTCGTGGAGAATTGCAGGTTCATGCTCAAGTACATAGGTTTGTACCGGTTGTCTGTTGGTTGGAGCTTCTTCCAATACAGACATATCACGAATACCACTCATAGCCATATTTAGTGTTCGTGGAATAGGTGTAGCTGACAAAGTCAGTACATCAACATTCTTGCAAATTTCTTTAAATCTCTCTTTATGAGCAACACCAAATCTTTGTTCTTCATCAATAATTGCAAGTCCTAAGTCGTGGAAGGTTACATCCTTTTGTACCAGTCTGTGAGTACCTACTACAATATCAACTTCACCACGCTTTAGCTTTTCAACAATTTCTTTCTGTTGTTTTGCAGTTCTAAATCTACTTAGCAGTTCAATTCTTACCGGATAACCGTCAAATCTATTAATAATAGTCTGATAATGTTGCCATGCAAGGATTGTTGTTGGACAAAGAATTGCACATTGTTTACTGTCACAAACACACTTAAAGGCTGCTCTCAATGCAACTTCGGTTTTACCGAAACCAACATCACCACAAAGTAATCTATCCATTGGAGCAAGTCGTTCCATATCACCTTTGATTTCATCAGTACATCGCAATTGGTCAGGTGTTTCATCATACATAAACTTGGCTTCAAAGTCTCTTTGCCACTCACCGTCAGGTGAAAAAGCATAACCCTTAGCTTTCATTCGCTCTGTATATAGCTTAGAAAGTTCCTTAGCCATATCCTTTACTGCTGAACGAACTCTGGTCTTTGCTTTCTGCCATTCACTGCCACCTAGTTTAGATAACTTTACATGTTCATTATCTCTAGGACCAATGTACTTTGCTACCAAATCAAGCTGAGTTACCGGTACATAAAGTACATCACCTTTTGCATAAGTGATTTTAATGTAGTCTTTCTTTACGCCTTGTACTTCTAGGTTATGAATACCACTAAAGATACCTATACCATGAGTTGAATGAACTACATAATCACCATTGTTTAATTCTGATAAAGAATAAATTTCTTGACCTTGCTTTTTCCTTTGTACTTTTCTCTTAGGCTTTTGTATTGACTGACCGTATGTTATTAAGTGGAAGTCTGTTTGTAATAGTTCAAAACCTGTTGACAAAGCACCTTCCATAACATAAATGTTGCCTTGTTCAGCTTTCTTTAAGTCTGTTACAAATTGTGCTTTAAAACCTTTTTCTTTTAATTCTTCTGTAAGATTTCTACCGGACTTTTCTGTACCTGCAAGAATTGCAACAGTAGTTCTTTCCTTAAAGAATTCATTTAAATCTTCACAAAGTACAGTTAATAAACCATTCCATGGTGCAACTTGCTTTACATTAAATGAAACAATATCACTTAAAGGTAAATCAAAATGGCCACTGGTAAAGTTATCCATAAAAATTGTATGTCTGGTGTTTACAATTTCCAAAAATTCCTTATAGTCCATTGAGAATTTATCAAGACCTCTGCAAAGAATACCATCTTCAAAGTATTCTTTCATATCCTCTTTATACTGAAATTCCATAGATTTTACTCTATCAGAAATATTGTTATGTTCACTGATAAAGACAAAATCTTCTTCATCAACATAGTCAAGGACAGTTGCAGGTTTCTTATATACTAAAGAAATGTACTTATCAAGGATAGTTAGGTTTACACCATTGGCAATATTTTCAGCCTCTCTATAGAGAGTTTCCTTTGCTTTTTCGGTTTTTTCACTTCTTAGTAAATTAGCTTTCTTAACTATTTTTTCAGAAAGTTCTGCTTTGTTTTCCACAAGAATTTCATTTGATGGGGAAAGTAAAATACTATCCACCTTGTCAAATCTTCTTTGAGTAAGAATATCAAAATGGTTGATAGAGTCGATTTCATCACCCCAAAATTCTACACGAACAGGGTTCTCACTATCCGGTACAAATAAATCAAGAATACCACCTCTCAGTGCAAATTGACCTGTACCCTCAACCATATCTGTACGCTCATAACCAAGCAAATTAAGAGCCTCTACACATTGTTCTGTAGAGATTTGCTGACCTTGTTTTAAGTGAAGTGTAGCTTTCTTTAGAACTTCCGGTGGAATAGTATATTGAAGTAATGCATCAATTGTACCTACCACAATATCACATTCACCTGTTAAAAGTTTTGTAAGAACCTTTAACCTTTGGTGTTCGTATTCCCTGGAAATACCACTAACTTCTCTAAAATTAAAGTCTCTTTGAGGATATACACAAGCCTTGTAACCCATCATACATAGGTCATTACAAAATACTTGTGCTTCCTTTTCATCACCGGCAACACAAAAAGCTCTGGCATCGTTATAATGACAGAGCGTTCCTATGATATTTGATTTAAAACCTGAATTAAGTGCAGTTACTGCAACTGCACCTTTTAACTTTGCATAAGAATTTAGTTTTTGAAAATTCTTTAACTGTGCAACACAATCAAATAAAAATTCCATTATTCACCTGCATATTATTAGGTTAGGAATTAAACAAATTCATTGCCTTATCAACATTACCGTCAATAATGTACTTAATAGCCTCACAACAATTATCGGCCATTTTATCAATCAGTTTAATTTCATCACCCGTAAATTTTGAAAGAACCCATGCAGCTAAATCATAGTCTGGATGAGGTTTCTTTCCTATACCTACCTTTATGCGAGGGAAAGTATCTTTACCACTTAGATAAATAATGTTCTTAACACCATTTTGTCCACCGTGGCTACCTTTTCGGCGTATTCTCATCTTTCCAACATCAAGGGATATATCATCAAATATTAATATCACATTTTCTGGGGGGATTTTGTAGAAATTCATAGCCTCTACAACAGCTTGACCACTATTATTCATATATGTCTGTGGTTTCATTAGTAAAACCTTTTTACCGTCAATAGTACATTCACCTACAAGTGACTTATACTTAATACGGTTTACGTCACAAGAAAACTTTTCTGCGATTTTATCAAGACAGATAAAGCCTGTGTTGTGACGGGTATTCTCGTACTTTTTGTCCGGATTACCAAGACCAACAACCATATATTCAATAGAAGAACTAAATTTCTTTTTACCAAACATTTTATCACCTAAAAAATAAAGGGGCACTAAAGAGCACCCCTTAAAAAGTTAAAATAATTATCAATTATGAGTTGATTGGAGAAACAGGCTTGTCAGAATAAATTCTTTCAATAGCTTCTGCAAATACAGGAGCAACAGGAAGAATAGTGAACTTATCAAGCATCTTGTCTTCTGGGATAGGCACTGTATCAAGAAGAATAACTTCCTTAATAGGACTCTTCTTAATTCTGTCAATAGCAGGACCTGATAGAACTGCGTGAGTTGCACAAGCAGTAACATCAACAGCACCACCCTTTTCGATGATAGCTTCAGCAGCGTTACATAGTGTACCGGCTGTATCAATCATATCATCAACTAGGATAACTCTCTTACCCTTAGCATCACCAATAATGTTCATAACTTCAGAAACATTAGCTTTCTGGCGTCTCTTATCAATAATAGCAAGGCCACAACCGATTTTAGCTGCAAAGTTTCTTGCTCTTGTAACTGAACCAAGGTCTGGGGAAACAACAACATAATCATCTGCGTTTGTACCCATCTTTTCTCTCATATGTGCTGCAAGAATTGGAGCACCGATTAGGTGGTCAACAGGAATGTTGAAGAAGCCCTGAATCTGATTTGCATGAAGATCCATTGTTAGGATTCTGTCAGCACCGGCAGCAGTAATAATATCTGCACAAAGTTTAGCTGAGATTGGATCTCTAGCCTTTGCTTTTCTGTCCTGACGAGCATAACCGAAGTAAGGCATAACTGCAGTAATTCTACCGGCAGAAGCTCTCTTCATAGCATCAATCATAATTAGCATTTCCATAAGATTATCATTTACAGGTGTACATGTTGACTGTACAATAAAGCAATCAGAACCTCTTACAGACTCGTTAAGTGAAACTGCAATTTCACCGTCAGAGAATGTACAGCAATTGCTTTTTCCAAGTGGAAGTCCAAGACAACCTGCGATTCCCTGTGCTACATCCTTATTAGATGAGCCGGAGAAAATCTTAATGTCTTTACCATTGAAATTCATTTTTTAATCCCCTTACCTATGTTTGTTTTTAGTTTATATATAAAATTTAACAAGTAAATTTAATACCTTATTTATAGCCTTTGCTCTTAGCAATTTCGTTAAGTTCCTTTAACTGTTCAGGGTCATTAGCACCTAAAACAGTATCAGGGTTGCTTGAAACAAATGCTGAAACAACTTCATTCTTATCTAATAAAAGTTTTAGTGCATCAGGAAGATAATATTCCTTAGCATTGTTATCACTTTTAATTTCACCTAAAACAGAAAGTAACTTTTCGCAGTTAAACCAAAAACCACCTGAGTTGATTTCATTAATTTTCTTTTCTTCTTCGTTACAATCTTTCTGCTCAACAATTTTTAGGAAATTGTTGTTTTCATCTCTGACAATTCTACCGTAACCTGTAGGGTCAGAAACTTTAGCTGAAATTACTGTTGCAACACTACCCTTTTCTGTATGAAGAGCAAGTGCATCGGAAATAGTCTTTGCATCCATAAAAGGAGCATCACCGTTTAGAATAACAACATTGCCACTGTGCTTTTCCAAAAAATCCTTAGCCATCATTACTGCATGACCTGTACCAAGACGCTCAGCTTGATAAACAGTTTCTACTTCAAAAGGAAGTGAACTTACAAATTCATCAATACATTCCTTCTTGTAGCCTTTTACTACACATATGTCATCAACACCGGCTGACTTTACTGAGTCGATAACCCATCTTAACATTGGCTTTCCCAAAACTTCTGACATTGGTTTAGGAAGGTTACTTTTCATTCTTTTACCTTCGCCACCTGCCAAAATAATTGCACAGTTACTCATAATATACTCTCTCTTTCTATGCTATACACATAATAAGACACTACTATTATCCCACAATTCCTCAAATTTTCAAGTACAAATCCAAAAAAACTGAAAAAATTCTTAAATTTTTAACATATTACACAATATACATTACAAAAAATCTCCACTTTTTATAAGAAATATTTTT
>ERZ1034998.2341-NODE-2341-length-10487-cov-4.404716_pt1 | contig 10487 bp, 10 predicted proteins | sample MGYA00520621_ERZ1034998 | MGnify/ENA primary metagenome ERZ1034998 (study PRJEB33766, sample SAMN09781748) | gut metagenome | biome: gut microbiome | host: Homo sapiens | place: Madagascar | study: EMG produced TPA metagenomics assembly of the PRJNA485056 data...
CCGGGAAAATCTCACGCACCTGGGGCAGATAGTTCTCCGCGTGCACCAGAGACGGGGAGTAATGGGTCAGCCACATTTCCCTGACGCCGGCTCTCTTCGCCATGTCTGCCGCCTCATAGAATGTCATGTGTTTGTACTGCTTCGCCTTGACGAGCTTCTCAGGCTCCGCATACATTCCCTCACAGATAAAAAGATCCGATCCCTCTGCCGCTGCCACAATCGCTTCTGTCGGTCTGGTGTCCGTGCAGTACGTCATCTTGATGCCGCGTCTGGCTGGTCCGAGCACCATCTCCGGCGTATAGACCGTTCCGTCTTCCCCGGACAGGATCTCTCCCTTCTGCAGACGGCTCCAGTATTTCTGCGGAATTGCCGCCGCACGCGCTCTCTCCACATCAAACTTCCCTGCACGTTTTATTTCGACCGAATAACCGTAACAGGTAACATTATGATTGACACGAAATGCATGTATACAGTATCCATTGAGTTCCAGCCGCATTTCCGGTTCCGTAATCTCAATAAAACGTATTTCAAACGGAAGTTCCGGAGCAATCACCCGGAGCGCGTTCACCACCCGCTCCAGCCCCCGCGGACCGATCATGGTCAGTGGCTCGGTTCTGTCCGCATTTCCCATGGTGAGAAGCAGTCCCGGCAGTCCGCCGATGTGATCTCCGTGGTAATGGGTAAAACAGATGACATCAATGGGCTTAAACGTCAGTCCCTTTTCCTTGATCGCCACCTGTGTCCCCTCGCCGCAATCAATCAGCAGACTGCTGCCGTTGTAACGCAGCATAGCCGCCGTCAGAAAACGGCGGGGCAGCGGCATCATTCCTCCTGTTCCCAATAGGCATACATCTAACATGAATAAACTCCTTTATCGCTATATCAGTTCTGTCTTTTGTTCCACCTCCGGCGCAATGGCAAACGTCCGCACCCAGGCGTCATAACACGGTTCGCACAGATCCATCCTGTGCACCGTACCGTCTTTTCGTTCGGAAAAATAGCCCCACTCTTTACAAATAGTAAGAAAGGAACTTTTTCCTGCTTCCCCTTCCGTACAGATCGGGCTGCCACATCGGTTGCAATAAATCACTCCGTTTCGTCTGCTCATTGATATATTCTCCATTCTATCGTCTGTTTCGCGCCGCTTTCTGCGCATCCGAAATTCCTTAGGAACTTCTAATATGAATCCGTCAGGATTCATTATATCATTGAGCCGCCGTGCAATCCCACAGGGAATTACAGGGCACAGACCATAATTCTGGCATCTTCTCTCGGGAATTCATAAAACCCCCGGCGGATACCCACCGAGGAAAATCCCTGCTTCTCGTACAAACGGATCGCCCCCTCATTCGACACGCGCACTTCAAGGGCAATGCGGGCAATCTTGTGGTCTGCGGCACGTTTTTTCATCTCTGTGAGCAGCCCTTCCCCGATTCCACGCCTGCGGCATGCAGGATCCACAGCCACATTCGTGATCTCACCTTCATCGGCCGCAAGATACATTCCGATGTACCCCTGTATGACACCCGATTCCTCTGCCACCAGAAAGATCGTGTCAGGCAGACAAAGCGAATCCCAAAAAGCATTCTCACTCCACGGCTGCGAAAAAATCTCCGCCTCCAGAGACGCCACCTTCGCCGCATCTTCTGCCCTCATGCTCCGGATAATACTCATACGTTTTCCTTTCCTTTTGCGGCTTCCTGCTCCTTGCGCTCTCTTTCCGCCTGGGACAGCCGGAGATATTCCGGGCGGTGTTCCGCCGCGCTCTCCGTTTTTCCCTCTCTGTAATACTGCATGCCAAGCACAGCAACCGCGCCGGCCCGCTGCTTGTTCAGATGTGCGGGCGCATAGGAATGCGGCACCGTAAGCTGCTCCTCCAGATATGCCTTAAAAACCGGTACACCGTCTCCCAAAAATACGACCGCCTCACCTCTGCTGTTGATGTCCGCCGCAATCTCATCGATTCCCACCGCACACTCTCCGCGCAGCACCTGCATGTCGTTTCCATCAAAACGGTACAAACCGGTATAGGTCTGATTTCTTCTTGCGTCCATAAGCGGGCATACCATATCCCGGTGTCCCACCAGATTGTATGCAAGTGCGTCCACCGTCGGCACATTGAGGATCGGCTTCTCCAACGCGAGTCCCAGACCTTTTGCCGTCGCCGAACCAATCCGAAGTCCCGTAAATGAGCCCGGTCCGCCTGCAACCGCGATTGCATCGATACTCGAAAGATCCAGTTCGATCATGCGCGCCACCTCATCCAGCATGGGAAGAAGGGTCTGTGAATGTGTCTTTTTATAGTTTACGGTATATTCTCCCAGAAGGTTGTCATCCTCCGCGATTGCAACGCTCGCCACCAGACCGGAACTGTCCAATCCTAATATTTTCATTTTCTGTCCTCCTGATGCTCTCTTATGGTAATTCTGCGATAATCAAATCCCATTTCCAGATCTTTTTCTATAGTAACTTCGCTGCGCCGCTCCGGCAAAATCTCTTCGATCAGATTCGCCCACTCGATCATGCACAGACCATCCCCGTAGAAATAATCCTCGTAGCCGATCTCATCCATCTCCTCGATGTCCCCGATGCGGTAAACGTCGAAATGATAAAACGGCATCCTGCCCTCCTCATATACCTGCACGATTGTAAAGGTCGGGCTGGAGACCGGCTCCGTGATGCCAAGTCCTTCCGCAATTCCCTGTGTGAAGACTGTCTTTCCGACGCCCAGATCTCCCACCAGCGTATAGACGTCGCCGGGCTTTGCCTCCGCGCCCAGGCGTTTTCCAAGCGCGTGCGTCTCCTCCGGCGAATATGTTTCATAGATCTTTTCTGTCATATTTTAAAATCCCCATTCTCTACTTCATCTTCAAACGGTACGCCGGCAGATGTGCCGCAGCCTGTGTCTGCAGTGCCGCGTAGCTTTCCCCCAGCTGTGCTCTCGGAATGACGTAGGCATTGATCCGGCTGCTGTACACCAGAACGTTGTGCTTCGTCGCGACCATTTTATAGATCTGCTCCCACGGAAGCAGCGCACTCTCTTCCTTCTGCGATACGTGCAGCCCCTCCTCGTCCACCTCATAGTGCAGCGTTCCCCGCAGCACCTCAGACATTGCCAGTGTGCGCTTCGACCTTAGGTACAGACTCACCGGAGGATAGACCAGAAATACGATGCCAAATACAATATATAATGCGGTGTATGCCGCCTCGATCTTCCCGCGGGTCACTCCTGCCACCACAAAAATCAGGATGGAAAACGCAATGGAAAACCACCCGTGAAATCCGGAGTAGGTCTGGTACATATTAAACCGGTACATATCTTCTGCTGTCAATGTAATATCAAACTTTAGCGGCATAACAGTCCCTCCTGTCTATATCTAAGCTAGTATAGCATTTTTCATTCCAAAAGAAAAGGGGCTGTCGTCTAAGACAGCCCCTTTTCTAGCGGTTCGCTCCTTTCAGAATCGGCGAAATGTGTTTGTATACCAGGAATGTGATTACCACGGAAAACAGTCCCTTCACGATGGTAAACGGCATATTGAAGCACACCAGGCACTGCAGAATGCTCTTCACGGATGGTACGATCACCTGATAAGCGCCGAGCACAGCTTCTTCCGGCATAAAGTTGTAGTATACCGGATATACCAGGAAGTAGTTGGATACCACGGAAAATACACCCATGATCACCGCACCGAGCAGGGATCCAATCAATGCGCTTCTGCGGCTCTTTTTGTGGCGGTAAATCAATCCTGCCGGAAGTACGAATGCTACGCCCAGAAGGAAGTTGGAAAGCTCACCGACGCCGCCGGTTGTTGTAATAAACAGATGAAGCACATTCTTGATCAGACAGATCAGAATGCCGCATACCGGTCCCATGGAAAATGCACCGATCAGTGCCGGGAGCTCTGAGAGATCCATCTTGATGAAAGCCGGCATAAACGGAACGGAAAAATCCAGGAACATTAAAATAAATGCTACTGCGGAAAGCATTGCCGTGACGCTCATGTAGCGAACGCTCGAAATACTGTTTGTTGTTGTCCTACCTGTGATTGTACTGTTTGTGTCCATAATGACTCGTCTCCTTTTCTCTGCAGGAATTCGAGGTATTCTCGCGTGTCAGCCGTCTTTCAACGGATTGCATTCCGGCAGCGGAACAGCGCTTATTCCCGCCACACAAAAAGCCCCGGATGATCTCTACATCCGGGGCGTTAAATTGCATTCTTAAGACCCTGCTGCCGCAGGTCCTCCTAACATGCTTCTCTTCTCTCATCCAGACTATACTGTCGGTCCCGGATTCACACCGGCTCAACTGCAACTGCAGCTCACGGACTGATCTGGCGTCTGCCAGAATCACCGTCGGTCGGGAATCTATGCTTCCATCTCTGTGAACTCATATCACCCTGCCCCGAAGAATTCCTATATTTATTTTGCTTCTATATTGTATGCCCATATGGGCATACTGTCAACCCTTTTTCTCTATCCGTTCAGCTTCATCGTCAGCTGGATGCGCTGCTTTTTCGGATCAACGCTTAATACTTTCACTTCCACAATATCCCCGACGCTGACAACTTCGAGCGGGTGCTTGATAAACTTGTCGCTCATCTGCGAAATATGCACCAGTCCGTCCTGATGAACGCCAATATCGACAAACGCGCCAAAATCAATGACGTTGCGCACGGTTCCTTTCAGAATCATCCCCGGCGTCAGGTCTTTGATCTCAAGCACATCGCTGCGCAGAATCGGCTTTGGCATGTCCTCTCTCGGGTCTCTCGCCGGCTTCTCCAGCTCCTTGACGATGTCCTGCAGCGTCATCTCTCCCACACCCAGTTCTTCTGAGAGTTTTTTGTAGTCATGGATCTTTTTGGAAATGCCCTCTACCTTCCGCTCTTTTACGTCAGATAACGTATAATCCAGCCGCTCCAGAAGCCTCTTCGTGGCATCATAGCTCTCCGGGTGCACCCCGGTCGCATCGAGCGGATTCTTTCCGTCGCCGATCCGCAGGAATCCTGCGCACTGTTCATACGCCTTCGGTCCCAGCTTCGGCACCTTCAAAAGTCCGGCACGGGATGTGAATCTGCCGTTTTCCTCCCGATATGCCACAATATTTTTTGCCAGCGTCTTGCTGATGCCGGAGACGTATTCCAGAAGCGATGCCGATGCAGTGTTCAAATCCACGCCGACTTTGTTCACGCAATCCTCGACCACGCCGCCAAGTGCTTCGCCCAGCTTTTTCTGGTTCATGTCATGCTGATACTGTCCCACACCGATGGACTTCGGATCGATTTTAACAAGCTCCGCCAACGGATCCTGCAGACGGCGCGCCATGGACGCTGCGCTTCGCTGTCCCACGTCAAAATTCGGGAATTCCTCCGTGGCAAGCTTGCTGGCAGAATAGACTGACGCGCCCGCCTCATTGACAATAATGTACTGTACTTTTACCGGAAGTTCCTTTAACAGGTCCACAATGATCTGTTCGGATTCCCGCGATGCCGTTCCGTTTCCAAGGGAAATCAGGGTAATGTGATATTTGGCAATCAATTTCTTTAATACCGCTTTTGCCTCCGCCACTTTATTCTGCGGAGCCGTCGGATAAATCACCGTCGTATCAAGCACTTTTCCGGTCGGATCTACCACAGCAAGCTTACAGCCTGTCCGAAACGCCGGGTCCCATCCGAGCACCACCTGTCCGGCAATCGGCGGCTGCATCAGCAGCTGTTCTAAGTTCTTTCCGAATACACGGATGGCGCCGTCCTCCGCACGCTCGGTCAGATTACTCCGGATCTCGCGCTCGATCGCCGGTGCAATCAGACGGTCATAGGCGTCTCTCACCACATCGCACAGCACCTCATTCGTCTGCGGGTTGTCCCGGACAATCACCTTTTTCTCCAGATAGCGCAGAATGTCCTCCTGCGGCGCTTCGATCTTCACGGTGAGGAATTTTTCTTTTTCTCCACGGTTCACCGCCAGAATCCGGTGTCCAGCAAGCTTTGCCACCGGCTCGTCAAAATCGTAATACATCTCATAGACGGACTCCGTCTCCGGGTCTTTGGCAGTAGAGGTCATCCGGCCTTTTTTCACCGTGAGGTCACGGATGTGCGTACGGTAATCCGCCTCGTCAGAGATGGACTCCGCAATAATATCCGACGCTCCCGCAATCGCCTCCTCGGCGGTTGTAACTCCCTTTTCGGCATCCACGTATTTTGCCGCCTCTTCTATGAGCGGCGTTTTTATCATCTGCAGTGTAATCACACCGGCAAGCGGTTCCAGTCCCTTTTCCTTGGCGATCGTGGCGCGCGTTCTGCGCTTCGGCTTGTACGGGCGGTATAAATCCTCCAGCAGAACCATCGTCTCCGCCGAAAGGATCTGCGCTTTCAGTTCGTCCGTCAGCTTCCCCTGCTCCTCAATGCTGGCGAGCACCGTCTCCTTGCGCTCCTCCAGTCCTCTTAAATAGGTAAGGCGCTCCGACAGGTTACGAAGCACCTCATCGTTTAATGCGCCGGTCGCCTCCTTCCGGTAACGCGCAATAAAAGGAATGGTATTGCCTTCATCGATCAGCTTGACTGCTGCCTCTGTCTGATGGCGCTTAATCCCCAGTTCCTCAGAAATTTTTGCAATAATATCCATATCTGTCCTCCAAATTTTACCGAGTCTGCTCCCAGTATACCGAAAATCCGCTGTAATCTCAAGTGCCTTCCTCATTGTCTTTTTGGCTTTCCCATGTTACAATAGACAAAGTTATCCTGCGATATACTGGCAATACCGGCATATCGGGAAAGGTCTGATTATCATGAACAACAAACGACGTTCCCAGCGAATGGAAAATGCCGCTCTGCTTCTCGGCGTGATCGGGGCAGCTACTTTTTGTCTGGTCTATCCGGCACTGATCTGCGGATCTCTTGCCATCGTTTTTGCACTTTTATCCCGGGGCGGCGAGCGCACGCTGACCTCCCGCGCGAAAATTGCTCTGATCCTTGGCGCCATTGCCCTGGGCATTGTCCTCGCCATGATTATTTACACATTTGCGATTGCCGAATTATATTATGGCGGCGTGGAAAATATGGCGCGTCAGGTATACGGCACGCTCGGCATCGATTTTGATACACTGATGAATTCCCTAGGCCAGTAAATCCACATGCCACACAAACAGGGCAAGATTTTTGACCAGGCAGTTGACCACGATCAAAAGCAGGGCGATCCATATATAGACATCACGAAAGCGCAGGGCAATCCGTATCCGGCTTCCGCTCACGCGTTCAATGGTCTGGCTGATCATAAACCAGCCGCTAAGCAGCGCCGCATACGGCACAAACGGGTGCAGCACAAAGGAGCGCAGCCATTTGCCGGCAAGCAGCGCCCTGACGGCTCTTGTCCCGCCGCACCCGGGGCAGTACGCTCCGGTCAGCGCATGAAACGGGCAGGGCAGCAAAAATTTCCAGACCGGAATTCCTGTTACTCTGACAAACAAAAACAGCGCCGCGAAAATTCCCGCCGCGCACCAGCCCATAATATAAAAATCCCGGTCTACCCGTCTATCCGTCTGAAACATTCCGATCTCCATTCCTATCTTACTCCCTGCTATTATAACCGCCGCATTTTCGGTTGTAAAGCACGCGCACGTTTCTGGATTCCAAATCTCTTTAACTGCCAGTAGCATATCACGGTCTTCCATGCTATAATGTTCGAAAAGGCAAAAGTGAACATGTATCGAAGCCGAATGCAGATGCTTGCAGCTGCGGGCGGCTTCGGTGCATGTGAACGCGCCCGCGAGTCTGGGAAACCGAAGGTTTTCCAGACTTTTGCCGAAGCGCAAAAACCTTTACCAAACCATACACAAATATCACATCCACAGGAGTCTACACATGTCAAGATCATCCAGCGAATTAAAACGTATTTCACGCGACATTTTAAATAACCGTTATTCCGTACCGATGGCAGCATTTCTGACTGCCTCCTTAATTCCGACGCTCATCGAGATTCCGTTCTCCATGACGCTCGGCGATTATCCCGGCACTCCGCAGCTTATCATCAGCACGATTGCAGATATTTTAATTCTTCTGATCGCCCAGATGCTAGACACCGGCGTTATGCTGGTTCATATGAATATGACGCGCGGTCAGACATACCGCATCCGTGATGTTTTTACACCGTTTCGCAATGGCGCAGAGCGCTTCTTTCTCGCTGCCGTTCTCTTCGATGTATTTCTGGTGATCGCAGGTATTCCTGCCATTGCCGGTGTTCTTTATTTTTATAAAACCGGTGTCTCCGGTCTCTCCGGTGCCCTGCTTGCTGCCGGAAGCATCCTCGGTCTGATTTTTACTTTCTATGTGCTGCTTACCTACCGCATGGTTTTCTTCTTTCTTTTAGACCATCCGCATTTAAGCGTGCGGGATGCTTTTCGCACCTGCCGTAAATTTATGCGCGGACGACGCAGGAAGCTGCTTTACATTTTATTCAGCTTTCTCGGCTGGGGCGCGCTTGCCATCTGCTCTTTTGGCATTGCGGCTCTCTGGATCAGTCCTTATATGACGCAGACGCTGCTCACTTTCTATCTCGACGGTACCGGCGAACTGGACCAGATTCCCGTCCGCGATTACGATCAGGAGGCAAGACATTTCACCGGATCTATTTTTTGATATCTTATGGCAAATCAGAAGTTCTGATTTGCCATTTGTATATACGCAACTACCAATCATTTCACATCAGGAGGAGTTTACTATGAACGAAAAAGACGGAGCAATCCGCGACGCCAGCGTACTTGGCGTACCAAAAATGCTGATTCTTGGCCTGCAGCATATGTTTGCCATGTTCGGCGCAACCATTCTTGTACCGATTCTTGTCAACAGCTACTTCGGCGAAGATGTTCTACATGTACAGGTTACATTGATCTGTGCCGGTATCGGAACTTTATTTTTCCATCTATGTTCCAAATTCAAGGTTCCGGCGTTTCTCGGTTCTTCCTTTGCCTTCCTCGGCGGTTTTGCCACGATTGCAAACATGGATTCCGGTGTATTCGCCGACATGTCCAACGCTGACAAACTTTCCTATGCCTGCGGTGGAATTGTTGTCGCGGGTCTTTTATATCTGATTCTCGCGCTGATTATCAAGCTTGTCGGTGTCAAGAAGGTCATGCGTTTTCTTCCGCCGGTCGTAACCGGTCCGATCATCATCTGCATCGGACTGAGCCTTGCCGGTTCTGCCATCAACAACGCTTCCACCAACTGGCTTCTCGCCCTCATCGCTCTGGTTACGATCATTGTTTTCAATATCTGGGGCAGGGGAATGTTTAAGATCATCCCGATTCTGATGGGCGTCATTATTTCTTATATTGCCGCATTGATCTTCAACGCCATGGGCATGACAAACGCAGACGGCTCCGCCATTCTTTCTTTTACCGACATCGCAAACGCTTCCTGGGTCGGCGTACCGGCATTTTCTCTCTGCAAATTCAATCTGTCCGCCATTTTGGTCATGGCCCCGATCGCACTCGCAACCATGATGGAACACATTGGCGATATTTCTGCCATCTCCGCGACGGTTGATCAGAATTTTATCGAAGATCCAGGACTTCACCGCACCCTGATCGGTGACGGACTCGCCACTTCCCTGTCCGCTCTCGTCGGAGGTCCCGCAAACACCACCTACGGCGAAAATACCGGCGTGCTCGAGCTGAGCAAGGTATACGATCCAAAGGTCATCCGCATCGCAGCCTGCTACGCCATCATCTTAAGCTTTATTCCGAAGATGGCTGCTGTGATCGGTTCCATGCCGTCCGCCATCATCGGCGGTGTCAGTTTCATGCTCTACGGTATGATCTCCGCCATCGGCGTCCGCAATGTTGTGGAAAATCATGTGGATTTTACGCAGTCACGCAATCTGATCATCGCAGGCGTGATCTTCGTGTGCGGTCTTGGTTTCTCCGACGGTCTTACCTTTACGATCGCCGGAACCTCCGTCACACTCACCGCGCTGGCAGTCGCAGCGATCGCAGGTATTTTCTTAAATGCCATCCTGCCGGGCAACGACTATCACTTCGGAAAAGACATCACAGGTGACGCGAACCGCGGTATTGACATGAAGCCGAATCTTCACGAAGATACCAGCTACGCAGATACAGAGGAATAAACATACCGCCAAAAGTGGAGGCGGCAGGGAACAGTGCCCGGATGATGTAAAAGTTTTCTGACGTTTCAGGATGCAACCGGAGACGGTCATTCTGATCGCAAAATCCGGTATTTCTAATCCGCACCGCGTTTGACATCCTCGATGATCCGTGTCTTTCCAAGTTTTGAGCACTCCGCGAAATGTGGCCGCACTCCGCAGACAATTTAAGGGCTTTCGTGTGTGCCCCTTGTCGACACCGCTAAACAAAACATAACCGCGCGAAGCCGATGTCTGAGTTGGCATCTGTCCTATTTTCAATAGCAGATGCCAGCGAGTTTCGGTTCGCGCGGTTTTATATTGTCTGTGAAGCGGTGCCGCTAGGGGCA
>ERZ1034998.2342-NODE-2342-length-10486-cov-5.368421_pt1 | contig 10486 bp, 8 predicted proteins | sample MGYA00520621_ERZ1034998 | MGnify/ENA primary metagenome ERZ1034998 (study PRJEB33766, sample SAMN09781748) | gut metagenome | biome: gut microbiome | host: Homo sapiens | place: Madagascar | study: EMG produced TPA metagenomics assembly of the PRJNA485056 data...
GGGGCGTACCATTCACCGAACCGCTCTGACCCGTTAGGCTGCGGCGGCAAAGCCGCCGACGGGTCGACTGCTAGTCGACCCCTACAGTTGGCGTGTACAATTACAAAGCCCCCGTGTGCAAAAACACTGCACACGGGGGCAAAAATATGATAGAGGAAACTTACACGCCGGAGTAAGCGGAGAAGCCGCCGTCGATGGGCAGGCAGATGCCGGTGATGAATCCGGCAGCGTCATTGTTCAGCAGGAACAGCACAGCGCCCACCAAATCCTTCTCGCTGTCGCCGAAGCGTCCCATGGGGGTCTTGTCCAGAATGCGGAGGGTGCGGGCGGTGGGGGTTCCGTCCTCGTTGTACAGCAGCTTGGAGTTCTGCTCGGAGGAGAAGAAGCCGGGGGCAATGGCGTTGACCCGGATGCCCACCTTGGAGAAGTGAACGGCCAGCCACTGGGTGAAGTTGGTCACAGCAGCCTTGGAGGAGGAGTATGCAGGGATTTTGGTCAGGGGCAGGTACGCATTCATGCTGGAGATGTTCAGGATGTTGCAGCCCTCTCTGCCCACCATCTGACGGGCAAATGCCTGGGTGGGCAGCAGCGTGCCAACCCAGTTCAGGTTGAACACGTTCTGCACGCTGTTTTCGTCCAGGTCGAAGAAAGTGACGGTGTCGCTCTCCAAATCGCCCATCTCAAAAAATTCCTTGTCGGTGTTGGCTCTCGCATTGTTGCCGCCGGCACCGTTGATGAGAATGTCGCAGGGACCCAGGTCAGCCTGCACCTGGTCGGCAACTGCAAAGCAGTTGTCCTTGCTCAGCACGTTGCAGGCGTAGCCCTTGGCGATGCCGCCCTCAGCGGCAATCTTGTCTGCCACCTCGTTGAGCTTTGCCAGGTTACGGCCCAGCAGCGCCACCTTTGCACCGGCACGCGCCAGAGCCATGGCGAAGATGGAGCACAGGGTGCCGCTGGCACCGGTCACAACTGCCACCTTGCCGGTCAGGTCAGTATCAATCACGTTTTTCATAGATTTTCCTCTTTCCTCAGCAGCTTTCCAAATAGCGAATCATGGCGTCCGCTGCTTTCTTGGCGCCTTCTACTGCATGAACCACGGTCTTTGCGCCGGTTACCACGTCTCCGGCGGCAAATACGCCGGGGCGGGTGGTCATCATGTTCTCGTCCACCACAATGGTGCCGCTTTCCGTGGCTTCCATGCCGTCGGTGGATTTTGCAAACTCCCGGCGGGGCACCTGGCTGATGGAAATAACGGTGGAGTCGGCCTCTACCTGCTCGAGCCCCTCCTCATAGCCAATTACCTTGTCGTTTTCGTCAAAGACGGAGGTTTTGAACACCGGGCCTTTTTCGGTGATTTTCCAAATCTGTTTGCCGAATACGAACTTTGCGCCGTCAAGCTCCGCATATTCCCGCTCGCTGGAGCTGGCAGTGCTGCGCTTGCCCCGGGCATACAGGGTAACATGACGGGAACCGTTGCGCAGCGCCGTCCGCGCCACGTCCATGGCGGCATTGCCCATACCGATAACGGCCACGTTGTCTCCCAGGGGCTGACGCTGGGGGTTAGCCAGATAGTTCAGGCCAAAGCGCACGTTGCCCAGGGACTCGCCCTCAATGCCCAGGCTCTTGGGCCGGTCAGCGCCCGTGCCCACAAACACGCAGGAGTAGCCGTCCCGGAACAGGTTGTCAACCATCAGCACCGCGCCAATGGTGGTGTTCAGCCGGATGGTAATGCCCATCTCCTCCATGCGCTTTTGCAGCCGATCCAGCACAGACTTGGGCAGGCGGAATTCAGGGATGCCATACTGCATGATGCCGCCAATCTTATCCTCCCACTCGAAGACAGTGACGGGATAGCCCTGCTGTGCCAGCCGGATGGCAACGGTCAGGCCGGCAGGGCCGGCGCCGATGACCGCAACCTTTTTATCCTTGGGTTCCGGCTTTTGAATCTCCATCCGATCCAGGTACATATCGGAAATATAATTTTCGATGCTGGAAAAATGAATGGGGGTATCTTTTTTGCCCCGGATGCAATGACCGGCGCACTGCTGCTCGTGATTGCACACAATGCTGCAAATGGCGGACATGGGGTTATTCTGGAACAGAATCTCTCCGGCCTCCATCACCTTTCCCTGCTTGAACATCTGGATAATCTGGGGGATGGGGGTATGAACCGGGCAGCCCTCCTGGCACATGGGGCGCTTGCAGTTCAGGCAGCGCTCCGCTTCCGTTACAATATGAATTGCCATGGATTATCTCTGGATACGACCGGAACCGTCGCCGCCAGCCAGCTTCTCAACCTCGGCAACAGTGACCATGTTGTAGTCGCCCTCGATGGAGTGCTTCAGAGCGGAAGCAGCCACAGCGAACTCAACAGCAGCCTGGGTGGACTTGCCGTTCATCAGAGAGTAAATCAGGCCGCCGCCGAAGCTGTCGCCGCCGCCCACACGGTCGATGATGTGCAGGTCATACTTCTTGGAGAAGCAGTACTCGTCCTTTGCCACATTGTACAGCATGGCGCTCCAGCCGTTGTCGAACGCAGAGTGGCTTTCCCGCAGGGTGATGGCAACCATCTCAAAGCCGAACTTGTCAGCCAGCTGCTTGGCAACGGACTTGTAGCCCTCATGGTTCAGGCTGCCGCCGTAGATGTCGGTGGCCTCGGCCTCGATGCCGAACACGTCCTTGGCATCCTCCTCGTTGGAGATGCACACGTCCACATACTGGCACAGGTCGGTCATGGCGGCACGGGCCTGGTCACGGGTCCACAGCTTGCCGCGGTAGTTCAGGTCACAGGAAATCTTGCAGCCATGAGCCTTGGCAGCCTTGCAGGCCTGACGGCAAATCTCAACCACGTTCTCGCCCAGTGCCGGAGTGATGCCGGTGAAGTGGAACCACTCAGCGCCCTCGAAGATGGCATCCCAGTCGAAATCGCTGGGCTGAGCCTCCTGGATGGCGGAATGAGCACGGTCATAGATGCACACGGAGCCACGCTGAGAAGCGCCCTTCTCGTTGAAGTAGATGCCCACGCGATTGCCGCCGCGGACAATCTTGGTGGTGTCTACGCCGTAGCGGCGCAGGGAGTTGACAGCAGCCTGACCGATGGCGTGGGTGGGCAGCTTGGTGACGAAGGCAGCGTCCATGCCGTAGTTGGCAAGGGACACAGCAACGTTTGCTTCGCCGCCGCCGAAGGTGAACTCCACATGGTCGCACTGGACAAAGCGCTCGTAGTTATAGGGCTGCAAACGCAGCATCAGTTCACCAAAAGTAACAATCTTAGACATATAGTTAGCTCCTTTAATGTATTTTGGGTGGGGCGGTCAGATGCCGCCCCGGATGTGAAAACACAGGGTAAAACCCGTGGCTTGGTACCGGGAAGGGCTTATTTGCGGGCTTCCTTGACAATCTCCACGGACTTGCGGCACAGCTCGGTGATTTCGTCCCAAGCGCCGGCCTCAATCAGCTTGTCGGGGCACATATAGCTGCCGCCGCAGGCGCAGATGACGGGGCTTGCGGCATACTCTGCCAGGTTCTTCAGGTTGATGCCGCCGGTGGGCATGACCTTGAACATGGGGAAGGGAGCGGACATGGCCTTAATCTTTGCCAGACCGCCGCTCTGCTCGGCGGGGAAGAACTTGAGGACTTCCAGACCCAGCTTGTAGGCAACGTGGTAGTCGGTGGGGGTGGTGCAGCCGGGGAAGCAGGTGATGCCCTTCTCCTGGCAGTACTTCACAATCTCAACATCCAGACCGGGGGTGACCACAAACTTGCCGCCGGCGGCGATGGTCTTGTCCACCATCTCGGTGGTCAGAACGGTACCGGCACCCACCAGCATATCGGGGTGACGCTCCAGCATGATGCGCATGGCTTCGTCTGCACCGGCAGCCCGGAAGGTAATCTCAGCCACGGGCACGCCGCCGGCGCACAGGGCATCGGACAGGGGGCCTGCATCCCGGGTGGGGTTGGTCAGTTTGATAACGGGAACAACGCCAATGGCGCTGACTTTCTGCTGCATTTCGTTCATGATTCAGTTCTCCTTTTTTGTTTTTTCTTCATCCAGTCTATCCAGCAAATCCCAAACGCCCAGCATATACTGAACGCCCAGGGCGCGGTCATATTTGCCATAGCCGGGGCGGCAAACGCCGGGGCCTTCCTCCCACAGCTGACGGCCATGGTCGGGGCGGATGTAGCCCTCGAAGCCGCAGTCATGGTAGGCGCGCAGGATCTCGATGATGCCGGTCTCGCCGCAGCAGTCGCGGTGGGCAGCCTCGGAGAAGTCGCCGTTGGGGAAGTGATGGATGTTGCGGATGTGGCCAAAGGCAATGCGGTCGCAGTGCTTGCGCACGATCTCGGCGCAGTTGTTGTTGGGGTTTGCGTTCAGGCTGCCGGTGCACAGGGTCAGGCAGTTGTACGGATCGTCCACCATCTTCAGGAAGCGGTCGATGCTGGGCTCGTCCACCAGCAGGCGGGGCAGGCCGAAGATATCCCAAGGGGGATCGTCCATGTGGATGGCCATCTTGATGTCGCACTCGCGGCAGGTGGGCATCAGGGCTTCGAGGAAGTACTTCAGGTTCTCCCACAGCTTCTCCTTGGTGACGGGGGCGTAGGCCTTGAACAGCTCGTCCAGCTTTGCCATCCGCTCCGGCTCCCAGCCGGGGAAGGTCATGTTGTACTTCTCGGTGAAGGACATGATGTACTCCGCCATGGCCTTGTAGTCATCCTTAATCATGTCCTTCTGATAGAACAGAGCGGTAGAGCCGTCGCCTACCGGATGGAACAGGTCCGTGCGGGTCCAGTCGAAGATGGGCATGAAGTTGTAGCAGATGACCTTGACACCGAACTTAGAGAGGTTGCGGATGCAGGTCTTGTAGTTTTCAATCAGGGCATCCCGGGTGGGAAGGCCAATCTTGATGTCATCGTGGACATTGACGGATTCCACCACCTCAGCGTCGAAGCCGTAGGCGTGAATCTGGTCAACCACCTCTTTGATTTCGCTTTCCTCCCAGATTTCGCCGGGCATCTTGTGATGCAGCGCCCAGACGATGCTGGTCACGCCGGGAATCTGCTTGATGTCGGCCAGGGTGACGGGGTCATTGCCCTCGCCATACCAGCGCCAACCCATTTTCATAGGCATATCGTTTCCTCCTTTGAAAATATTGATTTACTTATGGTTTGCAGATGACGGAATTAAAATCGGTGTGAAGCGCCCCTGTTCCCCTTTCGGGGCGGCACGGGCGCTTCGTGCCGTCTGAATTACTTGTACTGCTCCATGGCTTCTTCCAGGCTCATGCCTTGGGCAATGGCCTGCTTGCGCTGTGCGTTGACTTCCTGGATTTCCTTCATGCGGGCACCGGTCAGGCTGTAGCCCTTCATGGCCCACAGGGTTGCTGCCCAGGCCAGCATGGGAATCACGCAGAACATAATGATAACAGCCACCTTAATGCCGCCGGAGTAGGGGGTGCTGTCGGTGGGCAGATCCTTGAGGCCTGCGCACAGCAGGAAGATAAAGGCAACCAGGGTCTGTGCCAGGGAGGAAATCAGCTTGTCCACCAGGGAGAACAGGGTGCCCATGATGCCGGGGATATACTTGCCGGAGCGGTAGGTTTCGTAGTCGGAGCAGTCAGCCACCATGGGGATGGGCATATCGGCAGTTGCATAGTAAGCGCCATAGCCCACGCCGAAGAACAGGATGAAGGCGATGGTGTACAGGTTGATGCTGCTGCCGCCGTTGAAGGGGAAGGCCAGCATGGTTGCGGGATTATTCACGTTGGAGACCAGCAGCAGCGCCAGCACGCCCACATAGCAGACGAGTGCCACGGTGACATAGCGGGTGAGGGATGCCTTCTGCCCCAGCTTCTGGGAGGTGTTGACGGACAGCAGGAAGAAGGGCACGGCAAACACATAGCCCAGAATCATCATGGGCAGATACAGGCCGTCGTAGTTGCCCATCATAATGCCGTACAGCGCCAGCAGCACGGTGGTATTGGTGGCGATGGCCAGAGCCAGCTTGCAGCCTGCACCGGCAACCATCAGCCGCTGCATGGGCTTGTTGCTCTTGATGATGGCAGCATACTCGGACAGCTTGACCTTCTCCTGCTTGGCACCGCCGATGCCGTAGTACTCGGGGCGATCCTTTTCGGCAATGCCGATGATGGCCAGGATGGTCAGCAGCACGGAAACGCCGATGCCCACGGGGGTGATGATGCGGTACAGCTCGGGACGGGCATAGCCGGAGGTAATCAGCGCACCGGCCTCGTCGTAGACGTTCAGAGTGTTCTTAATCAGGGGAATCAGGAACTGCATCACGCCCATGCCCAGCATGGAGCCGACGGTGTTGAAGATGGTGAACAGGGGGCGCTGCTTGGGGTCGTTGGTCAGAACGGTCTGACCGGCGCGGGTGCAGCTGGTCTGGAAGGTGTAGCCGATGACCCAGACAGCATAAACCAGAGTGAAGACGATGTAGCGCATGGCCTTCATGGAGGCGGGGATCAGGGGGGTCAGGCAGTACAGGCACACCACGGAGATTGCCATAATTACGCTGCCGATGACCATGAAGGGACGGAATTTGCCGAACTTGGTGCTGGTGCGATCCATCAGCGCGCCGATGATGGGGTCAGTGATGGCGTCAAACACACGCATGACGGTCACCATGACGGATGCGTACAGGCCCAGCTCCAGAATGCTGGAACCGAACTGTGCCACATAGGACAGGATCAGAACGAAATAGACGTTGGTTGCGCCGTTATTCAGGGGAAACAATGCCAGCTGATAGAGCTTGGCACGGTTCACGCCGTCCTTCGCGGCTTCGGGTTTGTTTGCCATGGAAATTTCCTCCTTCATATTTAAGCATCCACCCAATTGGATGCCTGTTGATTTTTGGACTTCTTCAGCTTGTAGTCAGGGTTGGGGGCGTCCACATGGGTGAACACGGCCTTGTCGCGGCACTTTCCGGCCACGGCCTCCACCTTGACCTCCCCCTCCAGGGGCACGCGGAAGGTGAACACATGGTCTTTCCCTTGAGAGGTGGCCAGCTCCTTGCCGTTGACCTTCAGGGTGACGGAGGGCTGGTTGCTGTAGACCTTCACGGTGATGGTCTTCTGTGCCCGCTGCTGGAAGCGCTTGGAGCAGATGTGGACGAAGGGATCGCTGCTCCACCATGCCTTGTACAGATAGAAGCTGTCCTTCTTGGTCTTGCGGTCGAAGGTCACAAGACCCTTGTGGTTCATGCCCGGCTCGCCGCCCTGGTCACGGGCATCGGCAGCAAAGTCGAACATATTCCACACATGGGTGGACCACATATAGGGATGACGGCGGAAGCAGCGGAGCATGAACTCGTGATACTTGGCCTGGTATTCCTCGGTGTGGTCGTTCCGGCGGGGATGCTCGGAATGGAGGTTGGGCATACCCTCTGCGCCGTATTCGCTGTAGCCCAGGGGGCGCTTGGGGAAGCACAGGTGGAAGAAGCCAATCCACAGGTCATTCAGGAAGCGACCGGGCACATACCAGCCCAGGTACAGGTTCCAGCTGACCACATCGGTGATGTGTGCCGACCGATTGAAGGGACCGCACATGGCATAGCAGGCCAGGGTGGTGAAGCGGGTGGGATCCATCTGGTGATACAGGTCGTTGATGACGTGGTGATTGTCCAGCATATCCTTTTTGTCCTTGGTGGAGATGGTGATCTCGTTGGACACGCCCCAGCACACGATGCTGGCATGGTTGTAGTTCTGCTCCACCAGTTCCTTGGCCTGGCTGATGGTATCCTCCCGGCCATTGGGCATATGCTCGCTGATATAGGGAATTTCTGCCCATACCACCATGCCGTAGCGGTCGCACAGGTCATAGAAATACTGGTCGTGCTGATAGTGGGCAAGCCGCACGGTGTTGCAGCCCATTTCCGCAATCAGCGCCATATCCTCGTCATGCATGGGGCGGGTAATGGCATTGCCCAGACCCTTGCGGTCCTGGTGACGGCTGACACCGTGGAGGGGATAGGGCTTTTCGTTGAGGAAGAAACCCTGCTTGGGGTCAACCCGGAAGGAGCGGACACCGAAGGGAATGTCCAGATTGTCCAGCACCTTGCCGTCTTCCATCAGGCGGCACTGGGCGGTGTAGAGATAGGGGTCTGCCACGCCGTTCCAGCGGTGGGCATTTTCAATGGTCATGGTGGCATCGGTGCCTTCGCCGGTGGCAACGGTCTTGCCCGCAGCGTCTACCAGGGCAATCTGCACCTGGCCGCCGGTGGTGCGGCTTTCCACCCGGACGGTGGCCTTGTCGCCATCGGGGGTGGCGGTGACCCGGATGCCGCAGGAGCCGAGATAATCAAGGTCGAAATGCGCTTTGGGGACGATGATCAGCTTCACGTCCCGGTAAATTCCGCCGTAGAAGGTGAAGTCCGCCTTCTGGGGGTAGACGCGGTCATTCTTGGAGTTGTCCACGGCTACTTCCAGCTGGTTGATTTCCTTTAAAAGCTGGGTAATCTCACAGCGGAAGGTGGAATAGCCGCCGTCGTGGGTGCAGACCTGGGTGCCGTTGAGAGTCACAGTTGCGGAAGCGTTGACACCGGCAAAATCCAGGTAAACGCATTCCTCCGCACCAAAGGCGGGAAGGGGGAAGTTTTTCCGGTAAACGCAAGTACCTCTCCAGTAGTCATTGCCACCGTCCTGGCCATCCAGGTTATTCCAGGTGTGGGGAAGGTTTACTGGGAGAATGGTGTTGTCGTGGTACTGGAACTGCCAGTCTTCGTTGATGCAAAGCTCTTTTCGCATGACGACCTCCTGATTTTAATTTTACATTCAATAGGCACAGGGGTGTGTGTGTGCCTATAAAAATATCCTGCTTGTATAGATAGAATATGTCAAGATAGCCTGGGTTTCAACCTTTTGCGAAATGTGGTTTTGATTCCTGCGCATTCGGTGTTTGCGTGTCAAAAATGAATGTTCAAAATTGTGCTAGTTGCACAATGAGAGACGCTCTTGTAGGGGCGGATAGCATCCGCCCGAACGTTACGGGAGTGAGCTGTCCGTTGAATGGAACGGCGCGAAGCGCCCTCGGCTCCACCTCTGGGGGAGCTGGCAGCCCGAATGGGCTGACTGAGGGGGTGTCGTTCGTATTTTGTAGCGTACCTATATTTCGTAGCGCACCCCCTCAGCTTCGCGTTCGCTCAGCAGCTCCCCCAAAGGGGGCGCCGAGGGCGCTTCGCACCGTGAGGCGTGTGCATTCAACCGTGTGCTTGTAAAAGGGTGTGGCTTAGTCCACCCCGGCGATGAATGCATCAGGGTGGTCTTTGACCCACTGGTGCATCTGGCTGACGGGGACGGGAGTGGTAATCACGCCGGTGCTCCAATCCTCCTGGATGCTGCCTTCCCAATCGCCGCGGACATAATAGTGGTGTGCCTCCTGATTGTCGGCTGCCTGGGGAGCGCCATAGGGGGCATAGAAGCTCTTGCCCTGGGTCACGTCCACCAGATCCTGCACCACATTGTATGCGGTGGGGTAGCGGCCTGCGCCCTGCCCATAGAAGCTCATGCGCTCGCTGGTCTGCCCGATGAAGGTAATGAGATTGTAGTTCAGGGGGACGGCACCCTCGGGGCTGCCTGCGTCTACCAGGGTGGGCTGGACATAGGCACTGAAGCCATCCTCCGTCCGTTTGGCGGTGGAAATCAGCTTGCACACCTTGCCATGAGCCTTGAAGCAATCCACATCGGCGGCGCTGATGTTCCGAATGCCGGAAACGGGAACGGTGGTCTTGTCCAGGGAGATACCAAAGGCAACGTTGGCAGAGAGAATTACCTTGTGCCAGGTGTCGATGCCGTCCACATCGGTGGCGGGGTTCGCTTCAGCATAGCCCAGCTTCTGCGCCTGTTTCAGCGCTTCGTCATAGCCAAGACCCAGGCGGGTCATGTTGTCGAGAATATAGTTGCAGGTGCCGTTCATGATGCCACCTACCTGATTGATTGTCTGGACGCGGCGGGCGCGCTCCAACTCGGAAAGCCAGCCGATGCCGCCGCCCACCGCTGCGGTGCAGCGCAGGGATACGCCCTTTTGGACAGCCAGGGGAACCAGCTGGTCATAGAAGCTACAGACCATGGCCTTGTTGGAGGAGACGACGTTTTTCCCGGCTTCCAGTGCGGCGCGGGCAAAATCATAGCTGGGATGCAGGCCGCCCATGGCTTCCACAACGGTGTCGATTTCCGGGTCATTCAGGATTTCAGAGAAGTCTTTTACCGTCTGGGCATCAGGGAGCTGAATGTCCTCTAAGCAGAGAATTTTTTTAACCTTCATGTCGGGCCGCTGCCGGACAATTTCGTAAACGCCCCGGCCAACCACGCCGAAGCCGCACAGTCCAATATTCATTTTTATCCCTCCAAATTATTCAATCTGCACTTGAAAGCGGGGGAAAACGCCCACCGCTTTTTGTATGCGTCACAAAAACAAACATCCTCCCTAAAAGGTACTTGCTTTTTGTTTTGGTTCAGTATATCATATAGGT
>ERZ1034998.2345-NODE-2345-length-10480-cov-12.322206_pt1 | contig 10480 bp, 5 predicted proteins | sample MGYA00520621_ERZ1034998 | MGnify/ENA primary metagenome ERZ1034998 (study PRJEB33766, sample SAMN09781748) | gut metagenome | biome: gut microbiome | host: Homo sapiens | place: Madagascar | study: EMG produced TPA metagenomics assembly of the PRJNA485056 data...
CGAGTCCAATCCCAGCGAGCCCAGATACGTGCATACCAAATGGGGCGTCGGGTATTATTACAATCAGCAGAAATAGGGATGTAATTGCTACAAAGCTAGTAAACATGGGCATCTCAGAGATTTTAGAGGGACTCTGTCACAGTGTGACAGGGTCTTTTTCTATTGCGTTTTTTCAAATATATGTTATACTAAAGCTAAACGAACAATCAGTTATAAAAAGAAGGATACATATGAAAACGACAGAACAGCAGCATAACGAAAAGAAACAGGAGATTATGGAAAAATGCTTTGCATGCTACGCCGAGAATGGGTTGAACGGCACGGGGATCAAGGCATTGGCAAATGCCTGCGGGTTTACGCAGGCAAATCTGTATAGCTATTTTGAGAATCTGGATGATTTGATCATTCAGTCCACGGCCTACTGCATGGCGAAGGTGGAGGATGATTTTATGAAGAAAGCCCCCACCGACCTTAAGAGTGTCATGCGGTTCATTGAGGAAATCCCTTATTGGACGGCAAGGGAACACGGGAAGAAATACCGGCTGATGTATCAGGTTTATACGCACCCGAAATATATGGAGCATGGCAAGAAATTTTTCGAGGGTGTCAATGAGCGCTATACCGAATACGCAAAACAGCTGGAGCCGAAGATCGGCATTCCCTATACGACTATCACGCCGTTAATTTTTATTTTCGTCCGGGCCTGCGTTCACTACGCTATGTTTGAGGATGAATATTATCTGAAGGCACAGATGGAGGTCCTGAAGCAGGGAGTAACCCTGTTTGCAGAGAAATACCGCACGGAAAAGATTGATAAATAAATTTTTCAATCAAGGGATTTGTGTCTGCGCACACTTGGCACAAACCCGTTATGCGCAAAGGACGCGCGCAGAAATGGAGGAAGTTATGAAAAAAATTTTACGCGGCATACTGATGCTCACTTTATGGATGGTGCTTTGCCTTGTGCCGATTCAGGCAAATGCCGAGGGGGAGAACCCCATAGAACTGACGCAGGATAATTATAAATCCTGTTTGGGGTTGGGTAGTTATAACAAATCCTACCTTCCATCCGGCAGTTATATCCTGATGGAGGACATCACCCTTGATTATACATTGCTCATTGGTTATGATGGGCAGATTAACGATAAAGATTTCACTGATGTGACTGTGACTCTGGATTTGAACGGCTATGTATTGCGGCAGGGGAACACACAGGAATTTCCTGTAATTCAGGTATATCAGGGCAGTACCCTGACCATTCAGGACAGCCGACCGGATGCAATCCATAAATTTACGGAGGACAGTACGGGATTATGGAAGCTGGACGAGGCAAATGGGGATAAAACAGTCAACGGCGGCGTCATTACCGGGGCAATCAAAACGGGACTGGTGCTCCAGGCAGTGGATATGAATAAGGATTCTTATGTAGCGCGATGCACGATGAACGGAGGCAATATCGTCGGCTGCACCTATAGTTCACATGGCGGTGGTGTGAGTGTGGGCGACAAAGCCGAATTTACGATGAATGGCGGCAGCATCCGCGGCTGTACTGTGACGGATCCGCAACATGGATTTGGCGGCGGTGTGTATGTGGTGAGCGGCACATTTACGATGAATGGCGGCATGATCAGCGACTGTGCCTCAGCTACTACAGACGGCGGAGACGCACTGTTTATGGCTAATGGGGCTAATGCCGGGAAGAGCAGCTTTTCCATGTCCGCCGATGCGACGATCAACGGCAGCTTTAAAGATGCTAATCCGGGTGCATCAGAAGGTTCATTGGGGGTATATACTGTAACTTTTAACTCCGACGGCGGAACACCGGTGCCGCCGCAGGTGCGTCCGCGGGGGGCGGCAGCCGTAAAGCCCGCCGACCCGACAAAGCCCGGTTTGGACTTTGGCGGCTGGTACATCGGAGAGGACGCGTATGATTTCACGCAGCCGGTTACCGCAAATCTGACGCTTATGGCGAAATGGACACAGCATATCCACTGCGTCTGCGGTGAAAACGGTAATCACACTGACATCGGCGACCATACGGCTCATACCGACGAGATATGGACAGCGTGGACGGCGACAGATTCTCTCCCGACGTCGGCAGGCAGTTACTATCTGGTCAATGATGTCGACATTGCGGAGGGTAGTCGCAATTGGGATGTACACAGAAATATAAAACTTTGCCTGAACGGAAAAAAGGTCACCATGAACGGAGCTGCTATAACTGTGGGACCGGGAGAGCTTTCGCTGACGGACTGTGGGGACGGCGGAAAAATCCTTGGAGGCTTCAATGCATCAGGCGGTGGCAGCAGTGTTGTGAACCTGCGAGATCCTGCAACATTGAATCTGTATGGTGGAAGTATAAGTAACACAAACCCGGCGAACCGGGGAAATTCTGTGGTTTGCTTTGCGTATAGCGGGGCATATGCTGTATTCAATGTATTCAATATGTACGGTGGTACGCTTGGGGATCCCGACGGTGCTGTCGGAGAGGACAAAGATGGTGTTTATATCAAATTTGCAGATGAAGCCAAGAATGCAAATATTTTCAATGCTTACGGCGGCAGGGTACGCGGTGTGATCAGTACAACGATTGATCAGGAAAACTACAATGAAGTCGGGAATATAAAGTTTGCCGGCACCGTGTTTGAATCCAAGGTCTATCTGGGCAAGGGCAGCACCGATGCTCCCAAGCAGAGCGAACTGAGCGGGGAGGGTCAAATAGTATATTTCTATCCCATCTGCATTTATAGCGGGACGAAGGATGTAAGAATAGATGAACAGAACAAGGGCGATGTACTTGGTGATGGCGGAAGCGTAAGCTTTGAGTATGATGAAAATGGCGGTGGTGGCAGACTGACACTGAATGACGCAGAGCTTTCAAATATTGTAACACCAATTATAACACCATTTGACCTTGAAATTGTTCTGAAGGGCAATAACAAGATAACGACAACGCGTGAGGCTGTATTTACAAATAAACTGATCTTCAGAGGCAACGGCAGGCTTGCCATCGAGACCGAGGGTGAAAGCATCGTCTGTAATGAAATGCTTGTCAACAGCGGGGATATTTCTATATTCACCAAGAGCGGTCTCGCTCTGGCTGATGGAAACCTGAAACTCACGGTAAACGGCGGAACGCTTGAACTTGCCACGGCAAACACGAATCCAAAATATGGAGTATTGTATACGACTCTTGGTCATGGGAATGTTAACATCGCACTCGGTGCTGACAGAAAAATGATAATAGGCAATAATTCTGATGGTACGGATGCTGTTTTAACCGAGGCGACAGACAAAGCTACAATAGGAGCTGCAAAATTTGTCTACATAGCCGGACCTCATAGCCACTGCCTCTGCGGCGGCATGACGTATGACGGACACGACAGCCATACGAATATCAGCTGGATGTCCTGGATGGCAGCCGATAAGCTCCCCGACAAGGCGGGTAACTATTATCTTGTAAATGATGTGACGCTGCCATCTGGCACGATAGCCCTGCCGGATGGTGTGAACCTCTGCCTGAACGGAAAGACGGTCAAGGGCACGGGCGCCAGTTACACAAAGCTTAGTATCAATGGCGCGCTGACTGTCACCGACTGCGGCAAGGCGGGCAGCTTCGGGGATCTGGCAATCATTGACGGTGCTTTTACCATGACCGGCAGCGCCGAGATTCAGGAAGGTATCTTTCATGGCAATGTAGAAAACAATGGAAAGATTACCGGCGGTACCTTCCATGGCAATGTGAAAAACAACGGCAGGATCACCGGCGGCATCTTTTACGGCACCGTGAGCGGCACCGGCACTATCGAGGACAGCGCAAGGATTACTGTGAATTTTGACAGTGACGGGGGCAGCGTGGTTGCTCCGCAGAAGATTCTGCGGGGGCAGAAGGCGACAGCGCCCGCAGCACCTGCAAAGGTCGGTTTTGTCTTCGGCAACTGGACAGTGGGCGGCGCAGCATTTGATTTCACTGCCCCCATCACCAGTGATACCACCCTCAGGGCAGCGTGGACACTGCGTGACCATTCGGCAAGCACAGCACAACCTACCTGCACAGAACAGGCGACCTGTACGGTCTGCCAGGGGAAATACGGCAAGGTACTGGGGCACAGCTACGGTAAGCCCACCTATACATGGAACGGCACAAGCTGCACGGCAGAGAGAGTCTGTGGGCGTGATGCAAGCCATAAGGAGACCGAGACCGTCACAGCGACTGTCACCGTGACGCAGAACCGGACCTGTACCCGCGATGAGTTGTCCACCTACACAGCAGTCTTTAACAACCCGGTGTTTGCTGTTCAAAAGAAAGAAAATGTTGTGACTGCGGTTAGGCTCGGTCACAATTTCAAGGTACTGCAGTATAACGGGACGCAGCACTGGAACAAATGCTCCCGCTGTAATGAGATCAGTGCGAGGGGAAACCATACCGGCGGAACGGCTACATGCAGTGCAAAAGCGGAGTGTGTAGTCTGCCACGCGAAGTACGGTGAGATGAATACAAACAATCACAGCGGACTGGAAAAGGTGGCAGGAGTCCCCGCAACGGCGGCGGCCACGGGTACCAGGGAGTATTGGCGTTGCAATGCCTGTGGAAAACTCTTTGCCGATGCAGCCGGAAAGAATGAAATCACTTCCCTCGATATGACTTTAGAAAAGCTTGCGCCCACCATCATCGAAGGGATGAACGGCAGGTGGAACAAGGGTTGTGAGGACGCACTGATGTTCAGATCAGATGCGGCTTACGAGGATTTCATAGAGGTTCTTGTGGACGGTGCGGTAATTTCCGTCGACAACTACACGGCACGCGAGGGCAGTATCATAGTCGAACTGAAGGCAGACTACCTTGCTTCACTCACAGAAGGTGAGCATACGATCACCATTCGTTCGGCAAGCGGCGACGCCACCGCCCGATTTACGGTGGAAGCGATGATTCTTGCTCCCAAGACAGAACCCGAGGATACAGCAGCATGGGAGATTGGTGCGGTTGTGATCCTTGGCATCCTAATCGTAGCGGTAGTTGTGTTTGTGATCCATAAGAGAAAAACAACTGAAACAGATTAACAGATACCGGAGCCTCCGCATTTTGCGGGGGCTTCCCCTGTAATATACATAGGAAAAGTTAACAGCTGCATATTGAGGTGTGGGATAAATTCGTATATAATGGTATTGTGATGGATGGAAAGGGGCCCCTTGTTTTCATAGGTGAGCTGATCCGTTTAAAATGTTTTTGAGGAATTATAATTGTGAAAATATGGAATAAAGAACGTTTTGCGACTATATGGAATAAGCTGGAGAGCATGATCGAACTTCGAAGCCTTCGTGCCCGTATTTTCCTGTTGATCCTGGTGATCGGTCTCGTGCCCTGCATTGCCATGCGCCACGGTATTGTGAACAATTATGAGGATATGGCGGTGGAACAGCGGATCACAGTGGTGCAGAATCAGCTGATGATCCTGGCGAACCACCTGGTCAGCAACAATTATTTGAGCAGCCATGGCGTCAGAGAGGATACCGGCAATTCCAGAGAAGTCATCAACGCGGAGCTGGAGATGCTGTCCAATCTGTACGAAGGCCGCGTGATGATCATTAACAAGAACTTCAAGGTAGAGAAGGATACCTACGGCATCAGTGAAGGGAAGACGATCATTTCCGAGGAAGTCATTAAGTGTTTCCAGGGGGAAAATGTCTCTCACTACGACCCGGAGCACGGTTACATAGAGATGACGACTCCCATCATGGATACCACAGCCAATACCACGGACGAGAACGGCAAAAGAAATCCCGATGCGGTCCGTGGTGTCATGCTGACCAGTATTTCCAATGACAGTATTGTAAATGCCAAGGAAGTGTTGAACCGTAAGGCATATATCATGGAAGTGATCATGATCGTGGCAATCCTGGCACTGGCAATCGTGTTGTCCCAGGTGCTGACGAAGCCGTTCAACCGGGTTACCCAGGCGATTAATGCGGTACGGGAAGGCTTCAGTGATGAGACCATATCAGTCCCGGATTATGTGGAGACCGTACATATTGTAGATGCGTTTAACCAACTGTTAAAACGAATGAAGGCACTGGATGATTCCAGACAGGAGTTCGTGGCAAATGTGTCCCATGAACTGAAGACTCCCATGACATCCATAAAAGTTCTGGCAGATTCCCTGCTGGCACAGGAAGATGCCCCGGCGGAGCTGTATCGTGAGTTCATGGAGGATATTGCCTCAGAAATCGACAGAGAGAATCAGATCATCACAGATCTGCTGGCTTTGGTAAAAATGGACAAGAAGGTGCAGGATCTGAACATTGTATCATTAAATATCAATGATCTGACAGAACTGATCCTGAAGAGACTGCGCCCTATCGCCAGAAAAAAAGATGTGGAAGTCGTATTTGAGAGCGTTCGCCCCGTAGTGGCGGAGGTTGATGAAGTCAAGATGACACTGATCATGACGAATCTGGTGGAAAATGCCATCAAATACAACAAGGATCATGGCTGGGTAAAGGTGGTACTGGATGCGGATCACCAGTATTTTACTTTTGAAGTCAGCGATTCCGGTATCGGCATCCCGGAGGAATCCCTTGCACATATCTGCGAACGTTTTTATCGTGTGGACAAGTCCCATTCCAGAGAGATCGGAGGAACCGGACTGGGACTGGCGATCACCAAGAGTGCCGTGCTGATGCACAAAGGATCCCTCACGGTGACCAGCACAGAAGGACAGGGATCCTGCTTCCTGGTGAAGATTCCGCTAATGTATATAGCGTCTTAGAAGGACTGTGACTATGAAGAAAATAATAAGTTATATGATGACAGGAATATTGCTGTTGTTGTTTTTGTTGACCGGGTGTGGTAAGACAGAACCCCAGACCGGGAAGAAAATGTCCATGTATTATATCAATACAGCGGAGACGAAGGTTGAGGTACATGAACAATATCTGAACACCAAGACACCGGAAGAACAGGTGGATGAGACCATGAGGTATCTATCCACAACTCCGGAAAAGCTGGAATATAAGGCACCTTTGGATATGGGATTCCAGGTCCTGGATTATGAAGTAGAAGATGGGAAACTTTTGATCAACGTAAACAAGGCGTATTCGGAACTGTCTCCCACTACGGAGGTGCTGGTGCGCGCAGCCATTGTAAGAACGCTTACGCAGCTGCCCGATGTGAAGTATGTGGGCATTACTGTAGAGGACAGTCAGCTGTACGATAATGCCGGGGAACTGGTAGGCTGGATGAATGCCGATCAGTTTATCAATAATGACGGTAACGAGATCAATACCTATGAACTGGTGAAGGTAAAACTGTATTTTGCCAATGCGGACGGTGACAAACTGATCGCTGCATACAGAGAAAAGCATTATTCCACCAATACACCTCTGGAGCGTTTTGTTGTGGAAGAACTGATCGTCGGTCCCAGCGGACAGATCGAGGGCTTATATCCGGTGATCAATCCAGAGACGAAGATCGTCAATATCCTTACTAAGGACGGCATCTGTTATGTAAATCTGGATTCCAGCTTTTTGACGGTGGTAAATAACGTATCTACGGAAGTGGCAGTTTACGCTATCGTGAATTCACTGGTAGAACTGGATAATATCAATAAAGTACAGATCCTGGTCAATGGCGAAGTGCCGACTACCTTCAGTAATTCCACTTTTGAGAGAAATCTGGATTATGTAACGACTTTGGAACAGTAAATAGATATGGATATGGATTGCTTTGCCTTTTATTGCAGAGACAGTCCGATCTGTGGTGCAGGCGTGTAAGACGTTTGCAGAAAGGAATTTAATGAGACGACCGCTTTTTATGGCGTGTTTGTGTCTCGTGATAGTAATCACTATAATGAAAATACTGACAGGCGCAGGCACCGGCGGAGACGCCGTGCTGCCGCCTGACGGAAGTCCGGTGAGAATCACGGGACGGATAGACACGAGAACTTCTGAAGTAATTATTCTGCAATGTATTTCTTTGATCCACGAGGATCAGACCTATTCCTATTCTGGAAAATTACAATGTGAACTGGACAATATGAAAACGGCAATGATCACTGCAGGTGCTGTGACCGGAGAAGAGGAAAGCCTTAAGATCGGACAGCAGATCATCCTGGAGGGGACATTTTCACATTTTGCCACGGCAACGAACCCCGGTGAATTTGATGCGCAGCGTTACTATGCGGCGAAAGGCATTGGCGGCAGAGTGCGAAAGTCACAGATTCTGGCAGTTGGGGAGATGTATAGTTTTTTGAAGGAAAAACTGTATGGATTCCGGCAGGTATTGCATGACAGGCTGGCAGAAGTTTTTCCTGCGAAAGAAGCCTCCGTTATGCAGACATTGCTGCTTGGGGAGAAGGAGGAACTGGATGCGGGGGTAAAGGCGCTGTATCAGAAAAACGGAATTGCCCATATATTAAGTATTTCGGGATTACATATTACTTTGCTTGGAATGGGGGTATACCGGTTGCTTAAGAGACTGGGGTTACCTGTCAGGGCAGCAGCAGTGGGTGGTGCAATGCTGCTTCTTATATATGGTGTGATGGTGGGCATGAGTGTGTCTGCCAGCCGTGCCATCGGAATGTATCTGTTGCAGATGCTCGGGATATTTGTGGGCAGGACTTATGACATGCTGACAGGCCTGGGTCTGATGGCACTATTACTCGTCTTACAGGAGCCGGAGCGGCTTTTTGATGTGAGTTTTTTAATGTCCTTCGGTGCGGTGCTGGGGATCTGCATTCTGACGCCGGTGTTTTCCGGGGGCTGTTGGGAAAGGGATGCAGATGCGGAGTCAGAAGTCAAAGGGATAACGACATGGCTTCGTACTGTGGCAGATATTCTGGGGGATTCCGCTTATGAGAGAAACAAGTACCGGGAAGGCTGGCGCAAGGTGGCGTATGAAGGAATTCGCCGTATGATGTCTGCGGTCAAAGGAGGCTTTGCTGCCAGTGTGGGAGTTATCCTGTTTACCCTGCCCGTACAGTTATGGTTTTTCTATGAGATCCCGGTCTACTCGGTGTTGTTGAATCTGTTGGTGCTGCCATTTATGAGTGCGGTAGTGGCGGGAGGAATCCTATCGTTGATTCCGGGACTTGGTATTGTGGGGACGGTGGATTGTCTGATCCTGTGGTGGTATGAGTGGATCTGTGAAAGATTCGGAGAACTGCCGGGAGCGGTATGGTGTGTGGGGCAGCCTGAGATATGGCAGATTGCCTGTTATTATGCCGGGATATTTCTGCTGGTCTTCGGCAGAAGATATGTAGAAGCATGGAAGAGACGGGGAACGTATGGGGAGGAAAATGTTCCGGGAGTGATAATACATAGCAACAGATTCCAGCATCAGATTGCAACTGTAATGATCTTGGGATTGTTGATCGGTCTGCTTACAGGAAATTTTGACCGTGGGAGTCGTGTGACTTTCCTAGATGTGGGGCAGGGCGACGGCATCGTGGTGGAGACCGGGCAGGGGGCATATCTTTTTGACTGTGGCAGCACCAGCCGGAAGAACATCGGGGAATATGTGCTGAAGCCTTATCTCAAGAGCCGTGGTATCTGTTCTCTTCGCGGAGTGTTTGTTTCCCACCCTGATGAAGACCATATGAATGGAGTATTGGAATTGCTGGAGAACGGCGAGGAATGGGGGATTACTGCGGAGCAGTTGTTCCTGCCGGCGATCCGGGAGTCGGAGCGCAGGGAAACCTTTGAGCAGCTGCTTGCAGCGGCGGAGGATGCCGGGATACCAGTAAGCTACATAAAATGCGGCGATGAGATCAGAGACAGTCAACTCCGATTGTTGTGTCTGCACCCGGAGGAGAATACGACCCTTGCAGATGCCAACGCCTATTCGGAATGCTTTTATGTGGAGGTATTTGCGAAGAAGATGAAGCAGGAAGCAATAGACGACAGGAAAGCCAATGACGCGAGTGGAGGATCTGCCATTGGGAAGATCAGCATTCTTCTGACTGGGGATGTGGAAGGAGAAGGGGAACGGCAATTGACGCAGAGATTGCAGGCGTTGCAGGAATCCCGGTCATTGCAGGAATCGCAGTCATTGCAGGAATCCCGGTCATTGCAGGAATCGCAGTCGCTGCAAACAACCAGGAGATTGCAGGAACAGCGCGGACAGAGGGAGTTCAGGGTAGATATACTGAAGGTAGCTCATCATGGCTCCGGCTATTCCACCGGCACTGAGTTCCTTGCCACCGCCAGTCCTGCCATCGCGATCATATCCTGTGGTCGCAACAATTCCTATGGACATCCCCATGCCGAGACTCTGCAGCGTTTAGAGGACGCCCGGGTTCCCTGGTATGGCACCATGGACTACGGAGCCCTGACAGTGAATGTCGATTCTCATGGAAATCGCCTGCACGGCTACCTGAGTGGGAAATAAGTGCTGCAGGAATTGCGAGGTCGGGGCGAGACAGAAGGAAAAGTCAGGATAAGCCCCGGGGAAGTTGCAGAGCCGGGGCGAGACAGAAGGAAAAGT